>Ga0307968_1001706_pt1:15000-18070 | contig 18070 bp, 24 predicted proteins | sample OrgLakmetagen650_FD_201834 | JGI IMG/M metagenome (GOLD analysis project Ga0307968, IMG submission 201834) | Saline water microbial communities from Organic Lake, Antarctica - #650 | ecosystem: Environmental > Aquatic > Non-marine Saline and Alkaline > Saline | place: Antarctica...
GTGCCACCGTGACCTCAGCACCAGCAGCATCACAGAGCCCTTCATGTCGATGTGCCAAGACCCCTTGGACCGCCGACAGCTGTGCGTGAGTGGGGGCAGCTCCTCACATGGGGGTGCACCCGCACAGCAGCAGAGCTACCACCACCTAGCGGTGGTCATGCTCACGGACGTGAAGAAGGACGATGTGTGCGTCAAGCACTACAGGCTTGCTAGCAGGACTGGTGCAGGTGGGATGTGTGTGTGCGTGTGTGTGTGTACGTGTGTGTGTGCGTGTTTGTGTGTGTGTGTGCGTGTGTGTACGCGTGTGTGTGTGTGTGTGTTGTGTTATCAGCCCTAGCAGTCCATCTATGTAGCGGTTGTTAGGCAGGTCAACTGAGGTTTATTTTGCTTTGACAAAATGCGCACTAGGTTCAATGATAATGAAATAAATAAATTAAACTTGACTGCAAATGCACCCTATGTTATGAAGGTGACGTGCTCACACAAATGCAGATGCAAAGGTGTACGCACACAAACAGACACACAGAGTTGTACATACACACATACACACATACACTCATGTACACATGCACACACATACACATACGCACATACATAAGATAAAAATATTAAAAAACATGCACACTCACACACGCACGCACACACACACGCACGCACACATAGGTAGCAAAGCAGACACACACACAAATACACACTCAGGTAGAAAAGCAGACACACACTTGCACACACACGCAGGTAGCATTGCACACACACACGCACACACACACACACTCACACACACATGCACACGCAGGTAGCAAAGCACACACAAACGCACACACACTCTCACACACACACATGCACACGTAGGTGGTAAAGCACACACACGCACACTCACACGCACACGCAGGTAGCAAAGCAGACACGCTGAGGGGCAACGCAGGCGTGGCGGTGGCGAACAGCAGTGCTGGCATGCAGGTGAGATGCGTGTTGTTTTCACGTTTCCGATCACTCAATTGCTGCTACATAATTTTGAGGTGCTGCTGTTCACACTGAGTTGTTGCAACTCATTTCAAGATCCTCTGCTTGGTGAACAGCTTTCGTTACTTGGTCATGCATCGTGTACGTGAGCAAGGTACATAGCTAGGGCTGACCAGAATCATATAAATACTGTGTTTATACGGTGTTTTTGGCACAGAAATCACCAAATATACGGTCATATACGGTGCATAATTATAGGGTTGGCCAGAACCGTATATATACACCGTATATGACCGTATATTTGGTGATTTCCCTGCCAGAAATACCGTATATGCACCGTATATACATGGTTCTGGCCAACCCTACATAATTACGCAGTGTATGTACGGTATTTTTGGCAGGGAAATCACCATATATACGGTCATATACGGTGTGTATATATGCGGTTCTGGCCAACCCTGTAACATAACTCGCGTTGTTGAAATCTGGTTACATGCGTTTGTTCCAGCAGCAGCACCAGCGACACATTCCACCACGTCTTTGTCTGCATCTGTCATTTCGTCTGATGGATTGTGTCATTTCTGTCTGAAGCAGACATTGAATGACACAATCCACCACGTCTTTGTCTGCATCTGTCATTTCGTCTGATGGATTGTGTCATTTCTGTCTGAAGCAGACATTGAATGACACATTCCACCACGTCTTTGTCTGCATCTGTCATTTCGTCTGATGGATTGTGTCATTTCTGTCTGAAGCAGACATTGAATGACACAATCCACCATGTCTTTGTCTGCATCTGTCATTTTGTCTGATGGATTGTGTCATTTCTGTCTGAAGCAGACATTGAATGACACAATCCACCACGTCTTTGTTTGCATCTGTCATTTTGTCTGATTCCACGCAAGCGGTGGTCACGCTTTGAGCCATATGATCAAATGGGTAGGGTTGGCCAGAACCATATATATGCACCGTATATGACGGTATATTTGTTGATTTCCCTGCCAGAGTTACTGTATATACACCGTATATATATGGTTCTGGCCGACCCTACAAATGGGGGATGAGAGGCCTCAGGGCAGTGATCAGATTGGGAATGAGAGACCATTCAAGGTAGCAAACACACACAAGCAAAAACGCACAAGCAAAAACGCACAAGCAAAATTTTTACACGCAAGCAAAAACACACACAAGCGAAAACATATAAGCCAAAAATAATGAGCAGCACGCTTAAACCCGTGGCCTCAACGATTCTGGCTTGACTTTGTGGTGAACGATTCTGGCTTAAATTTTGTGTGAACGATTCTGGCTTGACTTTGTGGTGAACGATTCTGGCTTGACTTTGTGTGAACGATTCTGGCTTGATTTTTTGGTGAATGATTCTGGCTTGATTTTGTGGCGAACGATTTTGGCTTGACTTTGTGATGAACGATTCTGGCTAGACTTTGTGGTGAGCAATACTGGCTAGAATTTGTGGTGAACGATTCTGGCTTGACTTTGTGGTGAATGATTCTGGCTTGACTCTGTGTGAACGATTCTGGCTTGATTTTTTGGTGAACGATTCTGGCTTGACTTTGTGGTGAACGATTCTGGCTTGATTTTGTGTGAACAATTCTGGCTTGACTTTGTGGTGAACGATTCTGGCTTGCCTTTGTGGTGAACGATTCTGGCTTGACTTTGTGTGAACGATTCTGGCTTGACTTTGTGGTGAACGATTCTGGCTTGATTTTGTGGTGAACGATTCTGGCTTGACATTGTGGTGAGCAATTCTGGCTTGACTTTGTGGTGAACGATTCTGGCTTGACTTTGTGCGAACGTTTTTAGCTTGATTTTGTGTTGGCTTGATATTTTGGTGAACGATTCTGGCTTGACTTTGTGGTGAACGATTCTGGCTTGACTTTGTGTGATTGATTCTGGCTTGACTTTGTGTGAACGATTCTGGCTTGACTTTGTGTGAACGATTCTGGCTTGACTTTTTGGTGAACGATTCTGGTTTGACTTTGTGGTGAACGATTCTGGCTTGACTTTGTGGTGAACGATTCTGGCTAAATTTTGTGGTGAACAATTTTGGCTTGACTTTGTGGTGAACGATTCTGGCTTGCCTTTGTGGTGA
>Ga0307968_1001708_pt1 | contig 18055 bp, 22 predicted proteins | sample OrgLakmetagen650_FD_201834 | JGI IMG/M metagenome (GOLD analysis project Ga0307968, IMG submission 201834) | Saline water microbial communities from Organic Lake, Antarctica - #650 | ecosystem: Environmental > Aquatic > Non-marine Saline and Alkaline > Saline | place: Antarctica: Organic Lake...
TGGATGGATGGATGGATGGATGGATGGATGGATGGATGGATGGATAGATAGATAGATAAATAAATAGATAGATAGATAGATGGATAGATGGATAGATGGATAGATGGATAGATGGATAGATAGATAGATAAATAGATAGATAGATGGATGGATAGATGGATAGATGGATGGATGGATAGAGGTATGGATGGATGGATGGATGGATGGATGGATGGATGGATGGATGGATGGATGGTTGGATGGACGGACGGACGGACGGACGGATGGACGGACGGACGGACGGATGGATGGATGGATGGATAGATGGATGGACGGATGGATGGATACAGGCAGACAGACAGATAGAGAGGTAGACAGACTCACACAGGAAGTGAGAGGGAGAGAGAGAATGTTTAGCTTGGTTTAAACACATGTATAACAGTCATCTAAGCTGCTCTCAAGGAAGGCACACAATCCCTTCCTGTAGGGAATGACACTAGATAGTCTGGAGATTTTTATACGACAGACCAGAAAGGTTTGCACAAATGAACAGCTACAAAGCAACGTGTGCATGGACCACTATTCGTGTGGCATCAACAGCATGACGAACATCCATGCTGTGTGTTTGCGTGTGCTTCATTAGGTTTTGCAGCATGTACATCCACTTGTGTGTATGCACCCCCAGTAACACGCACCGTGCAACCCTTTCTCCTGCCTGTGCACCCTCCGTGGACATAAAATGGCGAATGTAGGGTGCAGCGTTGGCACAGGGCCAAGCTCCTGCTGGCTTGCACGTGTACATACAGCTGAGCACACTGTCAACTCCACTGCCTTGCTTTAACGGGCTGGCACTGGTCTCTGTGGCTGCTGCCTTGTCAGAAGCACTCTCCAGTCGTTGCTGCTGCTGCTGCTTCTGCTGCTGCTGCTGAAATCCGCCTAGGTTATGAGACGGGCAATGGTTGGGAAAAGGGGATTAATGCCAGGGACGTTTGGCAAGCATTGACCGAAAGCAATCAGGTGAAGACCAACCCTTAATGCTTGTAATCAAAAAGCCACTAGTTGGCAGCTTAAGTTGCTGCAGACTCTTGCTCTTTGGCGGCAATCTCTCGTTCAAACAGAAGAACAACTGCCAAGCATCACCTGTGACTGCAGCGGTAGTGTTCAACCCCTCATTCAAGCTAGAGCTCCTCGGAAGCCAGTCCAGGGTATCTGTGCGGGTGAAGTCGAGCTGCTGCATAGCTTTCTTTATACCGGACTTCATGTTCTCACGCATGTGCGGTCGATTTGGTTTGGGGGCTACCCAGGGCTTGATCAACGGCTGATGCCTGCAGTTGAGCAGAAGCAGCAGCAGCTTCAAAGTTAATTCCGGGAGGTCAGGCCAGCTGTCCTGTTGAACTACATTTTATGAAATACACCACCACTAAAGATTATGAAATGCACCACCACTAAAGATTATGAAATACACCACCACAGGTCAGGCCAGCTGTCTCGAACAAAAGTCTGTTCAGTTTCTCAGTTTCTCCTGTCTGCTGCTCTTGGAATTCAGGATGTGTTCCTGGAGATCAGGTTAGCTGTCCCTGTCCTGTTAAACAAGCCCGTTCAATTTCTCCTGTTTGCTTTTTTAAAGCTTCAAGACATACACCACCACTTAAGGCAATGCCATGCATGGACGAGCCCAAAGACGCACCTCACCACCCCTGCCGGCTCTGAGACAAACACCTCCACTGAAGACACTGCCCACGCAGGGTGGCTGTGGGGGTGGTCTTGACGCAGATGGACTGTACGCAACTGCCCCACATTCCTGTGTCAGGGGGAGCGTGACTTCAGTATGATATTTTGACATGCATAAAAGTGTTTTGGGCTACTGAAAGCACGCATGCTGTACCCAGATAGTTCCTGAGAATTAAATTAGCTGGTCGCAATACAACAGCACCACTCGCGTAGCTGTGACAATGAGCAAGAGGTGCCCTATGATCTCTCCTGGGAGTGATGGTAAACAAGAGGACTTCAATCTACAGCCTCACCTAGCGGTAACGGTGAAGGCCACACACCCTGCAGGCAGCAAGCGCAGTGCCTGTGCGCCTAAGCTGCCAGCCCCACCCGCTACAACTCCCCCTGTGGCAGGCTTGCCAGGAATTGCACCGGCACCAGCTCCAGCAACACCACCACCACCGCCAGCACCAGCCTTGTCTGCAGTGCTGCCAGTACCTGCTTGCTGTGAAGTCCTAGCTGAACCACGGGCAAGAGTGTCATGGGACACACCACCGTTGTTGTGGCCTGCCCCTGTCGCGCCTTGGCCCCCGTGGGGGGTAGCAGAAGCAGGAGGAGGACGAGCACCTAGCCATTGCCCGTTCCCTGAGAACTCGACGCAAGCCTTGGTGTCCATGTCACGTACCACCAAATGGTCCACACTCATGCCCCAACAGATTTCTCCTCCTCCTTCAGGCTGCAGGCACACATGGATTGCAAGTTGCACTGTGTCTGAGCGTGAAGTGACAGCTGAATTCAGTTGTACTCAAATGGATGGACGAAATAAAGAAAGGCCACGAAAACAGTGATGCAGCGACACAAAACGGCGCATTCAGAGGTGACATGCCACAGTGTGCGTGATCTCTCTCTCTCTCCCTCTCTCCCTCTCTCCCTCTCCCTCTCCCTCTCTCTCTCTCTCTCTCTCTCTCTATCTCTCTCTCTCTCTATCTCTCTCTCTCTCTCTCTCTCTCTCCCTCCCTCCCTCCCTCCCTCCCTAGAAAACAGAAGAACTACGCAGGCAGTGAAAATCACTCACCAAATTTATTAAGGAAAAGGAGCCACTTATTAACCGGGTACCGTAAATCTCCTCCACCGAAGGGAAAAGAAAAGTGTGCGTGCTTCTTTTAACTTGGCCAAATGGAGCTGACTGTCAACGATAAACTCTATTTGATTCAGATCCAGGCCAGGGTCAGTATAATGCCAATCAATTTTGCAAAAAAAGTCGTGCTTGTGGACTGTAATGTGTCCTAGGGGCTGTGCACGGTCTGGTTTAATATGTCCATAAGAAATATGAATGATGTCCAGCGTATAATGTGTCGGCCATTGGTGACCCAGCACGGGCCTCCACAAAAGCACACTAATCTCGAGAAGCATCTTGCAGAGATGAAGTGTGGACTCTATACAAATATCTCTCAACACAATAGCAAGCCCGCCCAATGAAACACTTATTTAGTTCGATACTACAATTTTACAAGCATTCCTACCCTGAATTATTATGATTCGCTACAACCGTACATATATATATATAGTTACATCGTACATGAACCTATATTTGGTGATTTATCTGCCAAAAGTACCGTACATACACCATACATATGTAGCTCTGGCCAACCCTAAATTTACAAGCATCTGACTAAAATGAAAATCCTCTCCCAACACACAGGCATGCTCTCTTATCGGCATGCTCGCAGCAGCTCCCTCACAGCAGCTCCCTGAGGCTATATCAGCAGCAAGATACGATACACCTTAAAACAATGCCCACCTGCAGCACCCGTAGGTCTGCTCGCAGCAGGTCACCCAGGCCCTCCTCCACCTCCACCAAGAACACGTCAGGCTGATCAGCGTCACAAAAGATCAACATTCCACTTGAAGCAGAGCGTGCAGCGGTCTCGACACTGGGATCAATAGGGGCAGGTTGGCCTGCAAGCAGTCATGGTGGACTGACCCTGAGCAACATATCCAAGAATGGGGAGTTGCATCTTGCTGCGATGCTGTTGAATCATGAGGGACACGACCTTTTTGACAGGCCGGTGCAGGCTGAAGCAGCGCACCTTCAATGCATGCTTTCAAGGCTTGCTCACATATACATATACATTGCTCACATACACATATCCACATACAAACAAGTACACACAGAGAGAGGCGAGCGCGAAAGTGTCAGCCACGGCCGGAAAGGGAGGATTGCGCTTATGTACAGGGGCAAGTGCAGCTTGATCCCGCACCTTTATTCCGTGCACCAAGCCCTCCCGCCTTCCCTCCTTTTGCAGCTGAGGCTCCTGCCCCTGCCGCTCCGTGCACCTCGCCTGCCTCTAGGTTTGACGCCACTGCAAGCCAGGAGTCCAAAAAGGCAAACTGTTGCCACACTTTTCCCGTGAACATGCTGAGTGTTGAGGCATGCACGCCATCGATGCAGTGAGCAGGTCAAACATGAACATGTAAGGGCGTTAATGTTGCTAATCCATTCACCACCCTCTCTTCCAAGCCCCCCTCTGCCACGTCTGTGTGCATCATGACCATCAATGCACCAGCACATATCGGTATCATGCCCACAGCCTTGCCTAGCCCTAACTTCACCCCCAACCCCACATCCACAACCAAACCCAGACCTAAACACGTAAGCACACCTGCAGTGCCTGCATCCAAGGCTAAGGCCATGCTGGAGCCAGCTGTACCATGCAATACTATGGATGCCACACGTGGATGTGCCTGCGGCAGGTGCACGTGAAAGTTCAGAAGTTGTTTGGCACTTTGCGCATAAAAGGCACAATGATTCACCTTCTGCTTTAGTGCATGTACTAGGAAGCATATCACACTGTCAACAGTCAGGCGGGGTTTACTGCTGGGCATCCTGTTGCGTGTGTGCTTATGTCTGGTGAAGAATGCAGCACACAAAGGACTGTGGCTTTGACAGTCTTCTCACATTTCACAAACAGGGACCTTTTCTCGCAAAGTTCACATATTTTCCTTACACACCTTTCCAGGTACGATCCCGGCTGCGGAGCTTGGGGCACAAGGAGCGGGTTTGTTGGGGATGGGTCCTGCAGGAAAAACAGCCTGCTCATATATCGTGACCTGCATGCATGCAAAATGATAGGTAGCGTGTCCAGCTTGTTATTCTTGTGAATGCAGGATAAAATACACATAGTTGAGGAGCAATCAATAGCTTGCAAGGCTTCTAATTTCAGCAATTTTGCTTGTCATTTTGGCTAGAACAACAGTGAGGTTTAACCAGCTTGACAACAACCCCTTTTTCATAAATAATGTGGGGAGTAGTATTCTCCGCAGTCACGGTCCTTTCTTATCTTTCTAACTCTAAACTACGGACCTATAAACTAGTTGCCTAATAGTACAAGGATGATGCCATCAACAACCATGCCATCAACAACCACGGCGACCAATAAAAGAAGGCGCTTACCTGAAACAACTTGCCTCCCTTCCGATTGCTGCGTAGAAGGGGAAGTGCGCTTAGTGGCTGCTGTTGAGGCTGCTGATGCAAATGGGTGAGCATCTGGTTGTCCGCCTGTGTTGGTGAAACATGCGTTTTAATACATGTTGGGTATTCAGGCAGGCTAGCAGTTGGTTAGTTACTTAAACTTTTGGGTTTCCTGTCTGGCTGTTTTTCTCTCTGTAAATAAACCGTCCAAGTCAAAAATACAGAACAACAAAGGCATATACTGCCATGCTGCAGCAATGCAGCCAAGGCCTGCAACGACAGATCTACCCTGAGTTGATACTGCACAGCTTTGTTGCATAACAACAGACATGCAACGTCTTACACCTGTATACACATCATGTATTGACAGAAAATAGCAGACATGTGGTAGAGACGTTGCAAACATTCCATACCCTGTTGCTGACGGCCAGCACTTCCTTGCCTATTTCCTGCTTAGCACTTCCTGCCAACACTTCCTTGCTTAGCACTTCACACTTTCTGAATGTCCTGTCAAACTTACTACGCAGCCACACCTGAATATTGAAGCCTCCTTGCCCACAATCGAGGATGATGATGTCTGTGTGAAGCACCCAGCTGCAAGCCTCACATCCTTTAGGGCCCTGTGCAGAAATATTTGCACCAGAGGGTTCAGCACATAGCAGTCAACATGGTTGTCGTTTTCACAAACTGTGAGCATGATGCTGTCTGTGTGAAGCACCCAGCTGCAAGCCTCACATCCTTCAGGGCCCTGTGCAGTAATATTTGCGCCAGAGGATTCAGCACATAGCAGTCAACATGGTTGTCGCTTTCACAAACTGTGAGCAGGGCAGTGCAATGCGGTAGCTGTGTAGCCGTATAGATAAAGACTGCTTTGCTCTGTCTGCACGACTCACTGTGTGCAGTCCACACAAGCACGCACAAGTTCACACAAACACAGGTGCATATACTCATATACATTTGTGTGAGTATTATACGGATGCTCGCACACACAGGGACCGGGTCGGCATGAATTCAAGTGAGGCAGGGCTGCGCTCTAACAGGTGCTCAAAGTTGCTACAGAAGCAGCGTACCCTAGCAAGAACAGCTTCCCAATTACATCGAATTCACAGCAGTGCATTCCACAAGCCGTTCAAAACAAGCAGGAGCCACACACACATGTGTGCTAAGAGGCATGCAAACATGCACACACCTATAGCCCTTTTGTCAAAAAAGCACACATGTAGCCCTAAGCCCTTTAGCCCTTCTAAGCCCTTCTGTCAAAAAAGCACACCTGTAGCCCTTATAAGCCCTGTAGCCCTTCTAAGCCCTTCTGTCAAACAGGCACACCTGTAGCCCTAAGCCCTTTAGCCCTTCTAAGCCCTTCTGTCAAACAGGCACACCTGTAGCCCTAAGCCCTTTAGCCCTTCTAAGCCCTTCTGTCAAACATGCACACCTGTAGCCCTAAGCCCTGTAACCCTTCTAAGCCCTTCTGTCAAACATGCACACCTGTAGCCCTTATAAGCCCTGTAGCCCTTCTAAGCCCTTCTGCCAAACATGCACACCTGTAGCCCTAAGCCCTTTAACCCTTCTAAGCCCTCCTGTCAAACATGCACACCTGTAGCCCTTATAAGCCCTGTAGCCCTTCTAAGCCCTTCTGCCAAACATGCACACCTGTAGCCCTTCTGTCACGCCTGCCAGCTGCAGTGCTTGTGCAGCAAAGTTGCCGCACTGGTTGCTGGTCTTGCGGTCCTGCAGCTGCAACATCACGTGGTACGTGCACAGGCCCGGCTGCGGAGCAGCAGCGCTAAGAGCACGGACACCTGCAGGGTTGTGAACATAAAGCAAGACCAAAACACAGGTTGGTCAAACGCTACGTGCACAGGCCCAGCTGCGGAGCAGCAGTGCTAAGAGCACAGACACCTGCAGTGTTTTGGATATAAAGCATTACAAACTAGGTTGGTCAATTGGTAGGTGCACAGACCCAGCTGCATAGCAGCAGCGCAGAGTGCACGGACACATGCACGCATTGCTCTTAATCAAAGCGGGTCACTTGTCAGGATGTGGAGCTTGAGCTTATGTGAACTGTGACGCCTGCGGACAATTGACAGAGGCAGCTCTACAAATCAGCACAAGCAGAAAATGCAGCCTGTCACTTAAAGCCACTTGCAATGCAGCAAAGCAACTTGCCTATGCATCCCATCAACGCCTTTTGTGTTGCGCGCGTCACCCAGCAAGTAGCGAATTGCTTCCATACCTGTCGATGTATCTGACGCACCTGCTGGATGTGCTGCTCCAGAAGAGCCACTAGGAACACGAACGGACAAGGGCCCAGTGGCTGGTGCGCTGGCAGGTCGTCCACTGCTAGTAGGAGGGGGATGCGGGGTGCTTGAGCTGGCGTTTGGTAGCTTTCCATTTGGGAGGGCAGACTGCTGCTGCTGCTGCTGCTGTTGCTGCTGTTGCTGCTGTTGCCCTGCGCCGGGTACGCCTGCAGAGGCTTCATTGCTGAGGGGCATGGAAGCAGGGAGTAGCACACGCTCCATGGCGCTGTCATCTGACTGCAACACACAAAGAGGGTTGGTGATGTGCAAGAAAGTGTAGGCTCAATTAGCGCAATTTAGGGGAACGAAGGAAATATGCGAGAGGTAAACAAGGTCCACTGGCGTAATGATGGTTTGTATAAACAAGTGCTTTGACGGAACCTTTACGGTGTAAAGAAAGCAGATATAATTGACAGTACTCCCGGCCGTGAAATGGACTTGCAAGCCAACTTATCCAATGATAACAAGAGAAAGGATCAGGTTTGCTGAGCACGCACAGGAGCTGCAGCCAGTCACTCCTACTGCTTCCAATGTAGGAAATATGCGCACTTGTAGGGAAGTATGCAAAAGTGCCACGCACTTGCAAAGCAAGCATGCTGCACGCACCATGTCCTTGCCAAGCCAGGAGTTGCAAGGGAAGGTGTAGGTGCGGGCAGCAGCCACATCCACCACCTCCACTCGAACTAACAGCCAATTAGGGCTGTCGCCTGTACGGGTTGTGCAAGTTATGAAGCATTAAATATCAGGTGGTTAAATATCAGGTCCCTGGGCTAAGGACATGAGATCATGGATGCAAATGTGAATAATGTGTGATGGGAAGCACAGGGGATATTCGTAAACCACAGCAGTCTTACAGGCCATGTGTTTCATGTAGGGTTGACCAGAACCATACATTTATAGGTAAATACGGTGTATATACGGCATTTTTGGCAGGGAAATCACCATACATACGGTCATATACGGTGTGTATATACGGTTCTGGCCAACCCTAGTTATATGCTGCACACTCGCTGGCCATGAGTACCTACCTACTTAGGTACACATGCGCCACATGACTGGCAATGCTGGAGTGTAGCAAGGACTACACAACGACCAGGACAAAGGACTATCCAGTTAGAATAATCAAACTTTGCTTTTGCATTCAAGCCAGATGACTTGACGAAATGAGTTGAATAAGCATTGGTTATAGAAGTGCCAAAATGCTGAAAGTAGCCGATGGTAGGTCTGTACAAAGAGTTGTAGCACAACCCCCCTTGCTAGGCTAAAGCCTGAGCAAAGTAGATGACAGCCGACAACGGTACCAGACATATTGACAAGCTTCTATAATGAAACTTTGCTTTCGCATTCAAGCCAGAAATACAATCAGCACCTGAGTCATTGATGCTGATGCGTGCGCTCATGATGTTCCCAATGCCTGAGGGACCTGAGATGCTGCCCGGGAAGAAGAAGGCATCCTCAGAGCCACTGCAGAAAAGGGGTCGCAACAATGTTTGATGCTGTACACACACAACGACACATATCGCTATACAGTCCCAAAAGGCCTTGTGGTGTACTAAATGACGGCCGCTGACTCGCCAATGGCTACACTGAGCAAATGCAGTGTAGACAGCAAAAATTCTGACAGATGACAGAACTAGGAAGCGAGGTAAGAGTCCATTGCCATGCCTTTCAAAGCCGCAAATGAAGCAAGCACGGAAAAGGATAAAGATAGCAAACAAGAAATGGCGTCATGGCAAAAGGAACGCATCTTCATGCTAAAGCCTAGGCACGCTCAAAGGAGAGGCACTGCGGTTTTGTGCAGCACCAGCAAAGACCATATTAATCACGGGCCACACAACTCCATGCTCTGCTGAACACTATGCACAATTTCTCGCGCACTTGTTAAATGTATTCCCCGTATCTTCCAAGAACAGGTCCAGCATCTGGCTGTGGGAACCCAGCAAGTCCAGGTGAACAAGGGCGTCCGTGGAAGCCTCAGGATCACGCCCTGTCAATGTAGCCAAACACAGTGCAGTCTAAATTGTATTGCACGACTTGGTGTGTGGAGACCTCAGGACAAGTCCTGCAGTTTCCTCAAAACAGGGACTTATAACAGAGTGTGAGCTTGATCTACAAAGCTGCACATGAGTATTTTAGCTGATAGGACATGGTGCTGATTCAGCCCAGGTTGCACCCAGATTACCGCTCATAGGCACGCGAGAAAACAAGTTGTGAAAATGTGGGATTTTTCAGGGATGACAGAATCCAGCACACCCCTCGATTGGGATGTGATCGTTTTCTTATGGACAAAAACAACTGGGACAGGAGGGGCGTCAGGAGTAAACAGAGCGGGTAAATCAAGCAACCCACGAGGCTCTTTATTAAGCTGTGTTGACTCATTTTAAACCAAACATAAGCTCTGCACAGCTAAGCTCCTGAGTACGTCCAAAGCCTCTAAAGCACAAGCCTGCGCAAAGAACCAGCCCAGGCGCACCTGTAACAGTAGAAACCTTGAAGAAAGGAGCCTGGCATACAGGGACAGCCAGACATGTACTGCTGTTATCACCGGTTACGGTGGTAGCGGTACCCCGCTTCATACCCAACCCTCGTCTGGACAGCCAAGATAAGTTGCTTGTGTCTCTGGTTTCACTTCCAGTGACACTCTGTGCATCCCCTACACCACTACTACCACCACTGCCTCCTACACCAGGCTTGACGGTCACTGCCTCGGATCTGGAGAACAGGAACAGCTTGCCGCTCCTCATGTCGACGACTTCCACCATCTGCAGCGATAGACAGGCACGTTGCAGGAATCACTAAAACAATTCACGGTGCAGGGATCACTAAGGCATTTAACGGTGCAGGGATCACTTAAACAATTCACGGTGCAGGGATCACTAAGGCATTTAACGTTGCAGAAATCACTTCAACAATTCACGGTGCAGGGATCACTAAGGCATTTAACGGTGCAGGGATCACTTAAACAATTCACGGTGCAGGGATCACTAAGGCATTTAACGGTGCAGGGATCACTTGAACAATTAATTGTAATCCGTAAGACTCAAACCTTGTTGCATCTCTGACATCTGTGATGGCTGCTCTACACTGCCACCGTTTTATCCCTGGAAATCCTTAAAACTTGCAAAGCTTGTGTGTGCAATGACGGGCATTCGCTTCAGTGGCAATGCGAAGCTGAAGGCAGCACTGCTCACACAAAAAAAGCTTACCTGCAAATTGGATTCCAGCAGTTCTCCTTGCTGAGTGGATAGCTGGAGGCCCTGGATCTGCCCCAGATCCAACCCAGCCTGTGTTTGTCCAACAGAAAGAATGTAAGCAAGTGTGAACAAGCTGTATTTAAAGCCATTCTCAAGGGGAAAACCATGCTCAGCCGCACAAAAATGACCCAATTGCATAAGTTGTGAAGTCACAGAGGTGGTCAACTGGGGAAATGACCAAATTTGTGCCCATTTCGCACTCGGAAGCCAGCCATCCACTGACCTTTTATCCGATCGATACCATTTTTGCTTTAAATTGAAGCTGGCATTTTGAGTTACACGATGATGTGCTAAAATTCATGTGGGTCGCTCTGTGTGCAAATTTGCAGGGCTGAAAGCCCACAGTGACCACCGAAACCCTAGGAAGGTGGCTTTGCATGGGAAAACAGCATATGTTGGCCTACATCCCCAACTAGTTGACTGCTTCACTCCATTTCTTTTGCAATGATGTTTTTTTATTATAAGGACTCTATAACACCAAAAATCATATGATTTGGTAATGTGGGAGGCCTGCTATGGAGATTTTGTGGTGGAAAATACTGTTCACGCCGCAGGCAATCAGACATTTTTGCCGGGACTGGCAACATTCAAGCTCAGGTGCTATTAGCAGCTACCTCTGGGAACTGAGCTTGATTTTTGCCAGTCCCGGCCACCGTACTCAATTCACATTTCAAAAGTACCCCTGTTTGGGGCCTCAGATGACCACCTCTGGTGAAGTGGGCCATAATTTAAAACAAGGGGCAATCGATGCTCAGCTTGCTGCACAAAAAAGAACATACATACACGCCCCCAACCGCACCTTCAGCATGAAAACAGAATATGCCTGGGACACTTTGGAGGCTGGCACCATCCACGAGTCTGATGCCTCCTCCTCATGCTGCTCTTGTGTTGTGCTTTTTTGGCCGTCTGAAGTGTCCCTTTTGGGGTGAGTCCCCGTCAGAGTGAGGGTGAGGGGGTGTTGCATGCCTGTGCCTTTCCCAGGGATCGGGCACAGCAGGTGGACCAAAAACTGTGACGACATGGTTGTGTGTGTGCACACAATTAATATGGACAGTAGCAGAAGCACATTGACGCACGTTTGCATTGAAGATGATGATGAGCGTACTTATGACAAATCTAGGCTGTTGTCAGGTAAGGAGCTCTATAAAACTCCATGTCATAAGTGATAACTATCACAATAGGCTGTTCATGAACAATCAGCTGGTAAAAGGGACCTCAACTGGACATGCTGTACAGAACCAACTGGACCAACTGGACCAACTGGACATGCTATATAGAACCAACTGGACCAACTGGACCAACTTGATATGCTGTACAGAACCAACTGATTCAACTGGACCAACTGGACCAACTGGACCAACTGGACATGCTGTACAGAAGCAACTGGACCAACTGGACCAACTTGATATGCTGTACAGAACCAACTGATTCAACTGGACCAACTGGACCAAATGGACCAACTGGACATGCTGTACAGAACCAACTGGACCAACTGGACATGCTGTACAGAAGCAACTGGACCAACTGGACCAACTGGACCAACTGGACCAGAACTAACTGGACATGCTGTACAGAAATGAAGACACAGCAGAAGATGCGCACCATAAGGATCCTGATAACTCCTTCCGGACCAATCATGGCCCCTCATTGCATCCTTTCCATATGGTAGAAATGCTGTAGCATGGCGCTCATAAACACACGCCACTTCAAGCACCCTCATCCCTTTCACCTTGTAGAAATTCTGTAGCATGGCGCTCATTAACACACTTCATCTCAAGCACCCTCATCCCTTTCACCTTGTAGAAGTGCTCTGTGCATGGCGCTCGTAAGGACAGAGTGCCATGCGCTTCTGCAGGGGGAAGCATGGGCATTGCAATACCGCTTTTGCTGCGCCTGCTGCGCATCGGTGTGCCTGTGAGGAAGATGGGTTGCATGCGACTAGGAGGACAGGAGGACAGGTTGCATGCGACTAGGAGGACAGGTTGCATGCGCCTGTGAGGAGGACAGGTTGCATGCGCCTGTGAGGAGGACGGGTTGCATGCGCCTGTGAGGAGGACGGGTTGCATGCGACTAGGGTTGGCCGGAGCCATACTTACAAAGTTAATGCAAAGGGATCAAGCAAGGGAATCTGAAAAGCACACACAATCATATCTGATTTATGTATATGATTATGGTCGTCCCAACACATGACAACCTATGTGCATGATCAGGGTCGTCCCTACACATGAAAACTATGTGCATGATCAGGGTCGTCCCTGCACATGACAAACTATGTACATGATTAGGTTCGTCCCTACACATGACAACCTACGTGCATGATTAGGGTCGTCCCTACACATGGCAACCTATGTACATGATTAGGGTCGTCCCTACACATGACAACACAGCCTGGCAAAGCAAGCTTCCATGAGCATTTTTATGCTGCATGGCAAAGCAAGCATCTTTGAGCATTTTTATGCCAGACACTTGCACAGGGGGCACAATACCAAGGCAACGACCACTGCACATGTCACCAATTATACATCAGCTTCACGCTATTGTGTTCCAGCTTTCATTGGCATACAAGTACGTGCAATGGCAGGTATGGCTGAGGCTGAGCAACCTCTTAAAGCACAAGGTCAAAAGCCTGTGAAGAAGCAAACAAAAAAGCTGTCCTGCACCTGCTGCGGACCCCTGTGATGCATTGGCCCCTTGGTTGACCGCCTCCGTTTGCGCAGCCAGGAGGTCCTTGAACCGACCATCTGCAGGCACCAAGAACATCCACTCAAGTTACTCGCAGCACGTGCTGGCAGCTGATCTGTGTCTTGTGTAGCATAGAAATTGCAAAGCAACGTGTAGCACGTGCTGGCAGCTGATCTGTGTCTTGTGTAGCATAGAAATTGCAAAGCAACGTGTAGCACGTGCTGGCAGCTGATCTGTGTCTTGTGGAGCACAGGAAGTGCAATGCAACGTGTAGCACGTGCTGGCAGCTGATCTGTGTCTTGTGGAGCACAGGAAGTGCAATGCAATGTGTAGCACGTGCTGGCGGCTGATCTGTGTCTTGTGTAGCACAGGGATTGCAATGCAACGCGTAGCAAGAGAGGGGAGGAGGATCTATCTGGCTAGCAAACTCATGCACGCAACTGGCTCAACATGTTAACAAACGTGATCACTAGGGGCCACTTGCAGCAGACACACGAACGCACACCTGCTACACGAGCACACACGTGCTACACAAACACACACCTGCTACACGAGCACACACTTGCTACACGAGCACACACCTGCTACACGAACGCACACCTGCTCCACGAACGCACACTTGCTACACGAAGGCACACCTGCTACACGAACGCACACCTGCTACAAAGTAGGTAGTCTCCCCCGTGTCCTGCTGCAGCACCTCTGCATGCTGCAGACCCCAGGCATCGGGCTGGATAGCTGCAGCTGATGCAGCCACCGCTGCCCCTGCTTTCACGGCCCCCGCTATTTTGGTGCCCCATCCATGATCCTGAGCCGCAGCATGCCTAGGTGCCTCTTCTGTTTGCATCTGGGTGGAGGTGCCTGTACAGCACACACATGATTGTACGCATGTTGAAAAGTCGCATCCGTACAGAACCTCAGCGTGTCTAATGCCCCATCCATGATTCTGAGAGGCAGCATGCCTAGGTGCCTCTTCTGTTTGCATCTGGGTGGAGGTGCCTGTACAGCGCATATGAATGTACGCATGTTGAAAAGTCGCATCCGTACAGAACCTCAGCGTGCCTAATGCCCCATCCATGATCCTGAGAGGCAGCATGCCTAGGTGCCCCTTCTATATGCAGCTGTGTAGGTTGCCTGTGACATACCTACGTTTGTTCCAACAAACGTGTGCACAATCACAGGCCTTGCTTATGCTGCATGAGAGCATGTACGGGCGCCGCTACATTTGCCATACATACACAAAAAGCAAATGCAGGCAGAAGAAGTTGCTTGCACAGCACGCACGCACACACAGACACACAACACACACACACACACACATACACACGCACATACACACGCACACACACTCAACCATAATGACACACACCATGTCTCATGATACGCACAAACGCTCAGCACACAGCAAACATAAACACACTCAACAATTGTACACTCACGAGCATGAGCACTTGTATGAATGCACACATTGTATACCGCAGCAGGACAAGGACTACAGAAGGTTCAGGCCTACCTGCTCCAGTGCCTCCCTTGACCATCATAAGCTGCAGAGTGTCTACTTGGTCCATGTCAGCCAGCAGGACCTCCACACTGTGTTTGGTTCCTCTGCGTGCAAGATGGACAGTCACAAGGGATTGACTGCACTACACTGTGTTTGTTGCTTCCGTTGAAGGGATAAAAGTCCTGCGCGTCAACATCCACAGACCCAGAAGCACTGGAATTTTATTAATTGTTGGACGCTTGATGAATGAAACGTGCTTGTCTCCCAAAGCAATATGGCTGGAAGCAAATTTGACACATAATCATGCTAGTAGCCATCAAGGTAAGCAGGAGCAAAGGGGAAACCAGGATGCCAGGCTCAAACCATACGACCTGCAAACTGCAAACAAATTCCAGACACATACCTTCTGAGGGGCCTAGAATTCAAAGGCACCCAACGCGTGCACACAGCAACAGATTTTATAGAAGTCCCCAGCCGCCCTTTAAGCCTGCCGAACACCTGCAGCAGAGGGGTAAGGGTCAGGCAGCGTGAGCGGCAGGTGATGCAGATGAAGTTGAGAGACAGCTACACACTGTACTTCTCACAAGAAGTTCAGATATCCAAATAGTTACTGCAAAGCCCTTCAAAATGGAGAGGAAATAGTGGGGAGTTATTTTCACTGTCTAGGTTTCAAGCCAGCGACATTTCTATGAAATGCGTACCTATGCAACCATACTCAATGGTTTGATCATTTCTCTCAGTGCTTTGATCACTTCTCTTAAATGCATACCTCTGCAACCATTCTCTGTGCTTTAATCATTTCTCTCAGTGCTTTGACCATTTCTTTTAAATGCGTACCTATGCAACCACACTCAATTGCAACTATAACTAGCAAAATCCCACGTCTTGACCACAGCAAACGTTGTGGCCTCTGGGCTCGCAGTACGAAAGATGAAGGTGAAGCCACCCACCTGCCCTGACGTGCCCGAGTTGATGGCTTCCTTTGTGTACAGAGAGATGAGATACGGAGCCATGCCAGAGTTTGCCTCCTCGTCCTGTTCATGCAGGTGATGGTTGGCAGCCAAGCAACTAAACGTAAATGCCTAGAACCCCACGCTTTATATGTGCATACGTGTATGGAATGGATGTAAGCAGTCGTCTTTAGCTTTGATCTAGCAAGCTGAGGCTGGTGGTGTGCAGGCGCTTAACCAGAGAAGCATGCGTGCACCTGCTTAGTGTAACAGTGGAAACACGTAACACACATATCACAAACCCATACTGCCCAGACCTGTGCAGGTTATAACACATGTGTGTGCAGGCGCTTGACCAGAGAAGCATGTGTGCACCTGCTTACTGTAACAGTGGAAACACGTAACACACAAATCATCAACCCATAATGCCCAGACCTGTGCAGGTTATAGCACATGTGCATGTATGCATCTGTGTTTCTTTTAACCAAAAAATGTCCTCGACACAATATGATTGCTAAAGGCTAAAGGATCTGTTCTTGTCACGGCATAATCAATCTGGACAATAGACTACGTAGAGGAATAGTGCCACCATGCCCTTTTACTCCAAATTGCATACCTTGGATGACGGGATGCTTGAGCACGGCGCCATGTACACCACACCCCCTTGGCTGACAAAACGCACACGCACTTCCGGAGATGTGTCTTGCAGGCTGTGCTGCTGCAGCTGCTGCTGTCCCTGCTCGCCAACTGCACTACCCGGGTACAAACCCCCAGACTCCCTAAGGGCAACAGTACTGGAAGGCTTCACAGGCGCACGACTGCCTCCACCACCACCACCACCAGCACCACCACCACCACCAAGACTTCTGCCATCACCTGCACCAGCACCACCACCACCACCACCAGCACCACCACCACCACCACCACCACCACCACCACCACCACCACCACCACCATCACCACCAAAACTTGTGCCATCACCGTCGCTGCCCCTTTGATCAACTTGGCCGGCCCTTCCGACAGTCAGCTCCTGACGGTGCATGCCTTCCTCCTCGCTTCCTGACCCTTCACCCCCATGGGGCATCAGCTCTTGTATCATGGCCCTAGGGGCAGGGTTGAGCAGCAGCATGGGCTCGATCCAAACACAGTGACAGCCCCCAGAGAACTCGGTCTCTAACACGAGGCGCAACACGCCTCCGCCTCGGGCACCCAGGCTCACAAAGAACTGGGTGCAAAAAAGGAGGTGTGAATAGACTGTGTATGTTTGCGAGCATGTACTGCAAAGGAGCGAGTGCACATGGTAATTCTGATCTGTGTTGCCATCAGCCAGAGTCTCGGGCTGTAGGCCATCCTTGTAACCCCTTGTAACCCCTTGATCTGTAAACTAGAGGCAGCAGGCAGGCTTCAGGGTATTGTGGAGTAAGACAGATGTCGTGCACACAAAAAGGTGTGTGCCAACGAATATTAGCAGGTGCTCAGCATGTTAAAAATTGACCAGGATGTCACGCCTTAAGTCTGGCAGAGGCATTCGTATTGATGGCGCTATCTGTCTTGTCCTTTAACTGATACAGCTGCTGGTCGTGACACTCTTTTGCCTCTCACACAGCTGTAATTAATTCCATTCTCTGATTATCAACCTGTCTTTCTCTGAATTGGTGGCGCTATCTGCCTTGTCCTTTGACTGATACAGCTGCTGGTCATGACAACATTCTTGGTAGTGACATCCATCACAGAACGCAACTGCAGCATCTACCACAGAGCACAACTGCAAATCAAGGGAGTCGTGGCAGAGGCACTCACAGGTGCAACGGTGTGTGGTGCCAGTATCCACTGTGACTGCCAGACGAGCATGTCGTCCAGCACCACAGAGAAGCGATCTGGAGCGGCTAGAGGGCCTGCAGCGTGAGTGTGACGGTGTCATATTCGTGCCAGGGTCGCTATCTCGTCAGAATCCAGTGTTTGATGAAGAACAGCATAGATCAGTGGAAGCTAATCGGCTTAGAAGAGGCATTGCGGAAAGGGGCATCAAGATAGCAGGACATGAGAATTAAATTAAGAAGTATGCAGTACATGAAAACAAGGTGCTGTTTCCACAAAGGTCACTCGAAGCACACACCCACACACAAACACCCACACCCACACCCACACCCACACCCACACCCACGCCCCCCCCCCCCCGCCCCCCCCCCCCCCCACCCGCGGCCCGCCCG
>Ga0307968_1001710_pt1 | contig 18050 bp, 11 predicted proteins | sample OrgLakmetagen650_FD_201834 | JGI IMG/M metagenome (GOLD analysis project Ga0307968, IMG submission 201834) | Saline water microbial communities from Organic Lake, Antarctica - #650 | ecosystem: Environmental > Aquatic > Non-marine Saline and Alkaline > Saline | place: Antarctica: Organic Lake...
TTCAAGGTGGGTTTTTCTGTTTTAGGCAGGAGTTTTCCTTTTCCCAGTCTTTTAGGTTTTTTCCTTCATTCTGTCAGGCCCTTGCTGAGGACCGTGTAACAACCCCCACCAAAAAAAAAAAAAAAAAAGCCTAGCAGTCGCATATTTGGACTGGCTTGATAGCTTAATCTGTAACCTCTGAAAGCGCGGCAGCCTAGTTTTGTACATTTACAGTAGAGTATCTTGTGTTAGATTTGCGATGATTGCGATGCAGGTGTATACAATCGCGACAATCGTCAAACGACAGCCAGCTGTATTGTGCAGCTTACTCTGTTTGCTCGATAGATAATCAGCCCTGGACAATAGCGCTCTCCATATCTTTAGCCTGACATCAACCCATTTGCCTTAAAAGGTGAGCAATGTGGAAGCGGAAGAATGTGGCGTTCTTTATCTCACGATTTCAGACAGCAATACGGGACCCAAGTAACTCCCCTACCAGTGACCTGAGTGATGCTGATGGTATCCAAGATGAGCAGCATGTTCTTTTTCACTGCGTCAATCCCCACGTGATTTCTCTCCGCAGGTAATATGCATCTCTGTTTCTCCGACAGGAGTTCACGATACATTCTTAAGCCAGAACAAAAACAAGCTTTATTCTTTCCTTCATGAACTGATTGCTTTTTATGAGCAGGCTAGCCGTCGCACTTCTTGATTGAAGGCCTTTTTTGTAAACCTTTGTCTTAGCAACTTTATTATCGTGCATGTTTCATACAACATTGTAATGTACATCTCCGTGACCGTACGGCTGCATTGTACTAAAGCCCAATGCTTCTCTATATGCGTTACAGATGTTATAAACACCTACCTACTATCAGCCAGACTAAACTACTACACCACCAGAGTTAACAAGATTACAAATGGAGGCTAATCTAGCCTCTCGAAGCTGTCTGACTCCGGTGAACTGCTACCACACAGACCAAATATAAAAAATGCTCGTGCACCATTTCATTTGCAGATAAAACAAAGCATTCAGACTAAGAAAGTGTCTGGGCAGAGGAATCAGTGCTACTGGTCAACCGGTAAATATTCAAAATTGCTGACAGTGGCCAGATTCAAGTTTGGTCTAGTAGGCCAAATTCCTAGGACCTAGAGATAGATAACAGTAGTAGAGATGCCGGCGGGAACTATGCAAAAAAAGATCCCTTCCGTGCAGAGGGGCCACTCACAAAAATACAAAAAAAATGCAGGCTAGGGGTTCAAGGAAAATCCCAAAGACAAGAAGCTCAAGGTGTCAAGTCCTAAATGAAAAAGGAAAAATAAAATACGGCCCCTCATTTTTGTGTTACTGAGGACGAACAAAACGGAACTCTCAAATCAAGAGCGGCACACAAATTGTAAGTTTAAGAATTTGTTCAAGGCACAAAGTTTTACAATCTCTCCCCCCTTTCACATCTGCATTCCAGTGTCTACGGTTATTTGCAGACCTGCAACAAAACTCAGTCACGACCCAATCGTAACGTCCCGCTCAATTTTGGCTTTACTGGCAGCCCAAACATAAAAAACCGAGCTGCCTCGTGTGTTCAGATCAAACCAAACGTTGAATTCATCATCATGAGCGGTGAACATATGATACACACATGCGATTGACAAACTACGCACTTGACAAACTACGCACTGCCAGGCACATACCTGAACAAAAAATGTCAAAACTGCTCAGGCATGCTGCACAACAAAAAACATGCCCTCTTTTACTGCATGCAGCAAAATAAACATGGCAACCCAAATGGGACAAGCCTGAGTCAGTGATGGCAAAAGCCAGACCCTGCCACCCCCTTCAATCGAGAGCATCCACACATGGGCTTGACCAGATCCATATCACTGCTCCAGCTTCTTCAGAGTACAATCCATTTGTCTAGCATGTATTGCTATTCAGAGCAAAAGAAGGGGCCTCCAGGACTCACACAATACACGCAATCCCACGCACAGACCTCTGATCCGATCCGAGCGAAGAAGAAAATTTTGGGCAGGCACCTGCAATCCTGCCTTGTTTTCATTTTCTGGCAATTTGCAATCTTAGCAGTCATAGCAATTTGCAATCAGGAGCTACAAAAAAAACGGCACAGAACAGGATAGGAGAGGGGGCTTTAACAAGACAGCAAGGTCCACCACTTACTTGGCACTTGGCGATAGAGGCATTGACCATGGCTAGCGACTAACTGCCTTCTGATTGCTCGTGATTACAGTGTCAGAGTCTGTACCGGCATCAAACTCTGGCGGAGGCTTTGTGGCTTCCAACTCATGACGGCTGTTTACCTACATGAAGCGGAAGCGCAGTAACCTGATACACACAACTGCGAAGCAAGGCGAGCTTGACAGCGTGCATGTAAGCCTGCGGGTTGCTCCAAAGAACAAAGACAGTTTCCTGGTTTTCAGCCTAGGACATCGTCTTGTTTAAACAATGTGAGCAATCATCGCACTGAACGCTCAGACGCTAGTGATTCGCTTGCCTTGCAAAGTAGTTGTGTGCAGAGGGACAGCAACCCAGAGGTGTCTCAATACAACACCTCCTCATGAGTGGCATTTTATATGGACGTGGAAGGAGAGATGGACGAGACACGTACCCAGTTGACAAAGTCTTGGAAGCGCTGCCAGGTTTCAGGCTGCAGCAAATCGTCACTCGCCGTGTTGATCACAAGGCTTTGTACAGAGGGCAGCTCAATGCCCTGAGTTGCAAACACACACGTACGTACACACACGCATTCAGTAGGAAGGGGATGTAAGAGCAGGGGGTAACTCGACGCCCTGTGCCACAAATACACACGTGCATTCATATAGGAAGGAGATGCAAGAGAAGGGGGCAGCTTGATGCCCTGTGTCACAAACGCACACACACATGTTAAAAGGAGTGATGTGAGAAAGCCACGTGGTAGACCCTCAGCACAGAAGCATGCCCTGTGTCACAAACCCACACACATGAAGAAAATGGTGGCGTGAGAAGGTTACGTGGAGGACCCTCAGCACTAAACCGCAGTGATATGGTTCTATTTCGCTTGCATCGTGAGATGCATAGGGCTCTGTCATTATTACAAAGGAGAACACAACAACTCAGAGAAACCGGAGAAACGGGAAAAAACTTAGGACTAAAATATAGAAAAGAGGTGAGGGAGGGGGGGAAGTATGTTAAAGAGAGAGTTGTGTCTCCAATGAATAAAAAGAATGGAGAAGGGAAGCAGAAACCGGAGAAAACCAGAAAGTGAGGACATCTCACTTTATGCTACACTACAAGAACCTGAGTTCAGGTGATTCACACTGAACTCATAAGTTTGTGGTGCAACACTTGGTGGTCAAGCCCTTGACTTTGTGAGCACTTCAGAAAAGGTTTTGCAGAGCATTTCAAAAAATGCATCACTGGATCAAGCACCCAGTGAGAGGCAGTGCAGATTGCTAGCCCTCTTGACTTTGTGAGCACTTCAAAAAAGGTTTCATTGAGTCGAGCAGAGCATTTCAAAAATCGTCTCATTGGCTCTAGCACCCAGTGAGAAGTAGGGAAGCAGTCTTAAGCTGGGATGGGTCATAGACCAGGTTGACCAGAACCATATATATACGCTGTTTATAAGGTATTTTTGGCAGGGGAATCACCAAAGATAAGGTCATGCTCGGTATCTATATACGGTTCTGGCCAACCCTAGTTAAATGTCATACTCGAGCTTTACCCCGCATCGTGCTTGTCCTGCATCTTACCACATGGAATGTCCCTAAACTTTGTGCTACACATCCCTGGTGGTAAGGATGTTGGTGTGTGTGCAAGTAGACACTCAGTGTGAGTGCAGTGCAAATTGCTTGCAGTGCAGTGTGAGCAATTTGCATGCAAGAAGCCGTATGCTGCTCACGACAAACAATCACGCACGCCTGCGTGTAGATGAGGGTCGTGGTAGATCAAGCGCGCAGAGAAACACAACCACTTGAATGTCCACGGATCCGAGTATGAGCGTTTGCAACTTCAGCCCCAAACATTTTGAACCACCATGAGCCTTTCTGATAGCCCCAAACATTTTGAAACGCCAAGAGCCTTTCTGATAGCCCCAAACATTTTGAACCGCCCCTTTTGTCTAGTCAGACACCGGTGGCTTGTTTGAGTGTCAGGTAAGCCTGCTACAACACATATTGCACACAACTCTGTATCAAATTTATGACCAACCATTCTTTTATTTCAGACGCTGGCTGCCATTCCTGCTGCATTAAAAGTTTCAATGCTGAATGAGCTCATGTGCATCAAACCAACAAAAACGAGGCAGCAAAATCCTCATTCATGACTCATATGAGGTGATATGTGTGTGCCCCCGTCCATATGCACCCCCAATAAGCACCCTGTCGAGTTAACATGATACGTGATTACGCACATACACATACACACAAATCAAACACTGATGCGCTGGGAAAGTGCACTTACAACTTATCAAGCTGAGTGGGATGATTCAAGAGTATCCTCTCTTGTGTGCACTGCGCACAAGCTACGATTGGGGTAAAAAAGCATACTGCACCTTACCAAGCTCTGAGTGGGCTGGAAAATAGCATCCGCCATACGTCGAAAGGCAACATCGTCCAGCATCAGATCGTCTGACTTCTCCACGCACACAGGGATGTGGAGTGCAGCTGCCACTGCTCGTTGTGTGAGCAGCATTTTCTCGGGGTTGGCGCAGCTCTGCGGTCGTATAAATGATTTTAAGTACAGATGTAAGAAGAATGATGAAGTGCTGATGCGGTTGTGTCAATGAAGAATGATGAAGTAAGTGTCAATGAAGAATGATGACGTGCAGATGCGGTCGTGTCAATGATGAAGTACAGATGTAAGGAGGCACGTTGTTTCAACGACAAGTACACGGTTGTGTCAATGACAAGTACAGATGTAAGGATACGGTTGTGTCGATGATTAAGTACAGATGTAAGAAGGCACATTGTTCAAGAGGCTTATCATAAATACACATATTTTTTATTTACTAGGGCGAGAGGCACATACATAACTACATTCATTTGTATGGCATGTTGTGCAAGAGGCATTTATGGGGGTTGGCACTGCTCTGCAGTAAAGTCAACATAATAGTATGGATGCAAGGAAGGCGTGTTGCTTGAGCAGCATTTTCCCAAGGCTGGCGCAGCTCTGCAGTCGAGTTCGTGAACAAAGCATGGATGCATTGATGGCGTGTTGCTTGAGCAGCATTGTTTAGGGATTGGCTAGTCTGCGCTAGGAGGGGATCCTAGTGTGGTGGTGAGGCTAGCTTGACTTATTGCCTCTGACCTGTGGCACCATAGTAGGTAGGCTAAGCCCTTAGACGAAAATAAGATAGCGTGCGAACATGTACTCATTCCGCACCCCTCAAAAAAGGGTTATTTCTACCCTGTCCACACCAAACCGCACCCCTCTCGATATATAACTAAGTGCTTGTGGCACCAATCCGCAGGGGCAAAATGCCCTCAGAACTGCGGCAAGAGATTAAAAAGGCACCAAGAGACTCGGAGCTCAAGCTGCTCGGCGGTTGGGGGGGCCTTGCGGAAGCTGGCCATCCCTGTCTGGACACGCCCCACTGGGGCTCTCGGGGACTCTTTCCCACTCATGACTCGTCAAAATGAAAATTAATTACTTGCCGCAAAACAGTATTTTTGCGGCATGATAAAATGTTTCTATGAAAGTAATTGTTTTATCAATGGCAATTAATGGCATCATGGGCATCGATGGGACCAAAGGATTTTGCGATTTCAATCAGGATAAGATGCTGAAATCAGGATAAGATGCTGTGCCTCTATTGCAAAGGGCTGGCACCCCAAAGGCATCCCTATTACTCATCCAGAGACCGCTTTGAGAAGTCGGTCAGGAGCCCCCTCTCTTCATCTCTTATCTTTTGGAAAGCTGCACACCCTCAGCAGATTCATACCAGCCTCCTTCCCAGACCTCGACTAAGACCCATTGAATCCTCCTCTGCTTGTGCCAGACAAATGCCTGGCACGCGCCAAAGAAGGAGGGTGAGGGGGCAGCAGTAGCTCAGAGAAAGAAAGCATTTTGATTTACGTCGTTCCCTAAATAAGTACTATTTTACTCGTTCCTGGCCAACTGCACTGTCTGTTAAGTTCACTTTTCTGATGCTCTAGACAAACAGCTCATTAGGGAGTTTTTTATACTGTATTCAACTGTATACTCGTTAAACAAAACACACAAGGCTGTCCAAGACTCATCTTCACAGTATATCCATAATATTAAGTATATCCTTTGGTAATGGGTGTGAAATGTGAGGTCTGCTGCTTTGGGTTGGTATGGGGACTCCTGATAGGAGCAGGCCTTGGACTCTGGCCTTGGTGACACACACACACGCGCACACACACACACACACAAACACACACACACACACTCACAAACACACACACACTGCCCTCAAATTTCACTGAGTGTGCATAAGCATTGGCATAATGTGCTGGCCTGAACAGGCACCTTACCCCTCTGCTTGCGCGAAACGGCTGCCTTTAACTGTGGCTAAACGGCTGCCTTTGATATTGTGCTCTAGAGCTCTAGATTAGATCGGTGCCACAGACTAGCGCCCTGTGTGTTCCTTAAACATATTTTTGTGTGAGTGCCTCCCACTCGCCGGCATTCCCAGTACCCCTGCCCCAAATTCGACATTACAGCATTATTATATAACATTTATAATTAAGCATGGGCAACTAGGGTGTATGATGTTGCCAGCGAGGCTCGACGAGCGTCGTCGAGGGCGAGGCTCGTCGATATAGGCCCTAGTTGGTGCATTACGGTTAAATCACTTTCAGAAACTTGCGCGGATTGAGCCGAAATCTTTCTGGAGTTAACATCGTGAAGAGACCGGACTGAAAAGAGGTGCAGGAAGTGTTTGGACAATCTCATGGTGCATTGCCTGGACAGGCAAACGCACATCATATTGGAAAAAGTTTTATACATTCGAAATAATAACGAACAAAATTTCTGCCCATCTTGGGGCGTCGAGATGAAAGTCTGACACTTCCTTGAACAAGACTGTGACATCGTGATGTGCCATATTTTGCGTTTATATTACACAAAGTACTTGACATTATTTTACACAAAATGCGGTCGATTCTCCCGATTGTTAGGAAATTTAGCCTCGACTAGAGGCTGGCACACCCTTATTTATAATGCCATGTTATAATGCTTATATCCTGAAGTAGAGGTTGATCGGGACAGCTTCAGAAATGCACTTTTTCCCTGCCATAGTGGGTACAAAATATACACCAGGCCCCACAAAACCCCCCAGAATGCCAAATTCACAGCAATTGCCAATGGTTTAGATATAACACCAAGTATCGGGGGGCTTGCATTCGGATGAGGTATAGGGGGCTTTGAATTGGGTGGAGAGCTGAGTGAGATGGTTGGGAGGGTTTGCTCATGGGGACAGCCACAAGGCAAATGTGCTCGCCTGGACAGGCACCTTCCCCTGACTCTCCCTTGACCCTCGCCCTTCCAACATGCACAAAACCACTAACACACCTGTTTCTCATCTTCCTCCCATGCGCAAGTAGTACCATTTACCCGGGGGCCAACAATTTCTAGTGCACTGTTTTCTCTCACACATACACACACACAAACACACACACACACACACACGCACACACACACACACAACACGTACAAGCACACACACAAACACAACAAGTACACTGTACACTCACGTGTGCTTTACTTTCTTGTGACTTTGTGCCGGTGATGCCCATCTGTAGGGCACACCCAAATTTGGAGAGCGCCAAGAAGGGTGACAGGTAGCCGTTGCGATCTGCTGTGCTGTAGTAGCCCTGTATGAGTGGTGTGTATGTATGTGAGTGTGTGTTGAGTGCGTGCTAGTGAGCATTGCAATCTGCTGTGCTGTAGTAGCCCTATATTAGTGGTGTGTGTATGTAAGTGTGTGTGAGGTGTATGTGTGTGTGCTTGAGTAAGTGTGTGTGAACGTATGTAAGTGTGCGTGTGTGTGGTGTTAGTGTGCGTGTATGTTGTGCTATGTGTTGCATATGTTAACGTGTTCTAATATGTCTGAACACGTGTGCTTGTAACAATGTACGTTGTGTGGCCAGTGATTTGTGTATGTTACAAGTGTGTGTGTGTGTGTGTGTGTGTGTGTGTGTGTGTGTGTCACGTGTGCCTGTAACAATGTACGTTGTGTGGCCAGTGATTTATGTATGTTACAGTTGGCCACAGCTTAATGCATACGGCAATGCGTCTGGAGATGTTCCTGCCAAAAAATACCAGATGTACGCACCGTAATTACATGGTTCCGGCCAGCTCTAGATATGTGTTGAGTGTATTGTGTGAGCTTGACACCGTTTAATTCTGCAGCATGGCTGTATTGTTTTTGCAAGAACAGCATATTAAAAGCACACAATGCAAGTGACTTAATATCTGTATTGTATTGTGTGAACTTGACGCTTTTTATTTCTGCAGCATGGCTGTAATATTTTTGCAAGAACAGCGTATTACAAGCATACAATGCAAGTGACACAATGCCCTCACCGCTGTAAGCTCTGTGACATGGCTGTGTTACTTTTGCAAAAAAAAGTGTTACAATGCCCTTACCGCTTTAAGCTCTGTGACATGGCTGTGTTCCTTTTGCAAAAACAAATGGAAACGGTAAAAAAAGTGACACAATGGCCTTACCGCTGTAAGCTCTGTGACATGGCTGTGTTCCTTTTGCGAAAAAAATGGAAACGGTAAAAAAAGTGACACAATGGCCTTACCGCTGTAAGCTCTGTGACATGGCTGTGTTCCTTTTGCAAAAACAAAAGGAAAAGGTAAAAAAGTGACACAATGGCCTTACCGCTGTAAGCTCTGCGGCATGGCTGTGTTCCTTTTGCATAAAAATTGGAAAAGGTGAAAACGTGACACAATGGCCTTACCGCTGTAAGCTCTGCGGCATGGCTGTGGGTCTCGTACCACCAATGGCAGGAGGGGATGCGAGCACTCAGACGTACAGGGCAGCCTGCAAGCATGCAGCACAAAGCAGTGTGTGGACAATACATTTCTTGTGATATAGTCAATCTTTTGGCAGGAGGGCATGTGAGCACTCAGACGTACAGGGCAGCTTGCAAGCATGCAGCACAAAGCAGTGTGTGGACAAGGAATTGCTAGGGTCAATCTGGTGGCAGGAGGGGATGCGAGCACTCAGACGTACAGGGCAGCCTGCAAGCACACAGCAAAAATATGCGTGCGGCGTGCGGACAGGAAATTGCTAGGGTCAATCTGGTGACAGGAGGGTGTGTGAGCACTCAGACGTACAGGGCAGCCTGCAAGCACACAGCAGAAAGAAGCGTGCGGACAAGAAATTGCTAGGGTCAATCTGGTGGCAGGAGGGGATGCGAGCACTCAGACGTACAGGGCAGCCTGCAAGCATGCAGCACAAAGCAGTGTGTGGACAAGAAACTTCTTGTGATATAGTCAATCTTTTGGCAAGAGGGCATGTGAGCACTCAGACGTACAGGACAGCTTGCAAGCATGCAGCACAAAGCAGTGTGTGGACAAGAAATTGCTAGGGTCTGTCTGGTGGCAGGGAGGTATGCTTGGAGGCCGAGGGGCGGCATTTATTTAACGTTACTGACATATTAGTTGTTTTAAACACAACGTCAACGATGAAGTTATTATGATCAAGTTGAGATGATAAAGTTGTTGTGTATGAAGCACAATGCCAATGATATAGGGCTACAGGGACCTTGGGCCTCCATCTGTTTGCAGGGACGGCATAAGGAAGGGTGCAGTCGTGAAAACAGAATAATGCTCGAGTCCTGCTGGTGGCAGACAGGGATGCTTGAAGGCTAAGGGGCAGGTTAAAAGCAGCTTATTAGCACGCAGTGCTTGTAGAACACACCAGTAGGGTGTGGTTGCATTCACTATGCAGTGCGTGTAGAAAACACCAGTAGGGTGTGGTTGCATCCGCTATGCAGTGCGTGTAGAACACACTAGGGGGTGTGCTTGCATCCAGTACACTATAAATACTGATATGGGGACCGTCAGGGGTCCTATCTCAGCTTTGCCCTTTACTGCCTCACTCTGACCACGAAGTACGACAACCAACCGCCTTTTAGATTACTCAAAACATGCAAAACTCACCAGCAAACCACAACACACGGCAAAACTATTCTTTAAATAATCCACAACACGCGGCAAAACTTTTCTAGAAATAATCCACAACACGCAGCAACACTGTTCGTGAAATAATCCACAACACGCAGCAACACTGTTCTTGAAATAATTCACAACACGCAGCAACACTATTCGTGATATAATCCACAACACGCGGCAACACTGTTTGTGAATTAATCCACAACACGCAGCAACACTGTTTGTCAAAAAATCCACAACACGCAGCAACACTATTCGTGAAATAATCCACAACACGCGGCAACACTGTTCTTGAAACAACACAGGTGCATGTGTAGGGTTGGCCAAAACCATACATATACGGTTTACATACGGTATTGTTGGCAGGGAAATCACCAAATATACGGTCATATACGGTGTATATATATTTACGGTCCTGGCCAACCCTATGCATGTGTCAGCATAGAGCAGTCCAAAACAACCAAGCACACCCACAACCAATCACCCAAACTCAAACACCCACACCCACACCTTTTCTTTCATGCGCACACCCACACACAACTTACACAAACACGCATGCAAGAACGCACACACACACCACCCGCATGCACACAAACACTTTTTTGGCACAGACGCAAACACACACACGCACATAAGCACACACACAACACATACCTGCGAACACAGAGCTAGCAGCCCCGACTACCGTGACAGCGTGTTTGATGAGCATTTCAGAGTACCACTGTGTATGTAAGATTGTGTGTGTATGTGTGGAAGAGAGAAATTTAATACATGGCGTTTGTGTGTACTGTGTACATGCACATTATTCGTGTACTAATGTGCGCTTGTGCACATTCTACCGGTTTACAATTACACGTGAATACGTGAATGTGTGCGTATTCGTGCAGAGCTGCACACACACACAAACACACACACACACACACACACACACACACGCACGCACACACACACACAGTTGCAGGTGTAAAACCCCAGGAGGTTGTAGGTTGTAGGTCGACACACACACACACACACACACACACACCGTAGGTTGACACACACACCATAGGTAGGGTGTAGGTTGTAGGTTGACACACACACACACACACACACACACCGTAGGTTGACACACACACCGTAGGTATAAGGGTGTAGGTTGTAGGTTGACACACACACACACACACAAACACACACACACACACACACACACACACACACACACACACACACACACACCGTAGGTATGAGGGTGTAGGTGTGCGTACACAGCTTGTCGGTAAACACACCCTCACTTTTCAACACACCCTCATCCTTGCATACGCCCACATATAGAGAACAGATACAAATGTGAAGGTGTTTGGAAACGTGCAGAGCGGCACACAGTCGTAGGTGTAACACACCCTCACTTGTCAACACACCCTCATCTTTGCAAGGGCCCACATATAGGGCGCAGTTACAAGTTTGGTCATTTGGTGGGGGCCCTTGCCTGTTGCACGGAGGACCTAGTAGGGTTTTTTTTATAGTAGGTGTCAAATCTTACCCACCCTCCTTCCTTCATCCACAACACCAGTTACGTAATAAAGGGGATTGAGGTTCGTAGCCTAGACATATTTTCAGCTTTGACGTTGGTTTCGCTTGCTCTCTTTACAACCTTTGCCTGCCTAAGAAATGCATCTCTACGCAGAGAGTCCACGAGAGGCACACCTGTAAGAAGAAGCGGCCGTAATTGGAGCGCCAGTTCCCTTTTTGCGTGAAGAACCCGCACTGCTGGGGCCATTCTTTGTACTGGCCTGCAAGCGCAAGATTGCGCACGGAATGTAGCAGACAAGTCGAATTAGGCCTGTGTTTTGTCACCAACGCTGAATCTACTCTGAACTGGCCTCACATCATAACATCAATGTGATTCACTTCATTTGCTGCAGACGGCCACTAAAGCATAGGGTTGGCCAGAACCGTATATACACTCCGTATATGACCGTATATTGTGAAATTCCTGCCAAAAATACCTAGGGTTGGCCCAAACCGTACATGGGATTTCCATATACCGTATATATGCCGTATATGACCGTATATACACCGTATAACCGTATATACCGTATATAAGGAAATTTTGATATACTCAGAATTAATTTATAAGGGGGTCATTTTGTAGCTCTTGAAGAGCTGAGCACGCATGAACCAATGTTTTATACCCAAAAAATGAAAGGCTGGGGAGCTAGGCCTGCTCGAAGCCAAAAAGACCAAAAAGTGGCATTTTTAGGGGCAAAGAGAGCATAACCACTACATCATACAAAGTATTTAATGCAAATACATGCATATAAGTAAGTAAGAAGTAAAGGGAATGCTCAGTTCAAAAGCCACGAGAAAAAAAAATTGGACCAAAAAGAGCAAAAAACGCTTTTGCAAGGAATTGAGTGAACCCGAGTCTGGGGTGTACCACCTGCAAATACGGTCCATTTACGGTTATATACGGTCATATACGGTCAGAAAAAAATTTTACACTTTGGGGTGACCTGCGACAGAAACTGGATCCGGACTTCCGACTTCCCCAAATCCGAATCGGCCATTAATTCTGGACCCCCCTCGAACCCTTAAGTACCCCTTGTAGTCAAAATCCAACCCCTGTCCAATTCCCCAACCGGAGGGAACCGAGTCCCTTCGGGACGATGGTTCCAAAAATATCAAATACGGTACCGGATATACGGCGTACTGAGGATACGGCGTATATACGGTCATACGGTTTGGGCCAACCCTAAAAATACCGTATATACACCGCATATAAATGGTTCTGGCCAACCCTACAAAAGAACGATGAACTTCTCCCCTGACCAGGCTTCTGGCTTAATTTAAGCATTCAAATCGCAAAACCTAGTACTTTAAACAACACCATCACCGTGGGGTCCCCCCCCTTCATTGCGAAAATGCCTCAACTACAACTTGGTGGACCTTGAAAAAACACTTCAAATTACCTGCATCTCGCGGCTCCCTCACATTAAAGGCGTCTTTGCAATTCAAATCAGCCTTGACTCAACTACAAGCTAGTCAACCTTCTATCAACATTGAACACTACCTGCAGCGCATGGCGTCCTGCAAGCTCAAAGATGTCTCTGCAAGCTGACACGACTTTGACTTAACAACTTTCTAACACCCGTTTGATCATCTGTGGAAATATGTTGAACTCCTACTACTTTCTAACACCCGTTTGATCTTCTGTTGAAATATGTTGAACTATTACAACTTTCTAACACCCATTTGATCTTCTGTGGAAATATGTTGAACTACCTGATTTGTGTGGATCCCCCACAGCCAAACACGTCTCTGTAGCTCAACTTGAAATTTACGTTGGTCTCATCTGCAGCTTGATTTTGGAATCTCAGCAACCTCCACTCTAATTCTATAAAATGCCTGCGCTGTGCGGGCCCCCTGATCTCAAGCATGCCTCTCGAACAGTTTGACTCGACTTTGACTCCACTCCCAACAACCATTGATGTAATATTTCAATTTACCTGCATCGTGCGGGCCCCCCAATCCCCACAGCGGCTCCGCATGCTCTGCACTGGCTCTGAGGGACGCCAGCATGGAAGGATCGTAGCACTGCAGCGATGGGAAAAGTGTAACACAGATGTCTGGTGGCAAGATTTAGCAGCCTGCACGTATGTGCTTCCAACATACAGACAAAGAAATTAAGCGGTGGCTGAGACGCGGCGATAAAAGTGCCTGATGCGGCACTATTTAAATGCATGTGCGCAATGGCACTGTGTGAAACGCACTAGACACTGTATCAAACGCACCAAGGCACTGTGTGAAACGCACTAGACACTGTATCAAACGCACCAAGACACTGTGTGAAACGCACTAGACACTGTATCAAACGCACCAAGACACTGTATGAAACGCACTAGACACTGTATCAAACGCACCAAGACACTGTATGAAACGCACTAGACACTGTAAGAAGCGCAATAAGACACTGTATCAAACGCACCAAGACACTGTATGAAACGCACTAGACACTGTATCAAACGCACCAAGACACTGTATGAAACGCACTAGACACTGTAAGAAGCGCAATAAGACACTGTATCAAACGCACCAAGACACTGTATGAAACGCACTAGACACTGTATCAAACGCACTAAGACACTGTATAAAACGCGCCTCACACAAACGACACACAAACAGGACACTGCAGCATGCGTGGCCAAATCAATGGCACACATAAACACAGTTACATACGCTAGTAAAAATGGGAAAAAGTGGGCAGGTAGGAAAAACCAATCCACAGGTAAATCATCATATTGAAGCCACTTTAAAAATCAAGGGACGTAAATAAGTTGGGGAATCATGGGATCAATTTGGAAATCATGGGACCTATATTAAGGGGATGAAGCCACTTTGGAGCCAAGAAATACAAATCATGCAGAAATTTGATTCAGGGAAAAGAAGCCCCTTTGGAGCCAAGAAACATACCTGGAACTCCCCATGTCCGGGGTACTCCCATAGGCGAGGATCTGAAGGGTGGCTGGGGTACTTGAGTTCGGCATCTGGGCCAAGTCCTGTCAAGAGTTATGTATATATAAATAGTGTGTGTGTATGTGTGTGTGTGTGTGTGTGTGTGTGTTCGTGAAGCTGATTGATACCAAAGGTCAGCTACAGGCTGAGCAAGCACACATGCACACACGATCGTATCTGTAAGATGCAATGTTGAAATAGACAGAAAAAACGCCACACACGTACACCCACCAATTAGCACATCCGTGACAGCTCCTTGCTCCAGCAAGCTCCCAAATTCGTGCCGGAATGAACGCATCAAGTCAGCGTAGGCCTCGCAGCCCGTACGTCCACGAAGTACAGGTACTGCACACAGGCAAGAACAGCACAAAGTGAGTGTGCGTAAAAGGCCTAACATTTGTAATTTGTAGCCCTGCGGCACGCTGGTGTATGAATGAATGATGCGACAGGCTTATGCTTGATAGCCTGTGTGTGTATGTGTGTGTGTGTGCGTGTGTGTGTAGAGGGGTGCAGGCGTGTGTGTGTCTGTGTGCCTGCTTATGCACACAAGCGTGAGGGTCAAAGGGGTGGGGGCTCCTGCATCAGCAAAGTTGATTTGAAGCCACCGTAATTTTTAAATAAATTCATCACCTTCAACATATTCACCAATTGTTTGCCTTTCACTAACAAGTAGGGTTGGCCAGAGCCATTAGTATGGTGTATACGGTAATTTTGGCAGGGATGTCATCAGATGTACGGTCATATACGGTGTATATATACGGTTCTGGCCAACCCTTTTCATACATGACATACTAAAGTGTTTTTATATGTGTGTTTGTTTGGAAATTGTGTTTATATGTAAATTGGACCATACTACTTGGCAATTTATGTGCGGAAGCACGTGCGCAAAATAGCAGCAGAGAAAAGATTGCAAAGAAACAATGCAAAAAAGGAGCTCGGACCTTGCTTGACAACTTGTGCGGGCTAATACGTGCGCTGAACAGCAGCAGGGGAAAGATTGCAAAGAAACAATGAAAAAAAGGAGCTCGGACCTTGCTTGACAACTTGTGCGGGCTAGCACGTGCGCTGAACAGCAGCAGAGAAAGAGCTTGACGGAGTACAAACAGGCTCTGACGATACACTAACACATAATAGCCCACAGCAAGCTTTTCGGCACTCACAACTTCTGCTGCATCATTCACAAACGTCATCAACGCCGAGGCTGCTCGTCGCTCACAACAGCTGCTGCATGAATGGCAAACATCACCTACACCGAGGCTCACAATCATTAGCATCGAGGCTGCTTATCACTCACAATCATCAACACCGAGGCTGAGGCACTCCTTGCTGTGTGAGGCAGACTTGTCGGTGTAGAAGATGCCAGGGTTGGCGCGCCCCACATCAAGGACCCAGGGGGGGAGGGGAATGCCGGGGGCACTGTTGAAGCACAGTTTGACCTGCACACATACGCGCAGGAGCAACATGGTAAAACAAAAGGTTGTGCTGTGGAAAGCGGGAAGGGACGGTCTGCCGGGAGCAATATGGAAGCACAGGTTGATTTGCACATACATACATACATGCAGGAGAAACAAAACGACGGAGTAAAGAAAGCAACGCATTGCACAAGCGGGGAATACCAGGAGCACTGCTGAGGCATGGCTTGTTCAAGCCTGCATGTTCAAGGTAGTGTCTGTTATAGGTTATAGGTGCACAGTTCTGGTGGGGAGCGGCAGTAGTAGCCCAAAACCTTTGCTGTATGGCCGTTTGGGACGTGTAGAGGTAGGCTTGGCAAGATAAGTAAGCACACCAATGTAGTATAGTGTGTATAGGGTCTTTTTGGCAACGGAATGTAAATGGAACAAACACAAAACATCTATTGTATGTTTCGGCCGACTTCCTTTGTGTCCAATGTCTGACCAGCTTTGCTTTGTAAATGCACAAGCCAATTTGCGTCTTCACCAATGCGTCTTCACTGAGCCTATTTGCGTGTGTGGTTACGTGTGAGCAACTTGAGGACATCATTCCTCTTCCACACAACACACACACGCACACACACATGCACACACACATGCACACACACACATGCACACACACACACACATCCACACACACAAGCACACTCATATAGAAAAAAAGCCTGCACCCACCTTGACCTTGTAACCCATTCTAATAACTGCATGTAGCAGCTCGCGGTAGCCATTCCAGTCATATAGCCCAGGCCCCCCTCCCTCCACCAAACCCCTGCGAGTGTGCGTGCGTGTGTGTGTGTGTGTGTGTTAGTGTATGTACGTGTCTTTTGTACTGCGTATGCTTGCGTGTGCTCACCCTTGTACGTGTGCGTAAGCGCATCTCTCCTGATAACCCCATCACTATCACCATTATGGACTTTGCTATATGGACTGCACCAAAATCGCAAACGCCCAGCGTTGCAGAGCAGCCTGCACGCACAGTCTGCTGAACAAGTGGCTCACAGTTTGTCTGGCACGCGTCTGGCTTACTACTTGTATGCCTTGCAGCCTCTGTCCAAGGCTACACGCAGCAACATGTGATAAACGAGCTGCTTACATGTTTATTTGTGAGTACAGAGCAGAACGTACGTGCCAACTGACACCGAGGCAATAAGGGGTGAGGCTTCAGCGAGGCAAAGGTGCAGAGGTGAGTGGGTGGCGTTGTCAAAAATGAAAAAACGAACATTAGATAAAGCTACGCAGGCAATGAAATACACACACGCACACACACACACACACACACTCTCTCACACACACACACACACACACACACACACACACACACACACACACACACACACACGATAATTGTCACAGTGTTGCAGTGACCATCATAATATCATGAGCCCAGGCGGTAAAAACTAATATCTCTGAATTGAAGAAGCCCCTGACCACTTTCCATTGTACCCATATTGTTTGTGTTCGGCGACGAAAGGGGTCCTTACTACATACTCACAAGGGTCCTTACTCCTTACTACATACTCGCAAAGGGTCCTTCCTACATACTCACAAGGGTCCTTCCTACATACTCGCAAGGGTCCTTGCTACATACTTGCAAAGGGTTCTTACTACGTATTCACGCCGACCCTTCAGTTGAACTTTCAGCTTGGAATGAAGAGTGGGTTATTAACTATAAAAAATGCAATGCAAAGTGGCACCCACCAAAAAACATCCACTGCGATGCCGGTGATGCCCTTGGGAATGGACTGCAAAGCCCTGAGGTACTTCAGCAGCACCTACAGATGTTCAAACAATTGTGTGCGTGTGCGTGTGTGTGCATATGCGTATGTGCATGTGTGTAAGTGGGAGGGTTGTGTGTATGTGTGTGTGTGCGTGTGTGTGTGTGTGTGTGTGAGAGAGAGAGAGAGAGAGAGAGAGAGAGAGAGAGAGAGAGAGAGAGATAGAGAGAGAGAGAGAGAGAGAGAGAGAGAGAGAGAGAGAGAAAGAGAGAG
>Ga0307968_1001713_pt1 | contig 18042 bp, 22 predicted proteins | sample OrgLakmetagen650_FD_201834 | JGI IMG/M metagenome (GOLD analysis project Ga0307968, IMG submission 201834) | Saline water microbial communities from Organic Lake, Antarctica - #650 | ecosystem: Environmental > Aquatic > Non-marine Saline and Alkaline > Saline | place: Antarctica: Organic Lake...
TGGCAGACACACGTCAGGTTGCTGAGGTGACAAAACGTCAGGTGGCAGACACACGTCAGGTTGCTGAGGTGACAAAACGTCAGGTGGCAGACACACGTCAGGTTGCTGGGGTGACAAAACGTCAGGTGGCAGGTCGGGAGGGAGGTGGACAAAGAGAACAAAAGGCAGCCAAGCAACAAACAGGCTGCAGTAAAAAATGTCTGTCTGTCTGTCTGTCTGTCTGTCTGTCTGTCTGTCTGTCTGTCTGTCTGTCTGTCTGTCTGTCTGTCTGTCTGTCTGTCTGTCTGTCTGTCTGTCTGTCTGCCTGCCTGCCTGCCTGCCTGTCTGTCTGCCTGTCTCTGTCTGTCTGTCTGTCTATCTGTCTGTCTGTCTGTCTGTCTGTCTGTCTGTCTGTCTTAGAGTGGTCGAACGTTTGTGTCACTCAATCGACATTAACTAGCACTGATATATTTAGGGCGCCTGAACACATTCCTGCAGTCCAAGACACACTGATTGCCTCAGCCTAAGGCAGGAGGAAGCATGCAGACAAGAGCATGCTAGCACTAACCTAATCACTCGTGCTACTGTCAAAGACGCTTCTGAGGGCAGTGACAGCCCCTGCACCCTAAGCACCGTCCTTACAAGTGTTTTCGACAGCAGCATGTCTTTGAAAATTCCCGTCGCATTGAACAGTGCATACACAATTTTTCTTGTTACAACAATCTCTTAAGCCAAATCCCTGCACCTTGAACACCGTCCTCACGAGCATTTCAGACAGCAGAGTCACGTCCAAAACCTTTTCTCCGGTGCTTACTCGTTATATTCTAGTTATAACAAACACTTTAGCCACACCCCCGCACCTTGAACACCGTCCTCACGAGCATTTCAGACAGCAGAGTCAGGATCAAAACATTTTCTCTCAAGATCAAAACATTTTCTATTCTAGTTACAACAAACACTTCAGCCACACCCCCGCACCTTAAACACCGTCCTCACGAGCATTTCAGACAGCAGATTCAAGATCAGAACATTTTCTCTTAAGATCAAAACATTTTCTATTCTAGTTACGAAACACTTCAGCCACACCCCCGCACCTTGAACACCGTCCTCACGAGCATTTCAGACAGCAGAATCAAGATCAAAACATTTTCTCTCAAGATAGAAACATTTTCTATTCTAGTTATAATAAACACTTCAGCCACACCCCCGCACCTTGAACACCGTCCTCACGAGCATTTTAGACAGCAGAGTCAAGATCAAAACATTTTCTCTTAAGATCAAAACATTTTCTATTCTAGTTATAACAAACACTTCAGCCACACCCCCGCACCTTGAACACCGTTCTCACGAGCATTTCAGACAGCAGTGTGAGTTTCACTTCCTCTGTGTTGAGCAGCAGGGCAAGCCGGAGCTTTTGCTCCTCAACCTATGACACAAAAAAGACACACAAGGGGGTGTGAGTATAAGGTATAAGTAGGGTTGGCTAGAACCATACATATACGGTGTATTTACGGTACTTTTGGCAGGGAAATCTTCAAACATACGGTCATATACGGTGTATATATACGGTTCTGGCCAACCCTAGGTATAAGCAGTGAATACACATTATCAGCACAAGACCCGCACAGCACAGCACGACAAAGCCAAAGCCAGACAGAGCCGCGGACCGCATTCGCTCTAAGATCACAGAGGAGTGAAGTAATGCATTCAATCTCAGATCACAGAGGAGTGAGATGTGAATTAACATACAAATAGAATAGCAGGAATGTTCTTAACATTTGGCGCAAAGCGATCCCAAATCCCGACCTTTTTCGCCAGCGTTGCTCAAAGCGTTGCCTCAAAGTGTGGCTGCAACATACTCCCACACGCACACACACACACACAAACACACACGCACGCACACACGCACAGCATAGGGACAAAAGGGAAGGACAACACCCCTGTGCCTCATCATGACTGGCGTGCTACAATCCAAGCAGCCGGCGCTCGCTTGCGCTTTTATATAGGCAACGCACGGCATATAGGGCAAATCATAGCAAATTGCCTCCATTTATACCAATGAGCAAAGCAGACCAATTTTACACTTCTGCGCTACAAAAAACACATATTTACCAACCCTGCACCTCTCGCGTTTCAAAACAGCAAATTGCCTCCGTTTTGACCGATGAGCAATGCAGACCGACCTCACACTTTTACAAAAAACACATTTACCAACCGTGCACCTCTCGCGTTTCAAAACAGCAAACTGCCTCCGTTTTGACCGATGAGCAAAGCAGACCGACCTCACACTTCTACGCTACAAAAAACACATATTACCAACCATGCACCTCTCGCGTTTCAAAATGAGGATTCAGCATAGCTTGGCAATCTGGCCATTGGCAGAGTATGTGCTCCTTCAAAGACCAGTTGGAAGCAAGAGAGGAGGCAGACCTCACACCTCTGAGCTATAGCCCTTAACTATGCTACAAAAACGAAAATCTATCAACAGATCGCGCACCTCCTGCACTTCAAAACGAGGGTTCAGCACAGCATCGCAGAGGAGCTCCAAGGCGGCAGGCACACAGGTCTGCACATTTTAAATAGTAATCAAAGGGGTGTGCGTAAGCAGGAAAAAATGGGTGGGCTCAGCACAGCATCGCAGAGGAGCTCCAAGGCGGCAGGCACACAGGTCTGCACATTTTGGATAGTAATCAAAGGGGTGTGCGTAAGCAGGAAAAAATGGGTGGGCTCAGCACAGCATCGCGGAGGAGCTCCAAGGCGGCAGGCACGCAGGTCTGCACATTTTGGATGGTAATCAAAGGGGTGTGCGTAAGCAGGAAAAAAATGGGTGGGCTCAGCACAGCATCGCAGAGGAGCTCCAAGGCGGCAGGCACACAGGTCTGCACATTTTGGATAGTAATCAAAGGGGTGTGCGTAAGCAGGAAAAAATGGGTGGGCTCAGCACAGCATCGCGGAGGAGCTCCAAGGCGGCAGGCACGCAGGTCTGCACATTTTGGATGATAATCAAAGGGGTGTGCGTAAGCAGGAAAAAATGGGTGGGCTCAGCACAGCATCGCGGAGGAGCTTAAGGCAGCAGAGGCACACAGGTGGCACATTATAATCAATAATCATAAGGGTGTGCGTAAGCAGGTAAAAATTGGGTGGGCTCAGCACAGCATCGCGGAGGAGCTTAAGGCAGCAGAGGCACACAGGTGTGCACATTATAATCAATAATCATAGGGGTGTGCGTAAGCAGGTATAAATTGGGTGGGTTCAGCACAGCATCGCGGATGAGCTTAAGGCAGCAGAGGCACACAGGTGTGCACATTATAATCAATAATCATAGGGGTGTGCGTAAGCAGGTAAAAATTGGATGGGCTCAGCACAGCATCGCGGACGAGCTTCAAGGCAGCAGAGGCACACAGGTGTGCACATTATAATCAATAATCATAGGCGTGTGCGTAAGCAGGTAAAAATTGGATGGGCTCAGCACAGCATCGCGGACGAGCTTCAAGGCAGCAGAGGCACACAGGTGTGCACATTATTATAAATAGGGTTGGCCAGAACCGTATATACACACCGTATTTGACCCGTATGTATGGTGATTTTCCTGCCAACACAGGTGTGCACATTATAATTAGGGTTGGCCAGAACTGTATATACACACCGTATTTGACCCGTATATATGATGAATTTCCTGCCAAAAATACCGTGTGTACACCGTATATACCTATATACACACCGTATTTGACCGTATGTATGGTTCTGGCCAACCCTAGTTTTAATCATAAATCATAGAGGTGCAATCCAGCAGTTGTGGAGCAGTAGCAAAGGCAAGAGTGTAAGAAAGTGGAGGACAGAGTGAGAGGAGCAGAACAAATGCTGGCGAGCGCATGCTGGTAAAATGGATGGTTCATGAAAGGCAAGAGTGTAAGAAAGTGGAGGACAGGGTAAGAGGAGCAGAGCAAATGCTGGCGAGCGCATGCTGGTAGAATTGATGGTTCATGGACACGGTGTTTTGTGGACGCGCGTATGGCCACTGAGACAGGTGTGGACCGAGAGAGGTGTGGTGGCCGAGACAGGTGTGGTGGCCGAGAGAGGTGTGGTATGGGGAGGTAGGCAGCCAGCAGCCACTGACAAAATTTATGGTTGGAGTGGCAGGAGTGAAAAATGGAGAGGCAGCCAGCAGCAACTGACAATGTAGCGGATGGAGTGGCAGGGGTGAAAAATGGAGAGGCAGCCAGCAGCAACTGACAAATTTTATGGTTGGAGTAGCAGGGGTGAAAAATGGAGAGGCAGATAGCAGCAACTGACAAATTTTATGGTTGGAGTGGCAGGGGTGAAAAATGGAGAGGCAGCCAGCAGCAACTGACAAATATTTATGGTTGGAGTAGCAGGGGTGAAGAATGGAGAGGCAACCAGCAGCAACTGACAATTTTTATGGTTGGAGTAGCAGGGGTGAGAAATGGAGAGGCAGATAGCAGCAACTAACAAATTTTATGGTTGGAGTGGCAGGGGTGAAACATGGAGAGGCAACCAGCAGCCACTGACAAATTCTTTAGTTAGAGTAGCAGGGGAGAAAAATGGAGAGGCAACCAGCAGCAACTGACAAAATTTGTGGTTGGAGTGGCAGGGGAGATAAATGGAGAGGCAACCAGCAGCAACTGACAAAACTTATGGTTGGAGCGGCAGGGGTGAAGAATGGAGAGGCAGCCAGCAGCAACTGACGATTTTTATGGTTGGAGTGGCAGGGGTGAAGAATGGAGAGGCAACCAGCAGCAACTGACGATTTGAGCAGTTGGAGTGGCAGGGGTGAAAAATGGAGAGGCAACCAGCAGCAACTGACAATTTAAGCGGTTGGAGTGGCAGGGGTGAAAAATGGAGAGGCAGCCAGCAGCAACTGACAATTTGAGCGGTTGGAGTGGCAGGGGTGAAAAATGGAGAGGCAACCAGCAGCAACTGACAATTTTAACGGTTGGAGTGGCAGGGGTGAAAAATGGAGAGGCAGCTAGCAGCAACTGACAAATTTTATGGTTGGAGTGGCAGGGGTGAAAATTGGAGAGGCAGCCAGCAGCAACTGACAATTTGAGCGATTGGAGTAGCAGGGGTGAGAAATGGAGAGGAGGCTTTGATGACACAGCAGAGGGAGAGGGGAAAAAAGTGCCATCCCCATTGCCGCGGGCAATAACGATACAAGGCAAGCATTGATTGAGGGGACAGACGCACACCGGCAACCGCTCTTCGCCCCTGCATGATCGTAAATAGCACAGGCTGACTCCTGCATTTGGGCAGAACAGTTGTAGGTAGGGCTGGCCAGAATCGTATACATACACCGTATATGTCCGTGTGGGTATTCAATGATTTCCCTGCCAAAAATACCGTATATATACACCGTATACACCACTGTATATATACCGTATATATACACCGTATAAACCGTATACACCACTGTATACACCGTACATATATATATATATATATGGTTCTAGCCAACCCTAGTCATAGGTGCTAAAGTGATTTCTGTAACAGTGATACTTGCAACTTAGCAGCCCTCGGGTACTGGCCCTGCCATCAAACAGCACTGGTACGGCACCAGTTGCATCACTTGCACCCACCTTCAAGCAGTCCATGGTGTAAGTCATTTGCTCGCGGGTGGCAAAAGCCAAGTGGCTCCCACCGACACGCTCGATCTGGGACGCATAAGAAAGCGCACACACATACACGTCTTGAGAAGATAAGTGATGGCTAGTGCACGTGACAGGTATGGGACAAGTGGCTCCCACTGACACGCTCAATTTGAAACGCACGCAGGGATTGCGCGCGAGCGAGCATACACACGCGCACCCACACCCACATTCCCACACACCTCAGTCATCATGTCAAGGGTGCCCCTATTTTGAGTTGACTTGAAAGCTAAGCACTCCAGCAAGACAGAGCAGCCTGGGCAGCGAGGGGTGTGTGTGTGTGCGTGTGTGTGTGTGAGAGAGTGAGGTACATGTTTTTGCGTGCCATGAGCCATGTGTTAAACTCGGCAGCATCACCATGTGATATGGAAAACCTCAGGAGGTTTCCAGGCTAGCAAAGCAGAGCGTATGATAAACAGCAATTGCTTTCCAAGAGATACTTGTTTCTGTGTACGACAGTACGACACCAACACCTGGACACCAGTTTGCACTCACGGCTTACGGGCAAGACTGAAGGATAATGATAAGAGCTGCTTTGTACAGAAGTGGCACACCTGTTTCGTTTTCATCTTCATAAATGCTCCCTGAGTCGATGTACATGCCTAAGCTGGACATTGGGCCCTGTAGGTGGCTCGAGGGCAAAAGGGCAAGGGATTGAGGGGAAGCGCGTTTGGGGTACATTTGTGAATGCATGTTGCGTGTACGTGTGTGTGTGTGTGCATGTATGTGTGTGTGTGTCTGTGTGTTTGTCTGTGTGTATGTGTGTGTGTGTGTGTTTGTGTGTGTGTGTGTGAATGTGTATGTGTTGTCTGCGTGGGTGTCTGGTTGATTGCACTGCTTGTAGTGTGCGCACGTGCAGATGCAAGCACACTTGCGCATATACCGTGTATCTGTCTGTATGCCTTAAAATATAAAAAATGTGTGCACATGCATGTGTGTTTGCAAGTCTGGGTGCATGAAACTCATATGCACTCACGGGTGCTGCCTCGCTGATGATCCTGGCTCCATTGGGGAGCGTGGTGATTTCTGTGGGGGGTGGTGTGCTGGTGGCGCGGAAGGGAGGAGTAGGTTCAAAGGAGGGCAGCGGGTCTGACAAAGGTGGGTATTTCCGTGGTCCTTGCGCCGGCAACCAGGAGAGGAAGGCCTTACGCGGCTGTTGGCTGCTCGAACTGGGTGGTGCGACTCCAAATGTCCTTACGCCACCATCAGGGATCCCTACATGCAAGTTGATTCCGATGGGAACCAATAGAGCATGAGAGGTGGTTTCCAGTTGAAGGAAGGATGAGGCACATGAGGGAGTGAATAGGCGTGTCACGCAAACTCGTGTGTGTGTGTGTGTGTTGTGTCAGGTGGTGAACGAGCAAACCTGGTATGCTGGTGGAGTGCCATGCTACTTGCTGCGCTGCTGCTGTGGCTTGGGACTTTCCTCTCTGGGATACTCTGTGTAAAGCAGGAAGCAGTAGCCTGCCAAACATCTCCTTTCTAACCTCTAAATTTATTTAATCAGAAAACACAGCACTTTGCTATACTGAAAGCCACACCATAAATCGAATTATTCAACTATATTTAATTCTGATTGAAACAACGAAGACCCGAACACCTCTGTAGTAGACTGACAGAAGTCTTCTATATGAAGCTCGGCTTCAGGGGACAGGACTGCCTGCAGCGTCCAGCTGTGGGCATCAGCAGCAGGCCAGCCATGAGCAGGGCAACCAGGCCAACCACAGTGAACCAGGCTTCCAGGCCCAGTGCGTCCCCCATGCTGCGGACAGGGAGTGTTCCACTGCGCTCCAGAGGGTACGTGAATCCTTGGTTGTTCTACGTGGCACACAGACACAGACTCTGTGCAAGATGTGTCTTACCGCATATACGTGCACGCACTCAAGCGTACGTTCTTTCTTGCTCGCTGCCGTTTGATACAACAAGCAACAACACGTAACGCATACAAAACGACCATTAAAATACACACAGACTTGCCAGCAGCAGTCAGCAGTCCTCCTTCAGTGGTGGAAGCACAGCGCTGAGGTCTTCAGCCCTCAGGCCACCACGCGGCAAAGCGTCCGTGCCCAGCATTCACGGCGCTGTGTGCCGCAAGGGAGGCAAGACAATCATCTGTGCTGTGCTGGTGAGTGGGGTGGTGCTGTGCTGTATGCTTAATTGCTGCAGTTTGGGGGGAAGAGAAGAGGGGTGAGAAAAGGAGTGTGAAAGGGGTTGTGTAGGGTATCTGCCACAGTCACATACACCCGAAGAAAGAATTAGCAGCAAGACTAAGTCCTGACGCAAACGCCGGAATACAGATTTTCGTTCTCCTCCTCCACACGAACAAAACCCCTCATCCCGCGTACACTCACCCTCACTCGCAGGCGGACGTGGAGAACGCCACCACCGACGTGCGTGCGGTGCTGGACACCGAGGTCAAGCCCACGGACGAGCTGGTGACAGGGCGGTTAGACAACGGGATGCGCTATGCCATCATGCCCAACAAGCTGCCCCCCCAGAGGTTTGAGGCCCACCTGGAGATCAATGCAGGCTCCGTGGATGAGCTACCAGGGGAGCAGGGCATGGCCCACCTGGTGGAGCACGTCACGTTCCTGGGCAGCAAGAAGAGGGAGGGCCTGCTGGGCACTGGCGCTCGCGCGAATGCGTACACCGACTTCCACCACACCGTCTTCCACGTGCATGCCCCCCTGGTGAACGGTGTCTCTGGCCGTCCCATGCTGCCACAGGCAAGTGCGGTGTTCCACAGAGGTTCATGTGGAGCGAGGTAGCGATGCCATCTGGTTTAACACCCTGACCTACGTCGCAAGAGTTCTAGCTGCTCAGAGCTGTGCTGGAATGCAGGCACAGAAGTGAAAAACTGCATAGGTAATCTCTCAAGAGCCGCTTTCGCAAAATGCCCCGAACAAAACTGGACACAGGACAGTTGCTCACTCTCTTGGCAGCGCGTATCGTCTTTTCCCTTTCATACATGTGCTGAATGCCTGATCAAAATTGCCCTAAATGTCAGGTTAGCTTATACCTTCCTTACAAAATTCTCCTCGCAGGTGTTGGACGCCCTAGACGAGATAGCCTTCAACGCTGAGTTTGACTCGTTCCGTATTTCCAAGGAGCGCAAGGCTGTACAGGCAGAGGCGCAGGTAGGCAAAGATTGGGATGGCAAAGCAGCGCATATGCAGCTTAGCAAAGTGGTAGTCAGTGTGCCTGACACGATTGAACTGTGTGCTGCAAAGCATTGTGTAACAACAATGAAGCCTCGAATTATCATTGGAATGCAAATTGTCTCACTCACAGCATTTGTGACTTGGCTGTGTAAGACTGTCCTTGCTGTCGTACGTTTAGAAAATGATTTGCGAATGAGATGCGCACCTTCTTGCCTTGATAAGCTCAAGACAAGAGCTGTCTTGGTTGTCAATCCGTCTGTTTATTTTAGACTGAGCGTCGAGTGTGCATGCACACAAGTTTCAGGGATTTAACTCACGTAAACTTTGCAATCTCCCTTTGATTAAATCCAGGGATGTGTCATACGGTCATTTGGGACGTTCAATACAGTAGATTACGCGTTAAATAAGCAATACGCGTATAATACGATCGTATTTTTAAGCAATTTTGGAAGTCCGATATTTGACCAAAAATGGACCCAATTCGCCCCAAAATCACCCTAAACGTTCCCAATTCATTTCCAATTTATTATATCAGAGGGGGTCGACGGAGCAAATGTCCTGAAATGTGACTTTTTTGATGCAGACCATGTTTGATGAACATAACTAGATGGTCCACAGAGTATGGGGTCAATCGGACCTCCCCAGTGGTCTGGGTGGGATTTCCGTTCAAATTTTGGCACTGAGTTTTCACATTTTAGGCCACCACTCCCCAACCAGAGCCTCTTTTCATCCCACAACAAGATGGCAACACCTCCTTTATGATACTAAATTATCCTGGGTTTCAAAGAGTAGGTTTGGTGAAGCTTGATTTTCCACCTTTTTGGCACCCCTTTTGTTGATTTTCTCCAAGGGAAATGGGCCAAAATTAAGTATCTGACCGTCTACTGGGTCGTTTTGCCCCATACTTGTTGCAATTATATTATTTATGAAATTTAGACAATTCATATATAAGACGATTCATTTAAAAATGGCACAAATCAGTTCAGTGGGTGAGATATGAGAGAATGGTGGTGAAAAGTAGGATTCACGCCACGGGCAATTAGACGTGTGCGCCCTAGCTGGCAACATTCAAGCTCAGGTGCTATCAGCAGTATGGACTACCTCTGGGTACTGAGCTTGATTGTTGCCAGCTGGGGCGCCCATACTCAATTCACATTTCAAAAGTACCCCTTTTTTCAGGCCCTCGTTGACACCCTTTGATATTTTATGTTATTAATTAGGCCCACCATTCCCAGCCAAATATGGGCCCTAAAACGAACCTCATCGTTTTTTGACTTTTAATGGTCCAGGGTAGTAAGAAACAATATATGAAACGGCTGCGCCAAAAAAAAGGGTATGGGGTCTCCTGTGTGCGTCGGGGGCTAAATTTGTGCCGTTTCCCTGCCGAATTAGCTAACTATAGTGACATGAGTGCAGAAGTGCATGTCCAAGCACAAATATCCCCATTTTTTTGTTCCCAGGTAGTTTTTAGGTTAACCTTAGCCGTGGGGCCAACAAATGAAGGGCAAAATATTTGCTCCAAAGGACTGAGTGCGTGGGCTTGTTTGCTAGGCAAAAATGTGCATTTTTTGAAAGCCTTGAAAGCACGGTGTTTGGACTCCATCTGGGTATCTGAAGTTATTCATTATAATCTTCAAAGGTGTTCTGCCAAGTTTTATGGTTTGGGATGCTGGGGGTGGGCTGTGGTGAACAGTGACAGGTGGGAAGTAAACAAAACACTTCAGGCTTCGCCGGAAGGCCCTGGGCGCAACCTGTTTCGCTGGAAGTGCATGGACATAGAAATAATAATTATCAGAATTACGAGGGAAGGCTCCAAAAAAACATAGTCCGGCTGTCAGCTGTCGATTTTCGTCATTTCTTTCAAACCAGGGAGGTAGACACTAATTAAACAAGTTGAACATTGTTTATATACTTAAATGAGCCCAGCAAAACAATCGCGACCCCAAACGGTTCAGTGGTTGATGCCTGATTGTTAATCGTACTTTCTGGTAGGGATTTCCACCCAGGTCCACCCTGCCCACCTGGGCACCTCCCGCCACAAACTGAGTTTGCAGGGGTGCTTAGATATACGTAACTTAAGGTACTGAATACTTACAAGTGAAAAGCATTGCAGGTTCGTCGTAGCGAACAGGCATGGTGGGCCTGATTATTAATATATTATCAATATATTATAGCATTGGAAGCTCACTATAGGCCGTTGTTGGGGCGGAAATTGCCTAAAAAGGCAAAAAACGACAAAAAGGCGAATTATTCAATCGTATAATACGGCCCATTTTGTTCAATGCGGTAAAAGTACGCGTTGAATACGATACGGCGTATTATACAAATACGCCGTATGACACATCCCTGATTAAATCCCTCCTGATCCCTATTCTGTGAAGCGTGTACACAAATAAGGCGAATGCTTAGTTGCCGTTAAGGCGGTTCAAAAACGTGCCTGGTCGTTACAATGTTGGAACTCAATACTTACAGGGAGAGGAGCCCGTACGCTGAATTCAACCAAAGGAATTTTCTGTACCTGCATCAATACATTTAACCTGGCTTCTTGAAAGTTGCTTAATTTGCTACTTGACTTTTGCCGGAAGCCTTCGGCAGGCCTTGGGGAATCAGGCAAAATTCAGGATGCGTACAAGTAGGGTCAGCCAGGACTGACTACGTGCTCTGTATGAATGTTAGGTTTTGTGCTAACAATACCGTGTACATACATATGTATTGGTTCTGGCCAACCCTAGTTGTAAGCAACACGTAATAAACCAGGTCGCTTACTGCCAATCTGGAGGGTTCATTTGTTTTGTACGAGACGAAGCATCTGTATCCTTGGAATCGCCAATAAGTGACCTTCAGAACTGAGGTTGCTTAATAGAAGCAACCTTCAAAAGCTGCTCAATGACCGACTTCTAGGCATTCAATACTAAGCCAATACAAACCTGTATACGGACTATTGTTGTGCTCGTAGATGATGAACACAATTGAGTACCGTGTGGATTGTCAGCTGCTGCAGCACCTGCACTACGAGAACCACTTGGGCTCCAGGTGCGCGTAGCGCCCTGTAGTGTGTCGTGTGTGTGCGTGTACGTGTCGTGTGTGTGTATGTGTCGTGTGTGTATGTGTCGTGTGTGTGTGTGTGTGTGTGTGTGTGTCAATGGACAATGGATGGAGGGCTAACAATCACAACTTTATGAGCACGGCAATTAGAATCTTGAATAGTCCCAAAAAGGCCATGTACCTGTACTTGCGTCCAGCTTCTCTCAAGCAACCAGGAGCTCTGAGGTTTCTGGAGGGGCGTCGCAAAATAATTGCATGCTTTCCTTTTTTGAAACACCCAGCTACTACACGAGGGGCTTGGCTTCGCTTGGCTTGACTTGATATTATTGCATCGTTACAAGTTCTTCACTGGCAAAACGGGTCTGGTGGAACAGGTAGACCACTGGTCACGAGAGGAGCTGATTGCACCATGCTCCTCTATTTTGGAATTCAGCAGCTAGTGCAAAATGAAAACTGACCTAATGTTCTGCAGGTTCCCCATCGGCAAGGTGGAGCAGGTGGACCAGTGGTCACGAGAGCAGCTGCTCGCGTTCTGGAAGAAGTGGTACTTCCCTGCAAACGCAACCCTGTTCGTAGTCGGTGACCTGGACCGCAGTACGGCGGAGCTGGAGCAGCTGATCAAGGACACGTACGGCAAGCGGAAGCCTGGGCTGGTGCGTTTTGTCGTCACACGGAGTAATTGTGATGCATCCTACGAATGATAGGTTGCTTTATCAGCGTTTTGTGGAGCTTCAGCAGCGTATTGTGGAGCAGCTGGTCAAGAAGATGCACAGCATGTGGAAGCCTGAGCTTATGTCTTCACAAGCCTACAAATGAAGTGCTGCCTCGTCCCCTGCTTTCCAATGTACACAGACACACAGACCCACACATACTCATGGACAACTCACAGACGCACAGATAGACACTGATAGACATGCAGACAACACATGGAGACACAAACGCACAGGCACACGCACACACACAGGCACACGCACACACACACACACATACACGCAGGTGCCTGCGGATGTGGCAGAGTCGCAAGCAAAGGAGTATGTGCAGGCCGGCCCAGGCCACTCCGCCCCCTACTTTGCTCCCCTGCCAGAGTCACTCGCGACCTCAACCTCCAGCAGCAGCAGCAGCAGCAGCAGCAACGGGGCAGCTGCAAACGGCAGCAGCAGTAGCAACGGCGGGGGTGGCAGCAAGCAGCACGTGCTGCTGAAAGAGAGGCACCCAGTGCGGCCGCCGGTGCAGCACAGGTGAGAGGGGTGTGTGTTGTGTGTGTGTATCGTGTGTGTGTGTGCGTGTGTGTGTGTGTGTTTGTGTGCGTGTGTATGTGGGGGTTGCTGTGGGAGAGTGGTGTGTCTGTATACACGTGCACATGAACAAGTAAATTGCGCTCCTCTGAGCTGCCGTGAAGTTGTGTCAATCACATGGGTGTTCAGTCATTGTGTGTGGTGTGTGTGTGTGTGTGTGTGTGTGTGTGTGTGTGTGTGTGTGTGTATGTGCGTGCGTGCGTGTGTGCGTGCGTGCGTGCGTGTGTTGCGTGCGTGTGTGTGTGTGTGTGTGTGTGTGGTACGTTGCAGAGGCTAGCATCTTCCCGCGTCTGTAACATGCCAAATGCATACATGTGTGTGTACGCGTTTATGCGTGCGAGTGTGTGCGTGTGCGTGAGTGCCTGTTTGTTTCACATACCACCGCAAGTTTTCCACATGCAGAAAAAAGCCCGCAGAGGTTGGCATCTTCCGCCCCCTCCCCTGTTGCACCTTCTGACGCTTGACAAATGGTTGTGCCTTGCTCATGATTCAGACTTGTATGTGTGTGGAACTCTGTGTGCGCACAGGTACGGTGTGGGGCCCATGCAGCCGGGAGAGAAGCCCGCAGAGGTCGGCATCTTCTGCCACTCCCTGCTGCACCTTTTGACGCTTGGCATATGGTTGTGCCTGGCTCATTATTGAAACTTGTATGTGTGTGGAACTCTGTGCGCACAGGTACGGTGTGGGGCCCATGCAGCCGGGAGAGAAGCCCGCAGAGGTTGGCATCTTCCGCCACTCCCTGCTGCACCTTTTGACGCTTGGCACATGGTTGTGCCTGGCTCATTACTCAAACTTGTATGTGTGTGGAACTCTATGTGCGCACAGGTACGGTGTGGGGCCCATGCAGCCGGGAGAGAAGCCCGCAGAGGTCGGCATCTTCCGCCACTCCCTGCTGCACCACTACATGTGCAGCATCTTCTGCAAGGTCCCCATTCAGCCCATGACCAAGATGGCCCACCTGCAGCAGATGTTCATGCTGCGCATCATCCTGTCGGTGTTCCAGTTCCGGGTGAACAAGAGGTGGGTGAAGGGACAGTACTGCAATAACTGGGTACTGCAATAACTGGGTACTGCAATACTGGGATACTGCATAACGATACTGGGATACTGGGTATTGGGAACCGCGGTACTGCGGTATTGGGTACTGCGATCACGGATAACTGGGTACTGCGACAACTGGGTGAAGGGACAGTACTGCAATAACAGTGAAAAAGCCTCAGCGGTGGTTATACGCCGTTAGGCCGCGCATATCGTCCTGTCAGTGTGCAAGTTGTGGTGAACAAGAGATAGGTCTAAAAACAGCTTTGTGGTGTGAAAATTTGAAGCGGCAGCGATCGCACTGCGCACCACCAACTTGTTGGTGCTCCAGTCTCGGGTTCGGGTGCACAAGAGGTGGATTAAGGGAAAGTTGTGTGGTGGTGTGAAGATTAGAAGTGGCAGCAACCGTTCATGCTGCGCGCACCACCATCCTGTCGGTGTCCTAGCTGTGGTGAACAAGAGTTAGGTCTAAAAACAGCTTTGTGGTGTGAAGATTAGAAGTGGCAGCGACCGTTCATGCTGCGCGCACCACCACCCTGTCGGTGTCCTAGTTGTGGTTGAACATGGGGTGGGTTTTGTGGGGTTTTGTCGTACAAAAGTTCAAGGCAGCAGTTGAGTATGTGCTGCAAATTATTATTATCTTGTCAGTGTACACGGCATACTTATATATACTAGTACTAGGTCCACATGAATCAAGAGGTGGGTCTGGGGGTCCGGGGTCTGGGGCTCACACTCCGCATGCATAGGGTTGGCCAGAACCATATATATACGGTGTGTACGGTTTTTTTGGCAGGAAAATCACCAAATATACGATCATATACGGTGTATATATACGGTTCTGGCCAACCCTACACATGCATGACGACCAGTTTGGTAAGCGGCTACACTGCAGTTCACACGCTTCTCATAAGAATGTACACGGCATACACAAACAATTAGAGATAAAGCACATGCACAGTGCATATACGCGCACAAACACACACACCCACGCGCATGGTGCATACATTTGCACGTAAACACATTCAACGCACACAACACCCATAAGTACACACTTGAACGCACGCGCACATGCACACACACACACGTACACGTACACAGGTATGCAGAGGCAAACCCACCCTTCATTGGCATCGACCTAGACATCAGCGACAGTGGGCGTGAGGGCTGTGCAGGTGCGCACGAGACATAAGTAGGGCTGGCCCAGACCGTATAATAACGCGGCATATGGCCGCATATTTGATGAAATCCCTGCCAAAAATGCCGTGTATATACACCGCATACGTATGGGTATACGTATATGACCGCATGTATAATGAAATCCCTGCCAAAAATCGATATTCACACCGTATACGTGTGGGTTTTGGCCAACCCTAGATATGTGCCCAAGAGCACAGGAGAGCTAAGCAATCACAACACCCGGCAGTTGATCATTGCCCTTGTCCTCAGAGGGTCCTCAGCGGATTCTCGGATAATGATGACAGTCAGCTGCCGGTGTTGTGAATTGCGTTTTCGCTAGCAGCTGTAGTGGAATCCTCAGCGTACCAAAGTCACATAGAAAATTGTCTTGTGCGTGTGCGAACACACCGTACGTATGTGAACACACCGTTCACGCTCATACCATCTCCTCCTTTGTTTGGTACAAGCTCGCCACAGCTGAGGCTTTAAAAAATATACTACTGCCAATTGAGGTAATGTTATTACCACTTGCTGCGGTTGCCTCTATTTCGTTGAAGGTATTCTTCCCCATGACAGTGACCACGTTCTCCACCCTTTTCTAGCCTCGTGGCTGGGACACACTGCTACGTCTGTTGCAAAACAATGTTGTATATTTTAGAGTAAGTTCCTGTGTCCCCTCCTTTTATAAGCTGTTGCAGTGTCCACGCCCACCACCCTCTCAAGCCCAGTGACATGTAGGCAGGCTGTGTTTGCCCTTTTAACTCAGGTCCCTAAAGCGAATTCCACGCGTGTGCGTGAGTCATCTCTCTTTCACTTAGCCATCACTGTATTCACGCTCACCATCTCCTCCAAGCCCTGTGTGTAACAGAAACATCTTTGCTTCATTTTGCTATCAATGTATTCACGCTCACATTCTCCTCCAAGCCCTGTGTGTGACAGAAACATCTTTGCTTCATTTTGCTATCACTGTATTCACACTCACCATCTCCTCCAAGCCCTGTGTGTGATAGAAACATCTCTGCTTCATTTCGCTGCTACAGTGTCCACGCTCACCATCTCCTCCGAACCAAGCGACTGGGAGGGCGCTACTGCAGTGGCCATTCAAGAGGTCCGACGCCTACAACGTCATGGCATTAACCAAGGTGCGCGCCTGCCTGGGTGTGTGCGCGTTTGTGTCAGAGTGTGTGCGTCAGAGTGTGTGTGTGCATGTGTCTGTCTGTGTGTGTGGTGTGCTGTTCAAAACAAGCGCATCCCTCAACTCCTGGTGTACAAAGGACTTGCATGTGTGCTCAAGCATGGCAGCACTATACACACACACAGTAGTTATTGTGTTACCAGCCACACATCTCTCCCACCCCTTGGTGTGTGCGCAGTGCTGCTGCTAGATGCTCAGGCATGTGATGGGTAGTATCTAGGGTTGGCCAGAACCATAAATATACACTGTATACTTGGTGTCATCCCTGCCAAAAATAATCTGCGTACACTGTATACATGGTGCTGGCCAACCTTAGTAGTATCAGTCAGCTACTGCCGTCCTGTCCAGGTCAATTAGATCAGCCTGCCAAAAGTAACGTGCGTACACTGTATACAAGGTGCTGGCCAACCTTAGTAGTACCAGTCAGCTACTGCCGTCCTGTCCAGGTCAATTAAGTCAGCCTGCCAAAAGTAACGTGCATACAATATATACATGGTGCTGGCCAATCTTGTTAGTACCAGTCAGCTACTGCTGTCCTGTCCAGGTCAATTAGGTCATGCAAGATGCACGCAGTCCAGTCGTGTCTAGGTCATTCTAGGCCACTAGATACGCACCACTTGAAATGTGCCTAGCATTGACAGTTGATGCCCCACTGGTGAAATTCTGGCATGCTGTCAGTTTTGCTGACTCTCTCATACTCACCGCTTCACATTGCCCAGCTCCAACGGTAACTGAATTGATTGTCGGGTTTCCTGACATGCGTGCGCGTTGGTGTTGAGTTGACCTTTGCTGAGCAGGAGTGCTTAACACCAACGCGCTCACGTGCGACAGCTGGCAGCGCGTCAAGATGCACACGTGCTCATGTGTGTTTGCTGTGAACTTGTTTGCGCAGTCGAGCTGGAGCGCTCCACACCAGCGCGCTCACGTGCGACAGCTGGCAGCGCGTCAAGATGCGCACGTGCTCATGTGTGTTGCTGTGAACTTGCTTGCTCAGGCGAGCTGGAGCGCTCTACACCAGCGCGCTCACGTGCGACAGCTGGCAGCGCGTCAAAATGCGCACGTGCTCATGTGTGTTTGCTGTGAACTTGCTTGCACAGTCGAGCTGGAGCGCTCCACACCAGCGCGCTCACGTGCGACAGCTGGCAGCGCGTCAAGATGCGCACGTGCTCATGTGTGTTTGCTGTGAACTTGCTTGCGCAGTCGAGCTGGAGCGCTCCACACCAGCGCGCTCACGTGCGACAGCTGGCAGCGCGTCAAAATGCGCACGTGCTCATGTGTGTTTGCTGTGAACTTGCTTGCGCAGTCGAGCTGGAGCGCTCCACACCAGCGCGCTCACGTGCGACAGCTGGCAGCGCGTCAAGACGCGCACGTGCTCATGTGTGTTTGCTGTGAACTTGCTTGCGCAGTCGAGCTGGAGCGCTCCACACCAGCGCGCTCACGTGCGACAGCTGGCAGCGCGTCAAGATGCGCACGTGCTCATGTGTGTTTGC
>Ga0307968_1001714_pt1 | contig 18032 bp, 10 predicted proteins | sample OrgLakmetagen650_FD_201834 | JGI IMG/M metagenome (GOLD analysis project Ga0307968, IMG submission 201834) | Saline water microbial communities from Organic Lake, Antarctica - #650 | ecosystem: Environmental > Aquatic > Non-marine Saline and Alkaline > Saline | place: Antarctica: Organic Lake...
CCTCCGCCACCTGCCTCCCCCTTCTCTCCACCCCCCCCACACGCACTACCATCAACCTCCGCACACGCATGAGCAGCAGCCGCCGCTATCAAACAGTGTGCATATCCCATCTGGATTCATGCACACGCAAGGTAGTGGGACGCCTACTCAGCAAGGACTACCAGCACACCGCATGGTGGTGGCCGAAGATGGCATCGGACACTTTAGGCTCGCATCTAATGGCCCTGCTGTTGGGACCACCCACCAGACAGACGGCTCCTTGACAGGCAGGTTTTTAATAGGAAAATATAATCCTTGAAGCACTGTTGAGGCCGGTGTTATCGTTGGTGGGCCGGTTGTTTATTAGTGATGAGTCACTGCATTTATAGTGGATGCAGGACTACTGTATCTGCATAGACCAGGCATGTGCTTGTCTGTCTCGGCTCTGGGTACCCCTCTGCCTCCCCCCAAAAAGAGCGCAGTCTGTGGAGTAAAGGCAGCTATTCTGCATTTCCCTATTGCACACCTTTTTAAATCCTCATTTCTGTAGAGAGTACTACCTTGAGACGGTAGCAATGCAGGGTTGGCCAAAACTACGTACATATGGTCAGAATCTCTTTTCCTAATATCTAATATCCATATGTACTGTCACACACACATCTACATACACACACGAGCACACATACACACAGGCAAACATATACATACATACAAAGGTGCATACATGCTCAAAAACGTTAAATTCACACGTGCTTGTAGGAAAGAGCGCCCCCCATCCTGAGACAGGCTCAGGGATACGCGCACGTGAGGAATTGGGGGTGCGGTTGCAGCAGATCAAAGAGGAAGTGGAGCGTGGGATGGCCTTGACAGGAGCCACAGGAGAGCATTTGAGAGGGGAGGCTAGGGGAGAAGATAGTTCAGGTGGGCTTGACAGCAGAGAAAGGCGGGCAAGTCGTGGGGGTGCTCATGTGGGGGGGGGGAGCCTGTTTGATTTGCCTGCTTGGAATGGTGGTGGTCACCAGGAGGTATTGCTAGGGGGTGCCACAAGCACGCAGCAGCAGCGGCAGCAGCAGGAACAGCAGCAGGAACAGCAGCAGCAACAGCAGCAGCAACAGCAGCAGCAGCAGCAGGAGCAGCAGCGGCAGCAGCGGCAGGAACAGCAGCAGCAGCAGCACTTGGCTGCAGAGAATGCTGTGCTGCGTCTGCAGCTGGCAGAGGTGCAAGGGCAGCTGCATGAGGCGCAGCTTGCACAGCACACACAGGTACGTCTGTGTTTGTAAGGATGTTTAAGTTTATTGTGCTTGCACTTGCGTGATGATGTATGTGCGCTGCTGTGGCAGAGGCTAGGTCAAGGGTGTATGTAGCACAGGTGCGTTTTATGCTAGCCTCTCTTTGCTTAAGCCTGCCGGCATTTTAGGTACTCTAAAAAGTACCAACACGGCGTGTAGCGTGTTTATTAGCTGACTTAATCAGCAGCTGCTTCAGGCCTCAATGATTTGAGATGCCATGTGTGCAAAGGGTAGTGCACCGTGAGTGTGCTTTTGGGGAGTGCCACGGTAACGTGCTTTGCATGTATGATTGAGAAGGCAAACTTGTGCACGCCCATACCCATGCTTGCCAAGACTCTGTTTGGGCTGGAGCGGCGTGAGTTTTGCTGTTGCTTTGTACACGTAAACAACAGCTGAAGCCCACCCTTCCTTACCCACCTCATTATGCGTCACATCACACTCGTGCACACACATCCACACTGCTACACAAGAACGAGCTGCTACCATGCCTTACTTGTGAATGTACCACCAGTTGTAGGAATCACCTCCCTGCTTGCTCAAGTGTGACTTTGCAAGAAGCACCTGCTGCCGACAGCTGATGCCTCACCAGCTGTCCAGCATACATTAGTGTTTACTCCTTAACTCCTTCCTCTCTTTCCTCCCCCTTGGTGCCGTAGCCTGTCACCTGTGATCTTTCCTCCACAGCCTGTCACGTGTTATCTTTCCTCCCAATAGCCTGTCACGTGTTATCTTTTCTCCACAGCCTGTCACGTGTATTTTTTCTCCACAGCCTGTCACCTGTTATCTTCCTCCACAGCCTGTCACGTGTATTTTCCCCCCACAGCCTGTCACCTGTTATCTTCCTCCACAGCCTGTCCACTCCTCTCTTTCCGCCACGGCCTATCACCTGTTCCCGCTGTCAATGTCACTCCTTTGCTCCCCTCATTCCTACTACGCCAAGGTGCTCTGCAGCCTGTGACCCTGTTTCATTCTTACAAAGTGCCGCAGCTTACCATGAGTCGCCAGTGTGCTACTGCTGATTGGCTTTTACCCTGTAATGTCTCTTACACTCAATTGCTTTCTTCCTTTGGTGCTACAGCCTACCACTCTGGCCCAGCTGTCAGCCCCCTGCCGCCAGTGCGCTGGCACTGCTGCTCGGCTGCAAGAGGCCCAGGTCTCACACACAGAGCAGGAGGCAGAGCTGGCCCAACTGCAGATCCTGCTGCAGGTGCGGGTTGGCTGCAGGGATGGACTGTGTATTTACGTTTGTGTGGGTATGTGTGTGTGTGCGTGCGCGCGTGCGTGTGTGTGGTGTGTATATAAAGGTATATAAAGTATGTACAGTGTGTGTTCTGGTGAAGCGTGGTTTGGGGTAAGCAAACTTTTTAGAAGGTGGAGTTGTCTGGTCACTCTGTATAATTTAACAGTAAAATAGATACAGGGCTCAGGAGCTGTTGTATATAAAAGCAAGCACGTACAAGAAAGGAGTGAGCCAATGCTTTAATTCTGCAAACTGATGTTGCCAGTTCAGAATGCTTGCGTGATATCTATTGGCGTTTCCCTTTAAACCACACATACACACTCACACACACGCACACAAACACACACGCACGCATGCATGTACACACATGGCCACCTCTACCCACGTATGCAGGACGCTCGTACCCAGGACACGAATCGCCTAGCTCAGGTGGCTGAGTTGCAGGCAGCTGTGGATCGTCAGGTGTGTCTTTGAAGCCAATTCTGTTCAACGTACTTCACAGAGGCACACAAGATTGTCAGGCTTGCGTCCTCCAATGCATACTTTCACTCTGCATCAGTACAAAGTGTCCTCAAATATAGCCACAGGTACTGCCAGCGTCTCAGACTCTTGTTGCCAAACACAGATTTGGTTACAGACAAACGCATACAGCCTCTACATATAAGCACACATCATCACCCCTTCAGGCCAGAGACGCCACCACTGCTCATGCACACCTGGTGACCAAAATGCGCACCATCTACGCTGCTACAACTCGGCGCCCTCTTGTCACTGCTTCCGGCCCAAGTTCTGAGGCCAGTGGTGCTGATGAGGGTCAGGAGGAGGTTGACTTTCTGGCACAGCCGGATTCGTCAGCACTGGCAGAGGCCCTGCACAAGAGGGTGAAGCAGCTACTGTCTGAGGTGGAGGTGCAGGACTCCAGCCTGCGTACTATGGAGGTGAGGAAGCGTGGTCGTACGCACGTTTGGCGAAGACCGACCCAGGTGATGTCTAGGGGTACTGAGGTACTTTGAGAGGGGCTTGCCCGTCCCGCACAGATGCTGTTGTAGGTGTGGAGTGCAGGCACAGTCCCTGCGTTCTTTGGGGGTGACGATGCGTGGTCCTTGGCTGTTGGACACCCCAAGGAAAGGGATTTGAATGGAGCTGTCTGAGTAACAGGGCTCTGGCCTGCGCAGGGGAAAGGCTGATTGCTTGGAGTAGCAGAACGTAGCTTGACGCCTTTGTTCTCAATACATGGAGGTCATCTGATGAAGAGGCTTGTCAGGAGCGGCTGCGGACTGAGATGGAACAGGTCGAACACAGCGCAGGTTTTCGACAGGTGGTCGTGAGAGGATAAGTATGCAAATGTGGTGCATCGAGCGACAGAGTTCAAGGTTGTTTCTCTCCAAAGCATGTTTTCCTACTACCTTGGCTTTGACTGTGGCAGAGGGTGCTTTTCTGCAAAACGTATCCCCTTGCAGTGAAAACAGCGCGCACCCATAAAAAGTGGATAATACATTCTTTCAAGTTGCTAGGGCTGACCGTACATGAGGTCTCCGTACATGATGTCTACATTGTGTCTGATTATGTTCATAAGCACATGCTGCACTGAAATGTAGCTTCAATCTAAACTTACGAGAAGGCTTATAGAGTGTGTGTGTGTTTTGCGGGTGCTGTCTAAGGCACCATACTAGGCACTCACAATACACCTTGCATCGTGGTTGCCACCACCTTTTGTCATCAGCCTTTGTCACATCTCTTTGGGCAGCTTCCTCAGTGTCGTTCCCCCCTTCTCTGCCTATTTTCTTGCAGTCCCAGCTCAACCGTGCCCGTGTTATGTCTGGCCAGAGTACCTTGGAAGCAGAAACACTGGTGCGATGCATTTCACCTCCTGTACTAGCAGCGAAGGGTTTTTCAAAATAGGGGGTAAAAGTTGAGAGCAAACATAGGTCCCGAGGGAGGCAGAGTGTGTGGAAACTTGTTTGTCACCTTTAATTATTGCACCCTTTGCTGTGCAATATTTTTGTGTGCTTCATACTTGTGTGCAAAGTCTTTACTAGAATGACATTTAAGCCACCGGCAGGCTATGCTCTAAACTTAGCAAAAGCTATAAATGATGCCGGCATCTGCCTGCATGCTTGTAAACGTATGCAATGTAAGCCTTTGCCCTCTGTGTATTGCATCATCAAGTCGCTATGAACGCTGGCTCTGTCACTAGAAGTTTGCGCCCCTATGTCCCTAGGTATTGCCAGTGATCACAACAGAATGCGTGCTTTACTATCTGGCACCGCTCAAAAGCACTGCACGTGCTTGATAACCAAGGAGTCATTCGTAGAACGCGTTTACAGGAACTTGCCATTCCTTGCAGTGTGGCCTGTAAGATTCGCACTTTGAGACAGCAAAGCCGTACTTTCTGAGCACGCCGCGTGTGACTTGAAACAGGTGGCTGAGGCAGAATCTACTCGAGACGAAGCTATCAGACAAGGAAAATTGCAGCAGTCTTTGCTCCATCAAGTGCAGACGCTGCATAGCGCGCGTGAGCAGGAGGTGCGCAGCGTGTGCAAGCATGTGTCTGTGTATGTGTGCTTGTATTACATTTGTTTTCGTTTGTGCTTTAAGGTGAATATTGCTTTTACCTAAAGTGATGGTTGTGATGTGGTGTATTTGTAGTACAAGCTCTGCAGCTCAACAGTGCTACCAGTTTGTGCATGACTCTTTCAACGCTGCTGTACCTGCTTGATGCTATTTATACAGCGCAACTAATCTCAAAAAAAGTGTACTCAAGCCACAAAACGTATGCTACGTTCTTAACTGTGTGGCCCTGCAGGTGGAGGACCTACAGCACCGACTGCATGTCTCAGAAGAAGCCTTGTTCCGTGCCGAGATGGTAGGTCATGCATAGGTAAATGTGCTGAGATCTTGAGTGGGTCATGCACTTTACGATTACTCAACAATTACCAGTTGCCTTGCAACCTTTGCATCCTTTGCAACCTTTGACGCTCACCAACAGGGCAACAAGCGTCATGTTCACTGACTTATCCCACACTTCCTTAATCATTTGACTGAACCTTAGGAGGCAGCCTCCCAGGCAGCCCAGCTGCGCGAGTACGGGGCAGCGCTGGAGCACAAGCTAGGGAGGCTGAACGAGGACAGCCTGGATCTTAAAGTGGCGAAGGAAGATGCTGCGACCTTGAGAAAGCAGGTAAGGATGTGAGAAGCAAAGGAGGGTCAGCCTGTCACATAAGCACAGGGCTGTAGCGCTTGTAAATACGCATGTCCAGCGTCAAATGCACGGGTTTCTCCTACCTGAGAAGAGCAGCGACAACTAATAGTGATGTCTTGAACGAAAGCTGGCTGTCAACAAAACAAGCAGGTGATGCTCTCTAGTGTGGTCAGCTAGTCTATATTGACATGTTGACAGCTGCTGACCGTTGCACAATATAACGCCAACTGTTGTAGCATTCGTCCTATAGCAATTAGCAATGGATGTAATGCCTGTGTCGGAGCAATCCCTCTGTCCTTGTTCCAACAAGAGCACAAAGTCCAACAACAAGAGCGCAAAGTCACAGAACAAGAGCACACGAGTCACACAACTCACTGTCAACATATGTTCTTTCTATGCCTCTGGGTCTTGTGCCCGCAGGTGCAAGAGCTCCGAGGTCAAGTTAGGCGCAACGAGGACGCGCACAATGAGCTTGAAGCTGTGAAGGACCAGCTCTCTGAGCTGGTGCGTGTGTGGCTCAGTGTGAGCTCTTCGTGTGCTTCCTGCATTTTTGTGATCTCCGTGAGCCGCGTGCTTTCTGAAATTTTGTGAATTTTGTGATCTCCGTGAGCCGGTGACTTTTCTCTGAGCTGGTGCGTGTGTGAGCTCTTTGCGTGCTCTGTAGTTATGTGATCTCCGTGAGCCGGTGACTGTTCTCTGAGCTGGTGCGTGTGTGAGCTCTTTGCGTACTTTCCATGAGCTGGTGACTTTTTTGGTGAGCAGGAAATAACTATGGCCACAGAGCACCATTTCACAGGTGGGTTTCTGCAGGTGCATTCCCAGCTGCAGCACCACTGTCAGACCAGGTGCAAGCCATAGATAAGCACAACACCTCGTATGCAGCACGACATGTATTTGCAAACAACGTGTTTATAAAAAAGGGACGCTCAAAGCAGGCAAACGACAAAGGTCTCACGTTTCATTGTCACAGCTTCTCTGCATGCCAGGCTCAAGCCTCAGGCCTCATGGATACCATTATGCACTAACACCACAAGCGTGCATGCACTTCCAAACTCCGCCCCTCCTGCCCAGGTCACCACAGCATCACAGCACGCAGATCAAGCCCAGGCTCTTCAAGACACCGTGCGCTCCCTGCACTCTCAACTGGCAGCAGAGCAGGATCTGTCCGAGGGACGGGCCACCAGCCTTGAGACTCTACGCAAAGATCTGCAAGCCACACTCAGGTGGGAACTTCAGGTTGTGTGCTGTGCACTATCAAGCCACACGTGCAAATTTCAGAGCTATACGCTGTAGTGTGGTCTAGAGAAGTTGGTGCAGAGCTGACAGATGTGTCCAGGAGGTGTACACATCTGGGTGCATGCGCGTGTGCTCACATGCAGGCATGTACACACAAATACACTGCACATACACACATAACCACACACGTACAGGCACACACGCACACATACACATACTATCACACTGCACACACCTATACACACACATGCAGACACACACGCACACATATACACACATATACACACACACCACAGTCAATTAGAGCATGCCACGTCTTCCAAGGAGCAAATTAAAGCACAGCTTGCAGAGGTCGAACGTGAGGCGGCCTCCCTGCGCACAGAGACAGCTGAGCGCACGCGAGAGAACATCGCACTGCATCAAGTGAGGGAGTTTGGGGAGGAAAGGGGGGCGCAAGTGTGCACGGGTGCATGAACCTTAGGTGGAGTAGATACCCAACGGAACACCGAAAGAGGGATTTGGAACAGTGCTTGAGCTCAAGCAAAGTGCATGTGTGTGCTGATGTGCTTGTGGATGCGTGCATGGCAGATTGGATTGAAGGCATAGTATAAGGCATACGATTGCACTTAAACCGCCCTGCCCTGTGAGGCACACGTACATATATACAGTTCTTGGGTACCTATATACAATTAGTGAGTGCCATATATATATCAGAGGGGTTAACGGTGGAAATGCCTGAAAATGTGCATTTTTGCATTTAGAAGGCAGCCACTCACAGCCACTTCATCCGATCGACACCATTTTAGTACCAAAGCGTAGCTGGCATTGAGAGCTACCCGAGCATGTCCCCAGTGTTTTATGTGGGTCGCTTTGCGTGCTGAGATAGACTGGATTAAGCACACATGGTGCATGTAAACCCCAATGTGGTGATTTCCTTGGGGAAATGGCTCAAATCCTCATAAAACACCAACCACTCAGCCGATTTCTTTCATTTTTGTTGCAATGATATTCTTTTCTGATAAGGATTGTATACCATTTAAATATCCTAGATTGGTGCAGTGGGTGATCTGGTATGAAGAATTTGGTAAAAAGTGGGGTTCGCGCCGCGGGCAATTAGGCATGTGCCCCATTACTTGCACCATTCAAGCTCAGGGTGTTATCAACAGGGTGCTACATCTAGGTGCTATGCTTAGAAAGTGCAAACTATGGGGCCCATACTCTGGGAACATTTCAAAAGTACCCCCTTTTCAGTCCTCCGTCGACCACCTCTGTATGTTTATATATACAATTCATGGGTGCCATATATACAATTCATGGGTACCTATTTACAATTCATGGGTGGAAATGGTGCCAGAGACAAGATCAGGAATTCAGCATGGTCAATGCTGGTTGGATCTTTGAGAGTTGCCTGCCTAAAAAGACTGTTGCCTATCGCCTTATTTCTTGTCGAAAGATTTTTGCTACCTGCTACCTGTATGTTCTCCCTCTCTTTTTCCATGGACATAAGGGCCTGCTGGACAAGTCACTCATCTTCTTGCTTGCACTTGAACATCTTGCAGACAGCACAAACAGCACAAGAGCGTGAAGCAGCGCTGGCAAAGGCGCTTAAAGAGCTGGAGGAGGCCAGTAGTAGTGGCAGCATGATCACAGAAAATGTAGGGCTTAAGGTGGGTGAACCTCGCAGCTGCCTGTGTGTACGTGTATCTTGCCCTGGCAGAAACATTGTCCGAGGAGCTGGAAGAGCAACTTGGGAACATCTATGTGTTGTGGTGTGTGTGAGTGTGTGGTGTGTGTGAGTGTGTTGTGGTGTGTGTGTGTGTGTGTATGTGTGTGAGAGAGAGAGAACAGATGATCCCAATATTTGTCAGCCAGGTACACCCTTGAGTAGGTACAGGTAATGCGGCGAATCCCTTTGCGTGTTGAGGTACAGGGTGCTCAAAAGTTCCAGGATTGCAGGATTGTGATTGAGGTAATAAGTTGTTTAGATGCCAGACCTCCAAAAATGTTCAACGTGGGGTGTGACTGACCTCCTTTACCTGTCTGACACCGGTTTGTGTTTCTGGCGTACTCCTAGGCACGCGTGACTGAGCTTCAGAATACGCTTGGGTTGTGGGAGACCGATCGCCTGCGCCTTGTTGAGGTAAGCACTTGAGATTGCTCACAGGTTGCACGTTGTTTTCGACCTAGCAAGACCCCTGCACTGGGGTGCGTACTATGCGACCCCATCTTGAATAATAACATGCACGCAAGCATGCAAGTGAGAGTTTCCGTGCAAGCAAATGATTACATGTTTTATTAGCATTGGTGTTAGTGGCCGGCACGCGCGCGTGTGTGTGTGTTTGTGTGTGTGTGTGTGCGTGTGTATGTGTGCTGCACCTTGACTGATGCACTTATGCCAAACTTGATCCTGCTTCATCCAAGGCCATGTATGAGTCCAAGAAGCGCCCTTATGTATGCGCTAATGCTTGAAGCTGCTCACGTTATCTGTTATCTGTGTGGTGTCGTCCCACCACTTGGATCTTGCAGACCTTAACGACGGGCTCCAAGAACGCCCACAGCCGTGCTCAAGCTGTGGAGGAGCAGCTTCAGGTGGTGATGGTTGAAAAGGAGTCAGCTCACAACACGGCACAGACCCTGGCCAAGGACGTCCAGGTAAGGGGGAGCACCAGGGGCTGTGTTCGTTGGTACACACGCTTATAGGCTCATTTCTCATTTACTGATTGAGGAATTACTACACAAAGACGCCCAGGTATGGGTGAGCACTGGGGGCTGGGGGCTGGTACGTTGTCACACACGCTTCTAGGCTCGTTTATCACATAAGGAGCTACTTCTCAAGGACGTTAAGGTACAGGCGAGTACTAGGGGCTGTGCACGTTGGTGCACACGCTTTAAGGCTCATAAACCACTCAAGGAGTTGCTGCTCATAGAGGGAAGGACTGGCGTGCGTGTGCAACCCAGCAGCCTCCCCTCTACAAACTAGCAGCAAAGCTGACTTTGTGCAAGCGTGTTGGGTCGCAGCTCCACAACTGTTGAACTAGGTGCTCATATATATATATATTATATAAATATCAAGGTACAAGGAAAGTCTGTATTATAACGTGTGCTTTCAATGGACAAATGGCCATTCTGCTTGCGGGCATTTTCCCTCCTTCTTAGCTTGTTTGCTGCCGACAACCTCTTCTCACCATTCTGATTCCAGTGAATCACCTGAAAGGATGTGCTGAAAACACATTGCCAAACATCCACACTGCCGAAATGAGAATGGAGCCATCAGGAGCTCTGACGCTTATTTTTCTCTTTGCCTGCTTGTGCACAAATGTTGGCCGTCCTTTGTACAACTCACCCTTGCTGCGTGCATATAAAAATGTGAAGTGTCAGCCAGACTTGTGTGACAGACAGAGTTTTCATGCAGGTAGATAGATGGGATGTCTTTGAGTTCTTGGTCGTGTACTATACACGTACCATTCTGGCCTACCATGCATAAACAAGGATAACAATGCAACTATATCGCACATCCTTCAGCAGTTATTTCTTTCTTTCAAATGCTTATGATGTGTGACCCGCCCTTATCTGTGCACGCTGGCAAGGGAGGAAGCAATCACAGGCAGCACAACCCTCTCCACATCAATGTTTTGATTATGGGAGTGAAGCCCGTGTACCACTTACCAGGTACCTTAGTTCTCCTCTACTACCATTACCGCAACTCTGAATTCATACTCCTCTACCATCATTAACGTAACACTGCCTTTCATGCAATGTAGTCCTTGTTGGCTGCCCTGGATGAAGAACGTGAGCGCACATCAGCATCCACCAAAGAGGCGGCTGCAGCTGCACAGGTGCGGAGGAGTGCAGTGAGGAGCTGAAGGTCCATTTACCAAGTTGCGGACCATCTGCAAGTGCTATTAGCTGAATTAATCACAAGCTGTGCAACGTTAAAATTGTATGTGCAGTTTCTTGCCCGTGTGGTGTTATGCTCTTACATGCATGAACCTCTAATCTCTGCAAGGGACAAAAAAGACACAATTCAGAACGACAGAAGCGCTTTTGGTGGTGTGTACGATTGAGATTATACTTTGCTGCCCTTCCATTTTACGTCCCCTCAGTCTGTGGCTGAAGTGGCGCGGCTCCGTACGGCACTGGCTCGCATGGAGGGCTGTGCTGATGAGTTGAGAAGCCAGTTGGCACAGACCAAGCAGCAAATGGACACCATGGTAGGCGAAAGTAGGAGTCTACATCTTGCTTTGCATGGGTCCATCTTGTGTACTCATATACACGTAATGCCTATATTGCTGCCAGCTGCAATCTCCTTTAAATAGGTAGGATTGAGGTCATATCACTTTTGGGGGTGGGGGGCAGAGAGGTGGTATGGGAGAGGGATCCGATGTATGCCTCTTTCTTTCAAGAAATGAGAAAGGCACTGCCAGAGCTTAGCACTCAATTTTTAAGAAGCAGGAGGAAAAACGTACGCAGGAAGCGTGGTTTACGGCCTGCAGGTACAGCGACAAACTTCTTGTAAAGCAAAGGAGAAAGGTTAGATAGGTAGCATGATGAATAGCCTGCATTTACTGTGTGGTATTTTGTCCAGGAATGTCTCCATAATTTGGACCTTATAAGCGCCACTGATTTGTGTAGAATGACAATTGTAGGAAGGCCTGAGCACGAGCAGCTGTTTTCAAGCACTATGCCTTAGGAGTTTGCAGTGCATTGGACAGCCTGTACCTATCAAACAAATAATCATAAAACATACTAGCTTTCGCTTGAGTTGCATGGTTACCTCTGCCAAGCCTTGAATTACTGCAGCTCTCCATGTCTGAAGCCTCCGCATTACGCCGACAACTGAAGGACGCAGAAGAGAAGCTGAGCATCTGCAACACGCAGGTGAGCCTTTTGTCCAATCAATAAAACCCCATATTCCGGTAGGACCTAATCTGGCTTTAGTGAAGAGAACGTCCTTCCTTGACACGTGAGCACACACACAACACACACACACGCACACAAATACTTATGTACGCTCATATGCACGTGCTTGACCTCTATGACTGTTCATCTTTCATAGGTGGAAGACCTGCGTGCAGCAGAGCGAGCCTACCAGCAGGCCATCGAGCAGATAGAGACTGAGCTGCACAACTCCCAGGTATTGTTTGTCACAGGGAATCATAGAGTGGGAAGTCGCCCTTGCGATTAAATGGTGTGCAATCTTTTAAGTGTTGATCAATTTAAGTGCATGCTTCCTTATCAAACGAACAATGACGCTCTGCGTTCTGCTTGCCTTGGGTCCAAAAATCATCTGTAATCACACACCCACAGTCACGCAAACACACACACAGACACGCACACAACAAACACACACACACAAACATGCACAGGCAACTGCCATGCAAGCATCAGGATTAGTGGACGCGTTGCGTGAAGACCTCGCTGATGCTTGCAGCCGTCGTGATGAGCTGACTGGGAGGCTGGGCAACTTGGAAGGTCCTGACGGGCCCCTCAGCCGTGTGCGTGATCTGGAGGGGGCCCTACAACGGGTGAGAAGAAAGGCATTGTATGCATGTGTGTGTGTAAGGAGGCATTGCTCATTGTCAAGTGCATAAACTTCACAAACACAAAATTTGCAAACAGAAGTGGATGAGACACAATTCACCCTCCTGCATGTACATCAAACACCGTCATATTTTTAATGTGAAAGGAATACAGTGAAAGGTGGAAGGGAATCGCAGGTCCATAACAGAGGCGCGTTATTTCCAATTCTGTTCCCGATTCTCATCAGGAGCCGGTTTCAGGCCAATCCTCAAACGCTCTTGGTCCCCAATTATTTCCTCACTTTCCCCCAGGAATGTAAGGTACTCCGTGCCAAAATGGCTCCTTTTCCTCAAATGATGCTGAGCGTAATTACCTCTCCAATTTCTAAGACAGAGAAAACTGGTTGTCAATACATCGGAACATCTGGTTTAAACTATGTCTAACATGATCAAACATGTCCTTTTAATGTTTATGATCCCGTGGTACAGGAACGACACACATGTGGATCTCTTTCACAACAAATGGCCAATATGAGCCTGGAATGCGAGCAGATCTCAGAGGAACTCCAGAAGAAGGAAGCATTGGTGTACCAGCTTGATGGCACTGCACAGGTGAGGTGTTGGCAAGGTAGCATGTTCTTGCAGCACAAAAGGTCGAATTGCCATTACCGTGTAGCATTTGTTGTGATTGCTCAATCAAGCGTGCAATTTCCTCCAACTAAAGAGTGGAAATGCCATCCCTACACAACCATTTCATGCTGTTTCCCCCAAGGTCGGTCAGCAAGATATGCTGTTTTGTGCTAGCACCTCAGTACAGTCAGAATGCCGTCTGAATCCAGCTAGACTGCAGCGTCTGCAAGCTGGCTTTTATTCAAACTTCGTAACTCATTCCGATCTGTATGCTGTGCCACTGTGCTGCAGATCCTTCGAGAGGAAGTCACCCGCTTGAGACAGCAATACGGAGAAGAATTTGCTTGAAGGTTACAGTCCTCTGAATTATTGCTGCTGCAGCTGCATTAGAGCAACAACATTTGAACAAGAACATTATGGGGTTTGAGAGCGTTATGATGTGGAGCAGTCAAAGCTTCTCATGAAAAAAGCAGGTGTGGGGATGCCTCAAAGGGCGTCTCAGCGGAAGCTTGGCAAAGGCTTGAAACCACACCTGGCTAAACAAAGAAACAGGAGCTGGAGGAAACATGAAATAGATGTGTGTAGGAGAGAAAGTGTATAGAGAAAGAGGACATTTGTTTTGAGTAAGCAAAGGGAGCCGGTGCCTAACTCGCCAGGAGCAGGTCGCAGGCTACAGCCGGGTTGTGATTGCTGCCATGGCGGCTACCACGCTGAGGGACTGCCGTGTTGCTCCGCTGTATGAGTCTTAGCCGCTCCCGAGTATTTCCAGGCGTGTGCGCAGAGGCGTACAAGGGTGTTTTCCAGGGGGCACCACGCGGGGGTGCTCATACATCGCCCCCCTTTGCAGGATAGTCCAGCTGATTACAGAGCAGAGCACCAGTTTCATGGCAGGTATTGCTTGCAGATTTCTGTGGACTCATCAGTAGCAATACACACGTCACGGTGCTACGTCTGTCAAGACCCCATAGCAGTATTTACTAGAACACGTGACGTCTCCGTTTTCCGCCGAGCATCTCCAAAAGCAACAACTGGTGCCCAGTCTCTTGCGGGCTAAAGTAAGCCACAGAAGACAATGATCAAAGAGTTTGTTACAAGAGAGGCACCACGAACATACCTGATTTTCAAATTTTAAGGGAGATCGCAACTCAGTAGGCACCCTTCTACTATCACCAACTCTCAAGTCCTTGTAGCTTGATATGTTAGGGGGCGCCTACATTGTTAAAAGTTTCACTCAATTGGTGGCAGCGACGAATTGTGTGACAACCAGGCTGTCGTAGCAAATCACTGTCACTGCAAAATAATAGACTCAGACAACAACCAAATCACACAAATCGTCACTGCCAACGATTGGGCGTGACAAGTTATTGACAGTTGAGAGTTTCATTTTGTCTTGTTTGATATGCTGTATGTGCCAGTCTTATTGATGATTGGTGGCGCCTTCAAACCAGAAGGGATATTTAAGCGACAGATACAGTAAGGGCTCCTTTTGGGAATCTTACTCAAGGAAGAACTTCTAAACTCAAGGAAGAAGGGTCTTACTTAAGGAGTCATGGTCATCATCACCTTGCAGTTCACAGAGCTGAAGCATGAGCGTTTTGAAACACAAAATGTCACGAAAGCGCTTCTTTCACTAGCGATGCTTCTTCTGTTCCAAGAGAGAGCTGCAAAGCAGCGGCACGTCCTTTTTTGCTCATCTTTCGGATCCAGGTCTTGCGTAGTATGTCCACAATTTTTTCCCGTGTTTCCTTCAGTCGAAACTCTGCACTCACAGAACGGTAATTCAGTTTGTGAGAAACGTTGCAGGATAGAAAGCTTTCATACCAAGTGTTGGCAAAAGAAACATCGCAGGATGACGAAGAAAAAGAGTCACTCTATTTTTCTCGCCTGTTCCCACGTCGCATTCCCATAATATACATATTTTCCCAGAGGGGGCTGACTGAGCCAAAAAAAGGGTCTTTTTAAAATGTGAATTGAGCACGTGCGCCCTAAGTTGCTATGTTTAAGCTTAGCACCCAGAGGCAGGCGTGCTCTGAATTTTTATTTGCACCTAAGCTTGAACATAGCAACTTTGGGCGCACGTGTCTGATTTTCCGCGGCGTGGACCCCACTTTTCACCACAAAATCTTCACAGCAGATCACCCAATCCACCAAATGGCATACTTTCGTGTGGTATGGAGTTGATGTAATAAACGAATATGATTGCAAAAAAAATTAAGTGAAAAGATGAAGTGTGTGGTGATGTGGCTCAACATGTGCTGTTTTCCCATAGAAAGGCACCAAATTAGGGTTTGGGCAGTCAAGGTGAGCTTTGACCCCCGTCAATTTGCTCACACTGTGACTTACATGGATATAAGCACATCCTCGTGCAGCTTACAATATCAGCTTTCATATAAAGCCAGGATGGTTTCAGTTGGCTGAGTGGGCAGTGATTGGCTGGATTCAGAGTGCAATAATGCACATTTTCAGGCATATCCTCAGTCATACCCCCTCTGAAATTTTCCTCCCAAAAAGCACTGCGCCTCGTGCAAAACTTGCCTGGTAGTTGGTGCTCTAAGAAACACAGGCACAAGGCGTCTTCAACCGCTTGCCCTTCTGGCTCTTTCAACCGTTGCTTTTTTATCAAACGCTCCACCTGGGATAGCAAAGGCGTTGCATTAAGTCTATTGTCGCAAATTAGTGGGATACTATCCCAGATTGCTTCTTTATTTCGCCTCTCACTACATGCAAGTGTGGGATCATCATTGCCAACGGACAGCTGAGCACTAGCAGGCGCTGAAAACAAAATGCAGAAGATGCAATGCAGCATGTCGGGCCTCCCAGAGTACACTTGTAGCGTGCACATGCAAAAATTGCGGCACACCTTGTCTATCAATTCCTCATCATATCCAGCCTCACGCATAATGTCCCCTGTTGCCTGGGCATGCATGTGCTTGAGATCCTCGCGCCATTGCAAGTAGGCTGCCTTCCCCTGCTTAAGGGTAAGGGGTTACACAGCTATATCCGCCAGCGAGGGCAGTTGAGCTATAGCATAAAAAGCCAGCTTCAAGAAGAGAAAGAGGCCAGACTGAACAAGACACCAGAAAAAGAAGCTAGAGGGAACATGAAACTGATGTATGTAGAAGAGAAAAATGAATAGAGAAAGAGAACGTTTGTTTTGAAGAAGCGCGAAGAGAAAGCATCATGGAGAACGAGAAAAAAAGCTGTTGGTACTTCCCCTGCTTAAAAGCGGAACTGCACACTTCAAAGGGGGCCAATTCATGTATAGATCTTCCAGACTGATGTATGTCGGCCTCAAAAGTACATTGCAGAACGAGTGATGGTGGCTCACAATGTTTGCAATATCTGTGACTCATGTAATTTTAAAAGATATACATTGAGCACATAGAGCCGTCAGTCTAGGTCAATCCACCATTTAAAACCACTCGTCCACATGCTGGTTCAGAACCCCTATTAGGCAAGTCAAAACCGCACACGTTCTATTGAAGCCCTGATTTGGGCTGTTTCAACCCTCAAATCTCAAATCCATAAGCAGGACGGTCCCTTATCCTTGCACCCTCAAGACACACATGTTCCCCAACTTTGAGTCTACAGGTATACTTTGGGACACTTGCAATGCTCAAGGCTGCAGTCAACAACTGAAAACGATAAAACGATATGGTCAGAAAGCCTGGCAACTTTTGCCCAAAAGAAAACTCTGTAGCAGAGCCAGTATGCCTGTGTGAAGGCGTTCTTGCCCAATGACTTAAGCTCTCCTTGGTACTGAACCAGACCTTCTAGTGAGCACTCCTCCCTTTCTCATCCCACTTATATGCTTGTACACATTTTCATTCCTCCCACCAGTAGTGCTCTCTATTTACCTCTGGCCTGCTTGTGCGTGGCAGCGTCCACCTTTTAATATGCTGACCATGTGCGGCAATCAGCACCTCTTCTGGAGGGCTGCAGGCAGGGTGTAGCGAGGCAGCAGAGCAGGTGGATCTGCCTATCATTCAGGATTGGCTACAACCACTTGTTCACGGTGTATATGCGTAGCTCTTGGCAGGGAAACCGCCTAACCTACAGTAACATCCTATCTATGTCCAGAACGTGAATCTGACTCTTCTGGCTAGCCACTCTTTTACCAAACAGGCTTATCAAAGGACGGTACATACTTGCCGCCCTCAGTGAGCATCTGGACGTATCCGGTCATCCATTGGCTGTATGCGTACTCATACGGCAAGCTCTCCCCGTCTACCTGCATTTTGAGCCAATGATCTCAATTGGGCTGTAAACTACTAATAGCACTCAGCAGGCTGTGAGGAATGATGCCTCATCTGCTCTCCGCAGCTCGGTGGTAACGAGCCACTCACAAGTGAGTACGCATTGTGTAATTCATGTGTGTCTGTCTGCATGTGCTGTATACTTTTGTGCATGTGTTTCCTACTGGATCTTACCTCGCACGTCCTTGGGTCTTGTAGATTAATTTTGTCAATTTGCTGAATAGTTCGGGAAAAACTAGTCTCACAGTGGGAGGAGGGACGCCCAATGCATGCAGAATACCTTTTTATCGGCCTCCTGGACAACAGGAATTTGTAGAGTGTATCCTCAGTCTCACATAGTCTAACGGAAGAAAAGATGTCTAACAGAAGAAAAAAAAGCCTTACCTGGTTGAGGGTATGGAAAGCCCAAACTCTGTTTTCCTCCTCAATAGACTACACTGGGTACGTTGGTTAGGACAAGCGTGCATAATCATGGGTAATGCGTCTCAACTGCGATTGCAGCAAGCCCTGGAGATAAAGGTGTGTGTATGTATAATTGTTTGCTTTTGTGTTTGCTTGTGTGTTAGTGTGTGTGTGTGTTGTGTGTGTGCTGTTGTGTGTGTATGTGTGTGTGTGTATGTGTGTGTGTGTGTGTGCGCGTGTGTGTGCACGCGTGTGTATGTGTGTGTGTGTGTGTGTGTG
>Ga0307968_1001715_pt1:5000-18032 | contig 18032 bp, 25 predicted proteins | sample OrgLakmetagen650_FD_201834 | JGI IMG/M metagenome (GOLD analysis project Ga0307968, IMG submission 201834) | Saline water microbial communities from Organic Lake, Antarctica - #650 | ecosystem: Environmental > Aquatic > Non-marine Saline and Alkaline > Saline | place: Antarctica...
AATTCCAACTAGGTGTGCTCCTTATTGCTCGGGCCCTTTGCATAAAATAACACTAAGGTGCACTAGCTCTTTGTCACCAAATTAATGCATATTGTCCACGTCATACACTGTTAACAGCACATGGCTACATCATGCACGTATCACACGCGTGTGTGCCCATTTGTACACCAAATATGTTCTCACAGGCCCCCCAGCCCCCCTCCACGTGAGCAGCTTGGTCCACTGTCCTTCAAGCAGTTCCTCATAGACCAGCCAGGTAGGCAAATATTGCGGACATTATTGTGTGTTTGTGCGTGCGTGCATGTGTGTGCGTGCGTGCATGTGTATGCGTGCATGCATGTGTGTGCGTGCGTGCGTGCATGTGTGTGCATGTGTGCGTGTGTGTGCGTGTGTGTGTGTGTGCACGCGTGCATGCGTGTGTGTATTTGTGTGTGTGTGTGTGTGTGAAATGTCACTAACAGACAACTTAACACTGGAGGAGGCGGTGGAATTAGGCCTACTTTACTGAGTATCATGGTATACTGATTCCGTTACAACCTCGGCTGTTGAGTTTTTCCTGTGGCACACACGTTGCTCTCAGTTTAAGCTTATGTGGCTCACAACCTGAGCTGTTGTGTCTTTCCCTGTGGTTTACACGAAGCTTATGTATTTGTCTTGTGACTCACACGTGCTGACAACCTGAGCTGTTGTGATCTCCCCTGTAGCGCACACGTTGCTCATAGTTTACGCTTATGTATTTGTTTGTGACTCACACGTGCTGACGACCTGAGCTGTTGTGTTTTCCCCTGTGACTCACACGTTGCTCACAGGTCAAGCTCAAGTGTTTTGTCTTGTGACTCACACGTGCTCACAACCTGAGCTGTTGTGTTTTTCCCTGTGACTCACAGACGACTTAACCTGTGACCTGTGACCTGTGACCAACGTGTGAGCCACAGGGAAAACACAACAGCTCAGGTTGTGAGCCAGGAAAACACGACAGCTCAGCTCGCCTGTGACTTAACCTGTGACTCAAGCAACACATCCTGTGACTTGTGACCTGACCTGTGACTTAACCTGTGGCTCACAGACGACTTAACCCCAGAGGAGGCCCAGTCGCGGTACAAGGCCTACCTTGTTGAGTACCACGGCAGCGAGATCAAGGCAGAGTTTGTGCAGACTCGGAATGAGGAGAGGTGGGGAGGAACGGATCTTCTCTTTACCTTTTTAAAAAGGGGGCTGTGCCTCTTTAATTGCATGTCATCCTGGTCTCACCATTTCGTTTAGGTGCCTTCATCGGCCTTGTTGAGATGCATCAAAACTGAAACCGGGATGAGGATGTTTTGTGAAAAACAGAATGTTAGGCTATGACACGTCTCCGTTTGCTGTCTGTCACTGTGAGTAGTGAAGGAGGGTGGGCAGCGTGCAGCTCTTAGAAAACGGAATAAAACTTATTACTTTTATTGCTCGCAACATTAATTGTCGATGGGGAGCATGGACTCCATGCTTTGTATTATGAATGGCGCAGGATCTACTGAACATACACTAGATGCACAAAAACGCACGCACACACATATATGCAACCACAACACAACACACATACACACGCACGCATACCAAATTACTCACGCACTCGCACGCACACAACGTACAGCGTGCGTGCCGCCTTTGACCCTCGATCCTTTGAGAAGATTCTGGCCAAGCGTAACGAGGAGGCACAGGAGAGTGCTGCACGCTTTGCGGACGACTACCTAGCGGGGGTGCTTTCACCGTCTGAGCCAGGTATCTGGGCGTGTAGCATTAGTGTGTGTGGATTAAGGTGTGTGTTTGTGTGTGTATGAGCATGTGTGTTTGTGTGTGTGCATGTGTTTGTGTGTGTATGAGCATGTGTGTTTGTGCATGTGTGTGTGTGTCTGTGTGTTTGTGTGCGTGTGAGCGCGTGAGTGTGAGCATGTGTATTTGTGTATTTGTGTGCGTGTGAGCGCGTGAGTGTGAGCATGTGTGTTTGTGTGCGTGTGAGTGTGTGTATGTGCGTGTTTTTGGGTATCCCAGGTAGGTGCAAGTGCTATGCGTCATCCGAGCACGGCAGGGCTGTGCTCCAATGCTCAAATGGCAGGGATCTGTGTCACTGATCCACAGACGGCAACAGCATTATCGCTATGCACGCCTGACGTCCGCCGTTGAAAACATGGCACGCGTGTGCCATAATGGGCTCACAAGCTACTACCCCTCAAAGCATTCCTGTGTGCACCTCACTGGTTTCCTCTGCACGGCCTGCCTTTTTTGAGAAGAGTTTTGGAAGAGTAGAGGGGACAGAGGAGGCATGATAGGCCTCAGGTAATTTTAACACATCAGGTCTGTCGCTGTTGTTACGTCCCTGTGCGTCGTTGCACACGCACCCTCAGTTTCCCTCGCAGAGCCGGTTTCACCCTTGCACTGTACGCTACGACAGCAGGGTACAGCCCAAGGTCCAACACACACTGAAATGCATGTGTGACCCCACCTCACAAATGAATGGCCAGCCCTGTCACATTCCTTGGTTCCCTTGCATTGTCCTTGGCTCCCTCGCATCGTCAGTTCGTCAAAGCCAGGTGGCTACTGATTCCAGGTAGCTGTAATCCTTGCCCGACATGCATTCCCTTTATTAAGGGCAGCTGTTCAGCTTTCTTTTTTGTGGTCTACCATCATCACGCCATGAACAGGAAGTGTGTCACACTGCCACGCCGTCATGCAAAGGCACACCTTATCGTGGTCCACCATCATCACCCCATTTGGCAGTGGCTGTGCGCTGTTCAATGCTTTCATTCAAGCACCACAATGCTAGCTGTGAAACGTTGCTGAAAAGGATCATCCAACAGATGCCATTTCTGTGCTTCGTGCGATACATATATCCACATAACAAGCTAAGCCTGATCAGAGCATTTTACCGATGCATAAAAGGCACCCCGTAAATGCATCTCAACCGATTTCTCACACACGCTCCTGTTCCAATGATGCCGCTAAATTAATCTTTGAGACCTGACGCCGCACACTCTGTGTGGCCCTGCTGACATCACGCAAGCCCTGAGGAACTAGTAAATACAACTGCAGCACCCGCGCATTAGGTGCATTGTATATCCTACGTGTATCCTACGTGTATCCTACGTGTATCCTACGTGTATCCAACATGTGTCCAACGTGTGTCCAACGTGTATCCAACATGTGTCCAACGTGTATTCTACGTGTATCCAACGTGTATCCAAACGTGTATCCAACATGTGTCCAACGTGCATCCAACGTATATCCTACGTGTATCCTACGTGTGTCCAACGTATATCCTACGTGTATCCTACGTGTATCCAACGTGTATCCAACGTGTATCCAACGTGTATCCTACGTGTATCCTACGTGTATCCAACGTATATCCTACGTGTATCCTACGTGTATCCTACGTGTATCCTACGTGTGTCCAACGTGTATCCAACATGTGTCCAACGTGCATCCAACGTATATCCTACGTGTGTCCAACGTATATCCTACGTGTATCCTACGTGTATCCAACGTGTGTTTAACGTGTATGCTACGTGTATCCTCCGCAAGGTTAACCTTTGAGACCTCGCGCTGCGTGCTTCGCTCAGCCTTCTGCTGACAACGTGCAAGCTTCGCTTTTGTACGCTTGCGTGGCTTGTTATATGAACAACATGCATGGTCGATAGCATTATAAACAATAGTTTAATGAATGTGGGAATGCCTGCTTCTTACCCCCGCTTCATCACGCATGCTCCCTGCTCACGCATGCCAACATCCCCGCATCACGCTTTGCTAACATCCCCGCATCACACACACTAACAAAGAGGCAATGACGATGCATTTAAATTCACACGTAACAGATGATTTATGATGGACAAATTATGCTGCGTTCTTACTGAGCCTCTTGCACTATTATAACTTTAAATGATTTCCTTCCATTTTCCTGTCTTTTGTGTTCTTGCCAGATTGCGTTGCTCTGCCGCAAAACGTGCTTTTCCGTCTTCATCTGCGTGCATTTTTCTCTCTGTTTGGTAGGCACTGAGCATAACACCGTCTGTGTGCTTCTCTTCATTGTGTTTGGTAGGCAGTGCACATAACACCCTCCTGGGACTGGACAGCATCTTCCTGTCCCTTCCTCTGCCTTGCCAGATTAGAACCAGAGCATGCTGGAGCTCTAGCCCCCAAGCCCCTCACTACTGATGCTGCTGCTGCTGCAGAGGCTAAGAGAGGGCGACCAAAAATCCCCTTTGTCCTCATATTTTTCCTCTTATTTCAGCAGGTTTCTACCAGGTCATGCTGGAGCTGTAGCCCCCAAGCCCCTTTCTCTGCCGCTGCTGCTGCTGCTGCTGCTGCAAAATGAAAAAAGAGGGAGATGCAAAAGAAATCCCCTATTTTTCTTTTTATGTCACCAGGCTTCAACCAGGGCATGCTGGAGCTGGCCCCCAAGCCCCCTGCCGCTGGTGTAGAAGCAAAGAAAGAGGGAGAGAAGAAAGAGAAGGGCGCAGGTAGGACACGCACACAGTTTGCATACGTGCAGGTTGTCCAAAGAGTGCATGTCCGATTGGAAAAGGTGAAAGAGCCGTGGGGGCAAAGGAGGCGTTCTGATCTTGCTGACCTGTTTCCTAGTAGTCGCACAAATTGTTCTCTGTGTTTGAGCTCTTTCAACGCTCTATGCTGTGCGTGCGTGCGTTCGTGCATGTGTGTGTGTTTGCCCTCTCAAATAGGTGCTACAACTAAGGACGGTATATCTAAAATAAATGTGTGGGCATTTTTTGTGCTTTTGTGTTCAGGTGCTGCTGATAGAGGTGGTAGAGATAAAGCCATGCATGGACCGATCTGTGTATGTGCTTGCAATGCAGGTGCTGAGGACGCTAGTCAAAGCAACCACGCACCGCCCGTTGTGTGGCGGGCGTCACGTGTTTCTCGGGACCTAGCGCTTAGCAGGTGTGTGTATGTTTGTGTGCGTGTGTGTGCGTGTGTATGTGTGTGTGCGTGTGTGTGTCTGTGTGTGTGTGTGTGTGCACGCGCGTGTATATATGTTTGCGCACGTGCGTACGCGTATATGTGTGTGCGCCCGTGTGTTTGTGCATTGTTTTGTTGGCAAGTGCGCATGTGTTGTGAACAGCAAATTGAAGTTTGCTTGCCCATGCTTTCAAGCTCGTTATTCCCTGGATGCCCCTCAAGGAAGCTCAATTCCTGCACAAATATCTGCTTCATGTGCATCCCTGAGGCGGCTTGAACGCAAAAATTGGACTGGCCGAAGGGCATCGTCATGGAGAACCCACTAGTGCCTTTTAGGCCTGAAATACCTGGGCATTACTCTGATTTGTGTATCAAACGTGTACGTGTGCATACCTCAGGCGGCTCATGCGCAAGCTAGACTGGGAGAAGGGCATCGTCATGGAGAACCCTCTAGTGCCTTTTAAGCCTGAAATACCTGGGCACTGCCCTGATTTGCGTACCAAACGTGTATGTGCATACCTCAGGCGGCTCATGCGCAAGCGAGACTGGGAGAAGGGCATCGTCATGGAGAACCCACTAGTGCCTTTTAGGCCTGAAATACCCGGGCAGTACCCTAATTCGTGTATCAAACGTGTACGTGTGCATACCTCAGGCGACTCATGCGCAAGCTAGACTGGGAGAAGGGCATCACGATAGAGAACCCACTAGTGCCCCCAAAGTCGGAGGAAGACCAAGCAGTGCAGGCAGAAGCGGAGGCGGCAAACGCATCCGCAGCGCAAGCCGCTAAAGGTAAGCCCAAATGCAGATTTAGGGGTGCGAGGAGTGCCAGCAGAGCAGTGTGCATTCCATTAGGAAGAAGGCCAGGCAGCGTAGCAGGAGCAGAGGCAGCAAACAGCAAACGTATCTGCAGCGCAGGCTGCCGAAACTGAGACGTAGGTCAGGTGTTGGGGTGATGAGGAGTGCAAATAGGGTGTGCCGCTGCAGATGGGGATGTGTGCTAGCAAAGCAGTGTGTTTCAGTCTGAAAAAGTCCAGGCTGTGACGGGCAATAGCAGAGGCAGCAAACCGCATACGCTTATGCAGCAGGAAGCACTAGAGCTGAGTCACGGTTCAGATGTGGGAGTGGTGAGGAGAGCAAATTATGACCTGCCCTTGCAAACGGCCTCGCCAAGGCAACTAAGAGGGAGTCAAGGCAAATAAGAAAGAGTCAGAAGCAGCTGATGCAATGAACTGAAGCCAAGGCGAATAAGAGAGTCAGAAGCGAATAAGAGAGAGAAGCAGCTAATGCAATGAATTGAAGTCAAGGCAAATAAGAGAGTCAGAAGGAGCTGATGCACTGAACTGAAAATCTGCGTCAGTGTCAATGCGCGCATCTGATGCAGTGGGGTGCGTGCCCATTTTCTGACAGTACGTTCTTGTGTCTGTGTGTGTGTGTGTGTATGTCCACTCACCCTGCATGCATGCACACGCTCCTGTGTGTGTATGTGAATTGTGCACTCGCCCCTTCCCTACACGCTTGTTTGTGCCTTACCATCTGACTGCCATCGTATCCGTCCCCTTACCAACTAGACCAACGTGCGTATGCGATCTAACTACCAACTAGACCAACGTGCCATCGTATCTGTCCCCTTACCAACTAGACCAATGTGCGTATGCGATCTACTAACTACCAACAAGACCAACGTGCCATCGTATCGTCCCCTTACCAACTAGACCAACGTGCGTATGCGATCTCACTGCCTCATCACACTCACACACTTTCTTTCGTCACGCTGCGTGCAGAGGAGGGCAAAGACAAACCTGCCGACCAATACGCAGATGTAAAGGAGGAGGATGCCGTGGTCGATGGCTCAAACTACAATGAGCAGGTGCGTGGTGCATTTTTGGCAGCCAGTAAGTTACTAGAGTGCCTCTTCTGTAAAGCAGGAGGATGCCGTGGTCGATGGTTCAAACTACAATGAGCAGGTGCGTGCCGCGTGGTATATTGTCGATTGTCAGTCATATTGAGTGCCTTTTGTGAAAGAAGAGGACGCCAATTATGACGTCCTCTTCTTTTTCAGTAGCAGGCGGCTCAGATCACGATGAGCAGGTGCGTGTTGTTTGGTATACTGTTGATTGTCAGTTTGATTGAGTGCCTCTTCTGTAAGAGAGGAGAATGTCGTTCGATAGGAGGGTTTAAATATGATGAGCAGGTGCGTGTTGCTTGTGAAGCTGTGGGTGGAACTAAGGCTAGGCAAGTCTTTGCCTATCTGGGGAAGCTGCGAGGTAGAGGCTCTTATATTCCTTCACAGCCAAAAATTTGTTTTCGGCTTTTGCAAGCCTCTTTCGAGCAAAAGATATCTAACTGCACAACTGTATGAGTGTGTATGTGTGTATGTGTATGTGTATGTGTGTGTGTGTAAGCAAGCGCTTTGCGCACGCGTTTTGAGTTCCTGACCTCATGGCACATGGACATTTGTTTGTGTTTGTGTGATCTGCGCACTGTTCCGGGTTCCGGACCGCGTGTTCATTCATGCAAGTATGTGTTCTGTTCGCAGTTGGGGCGCTTAGACTTGCACCTGTCCTACTTGTGGCGTGTGCACGGTATTGACTACTACGCGGGGTACGAGCTGGCTCCTCAAGAGTATGGCCAGAGATTAACAGCTTGCAGGTGGGTGTGGCTCTGGGTGTGGCTGTGGCTGTGGCTGTGGCTGTGGGTGTAAACGTGGGCGTGGGCTTGGGTGTTGGCGTTGGCGTGGGTGTGGGTGTTGGTATGAGCAGGAAGCTAAGGTCTGTGTAAGAAGAAACGATATGATGTTAATGTAAACAAGTTTCCATTTGGCAATTGTTTTTTGGGGGGGGGGTATGTGAGGTGTCTGTATTTGTGCGATTCAAAGCGAGGTAAAGGATTAGGCGACAGATTTGGGCAAGCTTTGAATTTTGCTTACGAAAGAAAGCTCACACACACACACACACACGCACACACACACACACACACGCACGCGCACATACACACACGCACACACACATTCACACGCACGTACGTACGTACGTACGCACAATTGTGCACACAGGCTTTTGCGCGGACCAAAGCCTGACATGGAAGAGGAGAAGGCGATGGACGTAGATAGTAAGGGCCCAAGTACAGCCCCGGAAGCAGCTGCAGCAGGAGTAGCAGCAGCAGGGAGTAGTGAGGCTATGGATGTGGATAAGAGTGGAGCAGAGAAGAAGCAGCAGGAGGAGGGTGGGGAGAAGCAGCAGGGGGAGAAGGAGGTGAAGAGCGAGGGTGGGATGGAGGTGGCAAAGGAGGGGGGGGAGGAGGTGAAAGAGGGTGAGAAAGAGGGTAAGGAGGATGAGAAGGAGGGCAAGGATGGTGAGAAGGAGGTCAAGGCGGCAGAGGGAGCGAAAGGGGGAGAGAAAGGCGAGGAGAAAGGTGAGGAGGCAAAGGAGGGCGGCAAGGCTCTTGGTGCGGGGGGCGCTCCTACACAAGAGGAGGGGAAGAAAAGGAAGGAGGGGACAGAGGCCAGCAGCAGCAGCAGCAGTGAGGCAGAGAAGCAGCTGGAGATGGTCAAGCACACGGTGGACGAGGCTTGGGTGCGTCGCATGGCGGAGGGCGACCCCCTTGAAGCGAAATGCATGCGCAAGAAGGTGGGTGCGTGGGGGGAGATGTGGTTGTGGGAGGTTGCTGTGTAGTCTGCTTGTGTGGCAAGCACTCGCGCATACACACACACGCATACGCACATGCGAATACACACACATTCCCACACGTATAAATGTGCACACATATACACACACATTCACACACGCTCATTGACACACACACACATTGACACACACGCATACACACATTCACACACACACACAACACACATACAGGTGGAAGAGGCGCTGGACACCTGGGTGGAGTCCCAAATAGTTTGCCACGCAGACAACAAGTGAGTATCTCACATTCAGTGTGTGTGTCAGTGCCACATAACCAGCCTGTCACACATCCTTGTAGAATCATTGCCCTGTGTGCATACTCGCACACTCGCTGCCACCCTTGCTCTCCTTGTCGTGCCGAGCGTACAGCAACTGATGTGTTGGCTGCTTTGCAGCCTAATGACGGTGTGTGTGTGTATATGTGTGTGTGCCATCTGGTGTTGCCCTGGTGCCTGACTGATTGAATGTGTGTATTTGTGTGTGTGCCCCCCCTCTTCTTCCCTGCTGCCTCTGCCTGCCTTAGCCCCTCTTGCCAAGCCTGCTGATTGCTGCATCTGACGGTGCTCTTGTTTCGGGTACAAATCCGTGTTCAGCAGACAGTGCCGCCACAACCACGCACTTTGCAAAGGCGTTATAACAAAGAGTACATACTAGATCGAAGTCGTTAGCTAGCCAGCACTATGCTGTTTCAAAGCTAGCACTAAGCATAAACCTAGTCAGTAGTCTCAGTCAGCCATGCTAGTAGCTGGCAGTCAGCCCTCACAGCCGTAGCAATAGCCAGCACCCATCAGCAAGGACTGCATACTCAGCTTGTTCCTGATCAGCTCAGCTCTTGCAGCCTCCTGATTCAGAAGGGTGGTACGCTTCAAGGGGCAGTAGCTTTATGGTAAGTGACCCCCGTGATGCTCAGCACTCAATTGTTCTGATGCAGTTGCACCCACTGGATCTCTAAACGCTCGTGTACATACACATACACACTCTCTCACACACACACACACACACACACACACACACACGCACACACACACTCACTCACTCACACACACCCCGAGTGATGCATCACCTTCTTTGGCTAGCCTGTGTGTGTTTTTGCGCTGGCAGCAGTGGCGCGCGTGCACGTGCTCATGCAAACACACACACTTGGGCTAAGTGTGCCTGTGCTTGAGGCTCTGCGTGTCGACCCATCAGCGTCTTTTGGCTGCCAGCTTTTCCGCACCTCGTGCAGACCAGCACGCAGCATGCCACAGCGCAGGAGCCCGCCAGCAGTTACCCAGCACCGCACAGCACAGATTGCAGCACGCCAGCAGGAAACCTCTGCAGCCGTTTTACAGCCATACCCAGCCATGATAATTGAAAGACAAATTTGGATAAAAATGTGTACACGGACAGCGACATGCACGGCCCATTAGGGGCTCGTAGCACTTGAATAGATAGAGAGTACGGTCGTGAAGAGAGGACTAGCCTCTGTGGATATGCCTATAATACACGATGGCACACAACATACGGTGTGCGCGCCAAAGTAGCACGCACGGCTCAGCCCAGCAGGCACAGCGCGGCGTTGGGGTGATGCTGGCTCGCACATCGCTTACGGTCACATCGGTATATACATATACACCTTGTGCACATACGCTTCAGCTGCTGCCTGTGTATAGCCAGTGCGCGCTTGCTCTCACACTAACCTCCTCTTCCGTTCTCACACACAACACACACACACATGCACACACACAGCTGGCCATGTTTACGCACCCACACTGTACTAGCTGACGTGCGGCTTGTCCCCTGTGCATGTCTGTGCGTTTTACAGGTGGGGCTCTACCCTGAGCACCAAACTGTTCGTGGCTCGCAAGTTTGTGGTCAAGCACATCCGTAGCAAGCAGGAGGAGAAAATGCAAGCTGAGAAAGAAAGGGTGAGTGTGGCTTTTGTGTACGTCAAACTGTTCGTACCTTGCAAGTTTGTTGTCGAGCACATCCGTAGCAAGCAAGCAGAAGGAAAGGGTCTATGTAGAGCGTGCGTGTTCAAGGCTGTTCGTGGCCCACATGTGTGGTTCAAAACATGTGCAGCAAGCAGGATGACACTTGTTTTAACGCACAACCTGCACACAATAAAGGTGACTACAATATTGTGACTCGGTCTTACGTTAATGTGATTCGGTGTACGGTATTTTGACATATAGTGTTACAGTATTGTGACTCCAGGTTGCCACACGTATATATTGAGCTTCGCGCAGATTGTACGTTAAAACAAAAGTGACGCACGCTCACAGGCATAGGATCAGCTGTACTCAAAAACCTCTTGGTTACATTCCAGCTCTTGCGTCAAAACTTTATTCAGGGGCAACAGTGATGCAATCACAGGTGCTGGATGAGTTGTAATCTGAACAATTCTTAATTAAAGAGTTGAAGAGAAGAGTCATTCATCAAAGAGTAAGGGATTGAAGAGTTATTATTTACTGGTAGCACGGTGCCACACACGTAGGTGCTGGATGAGCTGTACTTTGAAAACTTCAAGGCCTTCAAGGAGGAAGAGGCACGGCAGATGGAGGCAGCTGAGGCAGCGCATCGGCAAGATGGCAGAGGGGTGAGTGTTAGAAATGTGTGTGTGTGTGTGCGTGTGTGTGACTAAAAAATAGTACAAGACGGAGGCTGCTGATGCAACACATTAGTGAGATGGCAGAAGGGTGGTTGTTAAGAGAGAGTGTGTGTGTGTGTGTGAGAGAGAGCCCAAAGAATAAAAGTACTGAAGCAGCTGAGGCAGGGCTAGAGCAAGATTGCAGAAGGGTGGGTGGTGGAGCTGTAGGCTTGATATTAATATCGTAAATAATACAGTGCACTGGCAAAATGGCAGAGGGGGGTGTTATAGTTGTACCTCGGTTTAGTTGTAGCTGCAAGCACTACAATGTGCTGGCAATGGGGTGGGTGGTGGAGTTGTGTGTAGGTTTAGTCGTAATTGCAGAAACAAAGCAGCGAGATGGCAAAGGGGTGGGTGGTGAAGTTGTACCTCGGTTCAGATGTAGCTGCAAAAACTATAATGCGTTAGCAAATGGCTGGGGGGTGGAGTTGTGTGTGGGTCTAGTTGTAACCTTCAGAAGGTGTTTTGTTTGTTAGCTGTATGGGGACGTACGTGCAATTTGTCGGATACCTGTGTGGGTGGCAGATGGGTGAGTAAGTGTGTGTATGTACGAATATGGGGGCAGAGTTCATACTCGTTACACAAACACGTACGCACAACCCAACTTATGCACACTTACACACAAAAATACGCATGCGCACACACATTCGTGCGTACACACACCTGCACATACGCGCGCACACACACACATACTCATGCACACATGCACCAACGATTACACGCGCACACATTGCTCCCCCCTACAGGGAGGCAGCATGGAGGAGGGGGGCATGATGGGCCCCCATGGCATGGAGGGCATGATGGGCCCCCATGGCATGATGGGCGGAGGCCGTGGTGGCCGTATGGGGCGAGGCGGCCGAGGTGGGTTTTTTGGTTGTTGTTTCTTTGAAATGGTTAACATCTGAGGTGGGCGGAGGCCGTGGCGGCCGTATGGGGCGAGGCGGCCGAGGTGGGTTCTTTTATTCCGGACTGTCAATTTGATTAGACATTTGAGGTGGGCAGAGATCGTGATGGCCATTTGGGCCAAGGTGGGTTCTTTTTTGCCGGATTGTTATTTTTTTATTTAGGCATCTGAGGTGGGCAGAGGTCGTGGTGGCCGTATTGGGCGAGGAGGCCGAGGTAGGTCACTTTGTGCTTTAACTGCATCGTTGGTTTCAAAGTATCAAGGTGAGTTAGGGTGTTGGTGGCCAAGGTGGGTTACGCACGCGCACGCACGTGCGCACACACACACACACACACATACACATACACACACACACACGCACAAACACACACACACTATACCGTAAGATTGGGATACGACTAGACGAAAAAGCTTCCTGGCTTAACTTTCACTTTCAAATCTACAGCACCAAGGCGTGGTGGCAGGGGGGACGTGGGCATGGATGGGGTTCAGCATTTTGATACTTGACTTTTACTGGGCTTAACTACTGAACGCTCTACTTCCATGTGCGATCTTCTTACGCAGAGGGCGTGGTAGCCGAGGGGGCATGGGCATTCTTATCAGTCCCAACATTTTTTAGCTACTAACGCTCACTAGCGCTAACGAACGCTTTATTGACACTTACTAACGCTCTACTGCCACTTGCAAATCTGCAATGTAGGGCGCGGTGGCCGGGGGGGCATGGGCATGGGCCCTATGGGCATGATGGGCCCTGGCATGGAGATGGGGGGCATGATGCCCATTCCCACACCCATGGGGCCAATGATGATGCCAGGTGGGTGCTTGGTGGGATAGAATCAGAGGGGGGAGGGTGATAAGGGAGTATGATAGTG
>Ga0307968_1001720_pt1 | contig 18012 bp, 22 predicted proteins | sample OrgLakmetagen650_FD_201834 | JGI IMG/M metagenome (GOLD analysis project Ga0307968, IMG submission 201834) | Saline water microbial communities from Organic Lake, Antarctica - #650 | ecosystem: Environmental > Aquatic > Non-marine Saline and Alkaline > Saline | place: Antarctica: Organic Lake...
CTCTCTCTCTCTCTCTCTCTCTCTCTCTCTCTCTCTCTCTCTCTCTCTCTCTCTCTCTCTCTCTCTCTCTCTCTCTCTCTCTCTCTCTCTCTCTCTCTCTCTCTCTCTCTCTGCCTCTGATAGTATCTGCTCGTTTGGAGTCTTTATTTTTTCCAATTTTACTTCGATGCTCTCTGGCCCTGGTGGTATCTTTAAAAGGTGTACAACCCCTGGAAGTGCAGACACCTACAAAAGCGCGGCCAAGTGCTCACACCCTTAATAATCTGTTAAACTCAGCTCTAGTTCGGATTGTAGGCTGCAACTCGCCTACATGAAGCCGGAATCTATAGTAATCGCCAGTCAGCTATATCCCCAATTCGTTCCTGTACAAATCCTGGTTCTGTAATTGTTTACAGTGCCTTTTGCCTTTACAGCCCATCACAAGGCCTTATCAATACTACCTTGGCCACAGCGGAGCCTCCTCCCTCATTTAGCTTAATCCCTTGGTTAATACTTGTAGTCTCTGATTAACAAATTGTTGAACGGCAGAAGATCTTCAACCCTACTCGTTCTCACCTTGTGGCTTTGCCGGTCGTGCGGCACCTCCCCCGTTCATCCCAGCCTTTGCTCCTCCCGTTCCTTGCACACGCACGGCCCCTTGCGAGCCGTGCGCCTGCTGCTGCATCCCACCTGTGTGGAGACATGTGTGTGCGTTCGTGCGTTATGGTGAATGTTAGTGGTGTGTGTGTGTGCACGCGTGCACACTGCAAAGTAGAAAGACATATGCATGTACAAGTGCACGCAAACACACCTGCTTGCAGCTGGCATTCTGCAGCCCATCCCCACCCACCATTTACTTGCTGCCGATGCGCAGCAGCAGCGGCAGCTGTCGCTGGATGAGGGCGCATACCCACTCCTTGTGGGTGCACCATACCGTGCTGAGCATGCCCTGCCGAACCTCGCCCAGCACCTGGGGGAAAAAGCAAGGTTGTGTGTGTGCATGAGTGTGTGCGCACGAGTGTTACGCACCTACGTGCATGTGCTCACACTAACCCGTACGTACATGTCCACATAGCCGTACGTACATGTACACATACCCGCATGCATTGTATTTACAGGTGCTATGCAATGAAGGTGCAGGTGCTTACAAAAGTGTATTCTCACATAAGCACAAATACGCATGCACAAGTGTCCGTGCGCTTGCGTTGTGTGCAAGCTCAGTGCCTGTGTACATGTAGTGGGTTTGCTTGTTTGCCATTTCAGAAGCGTTTGACGCTTGTTCTGTCTCACTCCAAGGTTGGCCAGAAACTCATAATAAAAGGAATACAGAAGCACAGGACCGCCCCCTTACCCACAACTAATCCCCGTATTCCCCCAATTACACACCTGCTCCTCGACCCATAGGGTGGCCCGTCCCCCCTTGTCCCCCAGGCATGAAGCCCCCTTGGTTCCCCTGCTGGCGGTAGCCAGGCCCTGCACGGTGAAGGGCATGCATGGTACTGTTACAGAAAACAGCCCTGCACAACGAAGAGTGCGCGTGTTGCTGTTACAAAAAACGGCCCTGCACGATAAAGAGCACGCATGGTGTTTCTGCAGGGAAAAGCTCTGAGCACCGGCTTAGCATTCAGGAGAAGCCGGCAGCAAAGGCTAAAGACAAGAGCCCCCCCACCCCCCACGTAGACCACAAAAGGAGCAAGTAATGAATGTTAGGAAGGTCGGAAAAGGCAGGCGGACAAGAAAGTTGCGGTCCGACACTTGACGGAGGGAAATGGAGGGGAGTGGCATCGTAAAATCCTATCGGGCGAATAATCAGAGTTGTGAGATGAGAAGCATTAGGCGTGGTGGATGGCATTCGTGATCAACATTCATGAGATGAGTTACGTGAACTTGTTCAGTGTGTGAGGTAGAGATTTGGAAGACATGTGAAAGGAGAGATGCCTTGCGGATGGACACAGAAGAACACGAGGTGCCGCTTCCACACGAGCACACCCACACGGCTTGAATTCTCATCCTTCAGCAGTTAGAACTTGGAGCAAAAATAGCAAGTCATCACCTTTGCACCCGTGCGGCTACTATTAAAATAAAGCACAAGTGTACACAAAATCCAAGTTGTGCGCTGACAAAGTTTGCGACAAAAAGTATCTAGATAGTGCAAAACTCAGCCCACACCCGTTTGCCCAATTACCTCCTGACACGAAGGCTCTGCCACTGGCGGGGCCCGTCCCGACACCCACACCCCCCACGCCCACAGCACCTCCTGTAAACATAGGAAATGCACAAAAAACGGTGTTACTAATTTCTATTGGGTGGCCGTAAGACCTGGGACAAAACTTTCCACGCAAACCAAGCCTGCAGCGTCTCCTGTGCAGCTTGAAGGGTGTGCGCAACAGTGACTTGACTTTGATATCTGGGGCGAACGCCTACGTTCACTCTTTTATCCTATAGCATTGTCGTGTACAATCTCAAGGAAGCAGAAGCTGATCTCTTCGTATGATATATGATGCAAGTGAGGATGCACGATTTGCACAAATCTGGCCAGTGTCTAGCACACGTGTCATGAAATCATTGGTAACCTGGAGCTTATGAATATCATTTTCCTAGCCAACATTGACAAACAGTCGCGTCCAAGCGCACACCCACACAAGCACCCCATCCCCACTCAAAACACACACACAGACGCCCACCCGCCCACCTTGAGGAGGCCCGCCAGGCTGCGAAGGTGGCACTCCAGCTCCAGGAGCACGTGCAAAAGACCCAGGCCTGCCGTTTGGCCGTGCGGCTCCTGCTTGTTGAGGGCCCCCAGTATTAGCAGGCACGGTTGCTGCCCTCTGCTGCTGCTGTTGTGGCTGGGAGTGCGGCTGGTTGGGAACGGGCCTTGAAGAGGGATGGCCGGCGGTGGGCTGAAAGGGTGAGTATGCCTGAGATGCTGCCGTTGCTGCAGCTGCTGCAGTCGCAGGTTTAGACGGGGGTGTAACAGCAGGGCTTTTGCTTGCCACTGCTGCACCTCCAGCAGCACCAGCGACACCGGCACGCGCCCCCCCAGCTGCATTACGCACCACCCCTTGGTTCAGCCCAGGTGCAGCTGGCACACCTGCAGCGGCAGGCACGGCACTCCCAGCACTAGCACCAAGCTTGTGCCTAGGGCTGATGGCTGATCCTGCTGCAGCTGAACGTGTGACGACCCCCTGGACCTGCTTCTGCTGCTGCTGTTGCTTCTGCTTCTGCTGCTGCTGCTGTTGTCGCTGTTGGGGGGGTGGAGGGTCTGCTTGCTGCATAGCACTTGCCTCTCCCTCCTCCTCTTCATCCATGGCCGCGGTACCTCCCTCCTCTGTGTTTATGTGTGAGTGTGTGTGTGTGAGTGTGTGTGTGTGCACGTGTGTGTTTAAGAGTGTGTGTCTCAGTGTGTGCGTGTTGACCTGCGTGTAAGTGTGAGTGTAACTCATCACCTTCTGTCCTTAGATTTAATGTTGGAAAAGAAGGCATTGTACGTAGGCTATGTTGCAATGTTACAAAACAAGTACAATGATCAACTCAATGGTTGGGGCATGTGCAACCTTTTGTAAACAAGCACCCACTGTTAACTGCAGAATAGTTGGAAGTGTAGGGGTGTGTGCCAAGTTAAGTGAGAGAGCAGCGTTTATGACTGCCTGCATGCTTTTCTTTTTTTCTACCTCTTCCTTTTTCCTAGCACAGTAGCACACATCTTGGAGGGGTGCTAAAGTGACAGAGTTTATGTAAAAGACATGAATAGAACACAAGCAAGCGAGGTGCATCACAGTTGTGTACACACAAAAGAAAGACACATAGGACATGATGAGAGGGCAGGGGTGCAGGATGAGAGTCGCTAGTGCTAGTGAGGTGAAAGTGACCACCTTGCATACACCTTACACCAACTGTAGAGACACACCAACCATAACATGCTTACCAAATGTAGAGACACACCAACCACAACGCACTTGCCAAATGTGGAGACACACCAACCACAACGCGCGTGCACCTTTTGGGGTATGATGAGAGGGTGGGGGTGCCAGCTCTGAGGCGTCCGCACTGACGCCTGTTTCTCCCCCAATGCTTCCGGCATCTGCAAACAGCTCTCGCAGCTCACCCTCCTCATGGCCACCCTGCAAAGACAGTGTATAGGCAGAGGCAGAGCAAGTGTACAAGGTTATAACGCGGGGGTTAAGTCAGCCTGTATCTGCAACAACTCAGGCTTTCTTTACGGCCACCCTGTTGAGGCAGGAATGCATTACACACGTTTTCTTGTGGGGAAATTATCCAATTCAGTTGCAAGGCGTTACAGGAAAGTGGCAATTTCCTTTTTGTGGCACCTCCCTGGATCGTGCAGGGACTTCTGCGCACATACAAGTATGTTTGTATATCGATACATATTATGCAGAGACCCTTGGAGGAATGTAAAAAGATTTGCAGTTATAACTGCGTGAAACAATTGTTCTATTTGCTGGTGTGGTCCATCCTAATCCATTGACGCCAGATCATACATCAAAAAGCAACGCAGCACCCTCCTATGCATCGCCCCGTGTGTACCCTTTCTACAGTTTTAATCTACAGAACTCTCTTCTATGCCCTTACCTTATACATGCACGCAGGCAGTGTATATGTAAGTCTTTGCTCTTACCCTGCTGCCAAAGTGCGCGCAACCAAAACAGCTCTTCTACTTCATACGACACTTGTATTACGCACGCATGCAAGCCGCTTTACCTGAGTGCTCCCTTGGCGACCTGTAGACACCTTAGACTGTGGCTGGCCCTGCAACCCAGGTCCAGGAGCAATGCCAGGAGGGGGCTGAGGCTTTGTGTTGCCTTGCATGCCGCTTGGTCGCGCAGAGTTGTCGGGGTCCTCTGTGCTGCCGTGGTCGCTTGAGTGTGAGTGGGAGCGTGGCTGGGAGGATTGTGATACTGAGCGCGAGCGCGAGCTTGATCTTGAACGCGAGCAGGACCTGAAGGAGATAAGATATAGGTAAGTTAAGTTAGCATGGTTGGATGGTGTTGGGAGAAGCATGTGTGGGGGGGCAAGGAGCTTGAATGTGAGGAGGAGTATGAGGAATTATGTACGCAAAGAATGTGCAAGACATTTGCGCAAGAATCAAGAACATGAGAAAGAGTATTGAGCGCGAGCTAGACCAAATTTGTGAGCAAGGTCAAAAAAGCTTTGCGTACGAGCACAAGCACGTTACCAACAGGCGTTTTGAAGCTTTGTGTGGCGAGCGCAGACCTGATGTCCTGCAAGGTAATATTAATAACCCAATAACGCAGCAACACACCTGGTGCGGGAGTGGGGGCGGACGGCAGAGGAAGGCTGGGACTTGAGAGAGCGAGAGTGTGAGGGGGTGGGAGAGGCAGAGCGGGAGCGAGAGGCAGAACGCGAGCTGGATCCAGCATGAGCCATCTGCTGCTGCCCTTCTTCTCCTCCTTGCCCCTCCGGCTGCTGCTGCTTTGCCTGCATACCCCCAGGCTCCGAGACCACGGCTGGCCCCTGCCCCTCTGCGCCCTTCTCTACCTGCTCCCCTGCTGCCAGCACCTTCTGTAGCAGCACCAGCTGCGTCCCTCCCAGCAGCCCTCTCAAGTACGAGTGCCCCTGCAGCCTGGCCAAGTCCTGCTGTGACAGCTCGCAGTAGCCATGCGCACCCACAAGGGTGGGCAGGGGTAACAGGCAGGAGCTGCAGCTCAAAAGGTCAGCTACCGTACCTGTGGTGCTGCCTCCAACAGGAGGAGCTCCCGCAGCAGCTGCGGCTGTGGCATCAGCCGAGGACGGAGGCGGGGGAATGGAATGTGTGTCGGGTGAGCCGTCGGTTGGGGGTGGTTGGGGAGGGGGGGAGTCGGGGCCAAAGCCACGTGCAAGTGATGTGCTGGGCTTGGGCTGGACTTTGAGCTTAATGGTCATGCCCTGTGTGTGCGGGTTGAGCATTTGTGTGTGTCTGAAAGCCGCAGATTGCGCAATTAGGAGGCAGGGAGACGATGAGTGTGTTTTGCAACACTCCCTTTGACAACGGGCAAGGTTTCATGAAATGGGAGGAGTCAGCAACAAAACAACAGATCTGCAGGAAGCTCTGCAGTCTTGTCTGTTTAGAACCCAGGTGCACACACCCATCTGTGAATGCCTGCACTCAGCGCCCCTATACCTTTATAATCCAGACTAAACTGCTAGCGCTCCCACCTGGTACTTCTCCTGGTCTGCCACAGCACGGCTACCTGTCCCTGACACACGCTTGCCACCATCTACCATCGCAGGCAGCGCATGCACCAGCAGCTTCGCCACGCCTGCGTTACGCAATGTGTGCTCTAGCACCCCCAACAGCTGGAGCACCCCATCCTGCGGCGAGAGCACTCCTGTGTGAGATTGCGGCAGCTGTTGCTGCTGCTCCTGCTGCTGTTGCGGGGCCGTACGTGGGGGCTGTGCAGTCACAGGCTGTAGGGGCAGGACCAGCAGCACCTGAGCAGCAGCAGCCCCGTGCACTCTCACAATTGCCAGCGTTAGGGGAACAACACAGTGGTCTAAGGGACGGGTTGCAACACCCTTCTGCGTGTTTTCACCCTCAGGTTGCAGCTGCTGCTGCTTCTGCTGCGGCGGCGGCGGCTGTTGCTGCTGCTGCTGCTGCCCCTCCTTAGTCAGTACACCCCACAACAGGGCGGCATAGTGGCCAGGGACAGGGACAGGAGGAACAGGAGAGTACACGTTGCCTCCTAACTCCATGCTGCTAGTGCGGTTAGGAGGGGGGGCAGCGGGGGCCTTTGGGGGGAGGCCAGCAGGAGGCTCTGGCATGCTGCCAGATGCGCCACCAGCAGCAGTAATAGCAGCAGTACGATCACCTTCACGACCAGCGTCACAGTCCATTGGAGCAGGCCCATCCCCCTGCTGCTGTGGGGACGGCTGCGTGGAGGGCTGTGGTGTTAAATGTGAGAGTGGTACCTGTTGCTGCTGCTGCTGCTGCTGCTGCTGCATTGTACTCTTTGCCTCACTGCTTGTAGGAGCACCGAGGCACAGCTGGGTTTGTATGTGCATGAGCATGGCTTTGAGGCAGCGTGCCTGCAGCGCCTTGGTCTCCTGTACAAAGGCATTGAGAGACAAAGAGGCGTGCTTATTAGACTCGTTTGCTCTGCTCGTTGATCACAGCAAAGCCATCCAGCCCAAACTACCAGTGCTTATATGAAAGATTGAGCACCTTATGCTTGCAAACAACAAAGTGCAGCCTTGCTGGTTGCGAGCAAACTGCAATACCAAAAGTATTAGCAACAAACCTGATGCTAGAATCTTGAGGGGGTCTGAAAAGTTGTAGGGAAGCCTACCTGTACGGACGCTGCTGCTGCGTGGGCGCCAGGGGGAAGGCAGGCCAAATTAGGCTGAGGGCTGCGTGGGCTTGGGAGGAGACCGAGGGCATGCAGCCAGGCTTGCTCTACAGCCTGTGTGTGTATGTGTGTGTGTGTGTGTGTGTGTGTCATCGGTACAGGGGAAGTCTTCAGTTCCAGCATCTTCAGCTCCACATCCAACTTCACTTCCAGCTCCAGTCCAAAACTCGTATGGGAAAGAAATGGGGGAAGGATGGAGGCAGGTAGATGGTGTTTGTTTGAATGACATTAAGTTGAAAAGCTGTCATGCGTAAGGAAGAGAGAAAGGAGGGAATAACTAAAACAATGAAGAAAGGAAGTTCAAATTTTCCTGAAGTGGGTCTTCAATGTTACCATTACTTAACTGTGGAAACTGCAAGGAGGCTTGGAGTCAGACCACCAAACAAAGGTCAGACACCATGGGCCAATGGAGTCCATAGCAGAGATGCAAGAGAAAGGAACTAAGGGAATCTGCAGCAGCTGAGCAATCAGAAGCGAAGAGTGCGTTTGGTGTAGCCACCTTGCCTTCAAAATCATGATTGTGATGTTCAGAAAACGGCTGTACCAAGGCCTTGTCACACAAATCTGGAACTGCCATTGTCACTTGTGTGCAATGCACCTCTCGTGTATCAGACAAGCAGTTGCCCAACAGTGAAAATACATGTGCAACTTCATGAGAACAGGGGGAGCCTCAAGCCCTTACCTGGGCCACCACAGATGACGATGCGCCACCCTCCTGCTGTGCAGCCTCCTTCTCATCAAGGCCGCTCTGAGGGTTGCCGCCAGCAAGGGGCAACAGCTGCCAGTGCGTTGCTGACGGATTACCTGTCTTTCTCTCCTCCTTTGCCACCTCAGAACCACCACTAGCCGCGCCTTTCTCTCCACCTGCTGCTGCTGCTGCTGCTGCTGCTGCTGCTGCTGCTGCATCACCCCCATTTGTCCCTGCACCAGGCACACCCTCTTCTTTTACAGTGCCCTCTCCATCTGCCCCCCAGGTGCTCGCACCTGATCGTGCTGCTTGCCCAGCTGGCCTTAATTCCACCCTGCCTTGCGCGCACACCTGCACCAAAGCTGTCGCCACTTGCCGGCACGATGGGCTGCAGTACCAGGTCTTTGTCGCCGCTGCGGCTGCACCCGGTTGGCAGTCGCCTTTGTCGTGACCAGATTCTGGCCCGTTTTGGTGCATGTGAGACGGTGCAGCAGCATGGGCGAGTGACAGGGTGCTAGAGCAGGCTGTGAGCCGCTGGCGTTCCTCTTGGCTGAGACAGGCAATGTGACACGGCCGCCAGCAGCAGTCACACACCACCACTTCCTCCGCCTGAGACGCACCCGCACCATCCTCTCCCCCTCCTCCATCTGTAGGAGGCACCTGCTGGCAGCCTCCGTTGCTGCTCACAAGGGCCGGACAGCTGCCCACCGAGTGCTGGTTGTGGCCACTGCAGGAGGGGACATTTTTTCCAAGCGGGTGGGGGTGATGCTTTCCTTCTTGAAAGGCTGTTGGCGCCGCAGATGATGCTAGGTGAGAGGTAGGGGTGCTGGTGCTTTGGTGTTGGGACTGCTGCTGTAGGGCTGCCGTCTCCAGGGCAGTGTCAGCAGCAGAAAGAACGTCGGGGTCACACGGCAGCTCCAGCGTGTTTGATAGCGCACGAGCCTTGTGGCGCTCGTACCACTTCTTACGTCGGTGGCTCAGTGCACGCACGCGGAGTTTCTCCGCGTCATGGCCTACCCCCGCGCCTCCTTGCTGCTGCTGCTGCTGCTGCTCTTCCTGAGACTGCAGCTGGACGTGCTCCATCGAGCCTTGCTGCTGCTGTTGTTGCTGCTGCTGGACCTGGCTGTTGGTGCTACCCGCACTGCCAGGCAGAGGGAGTAGTGAGGCATTCACACCACCTCCACCCCCACTCATCTCTCCTTGCTCCCCCCCTGCTTGCTGAGGTCCTGATGACGCATAGCAGGGGGACGAGGTGTGGGTGGGCTTGACGGAGGGAGGGGCCATGGGCAGTAACACCGGCGAGGGCTCCTGAGATGCCCCCCCAGCAGCATTTGCAGTCTCTGCAGTTGGTACAGGGGTATAGACCAGTTCATGATGGTGTCTGTGATGCGTTGAGGGAGAGGGGGTGTGGGGCTCGTTCTCTCTTAGAAGGAAGGCATGTTCTGCAGAGCAGGACTGGTCCTTTTATTCTATCGGGTGGCTATTTGGTCAGACAAAACTGACGCACCTGCTGGCAGTGAGGAGTGGGGCCTGCCGCCTGTGAGGCTTGGCAATGGACGGAACGGGCCCAGGCGGACGGAGGAAGAGGGTGGAGCCATAGGGAGAAGCAAGGGCGTGGTGCCTGTCTCCCCTTGCATTGTCAGGGCAGGTGCAATAGGGGCTGAGGTCTGGACGGGAGGAAGGCTTGGAGGAGTGCGGACGGGTGAGGAGAGGCCGTTGCTGCTGTTGGTGTTGTTGGCCTTGCTGCTGTTGGTGGTGCAAGGAGCTACGGGGCTGGCTTTGGCGTGAGGGTGAGCAGCATGGAAGAAGCGGTGGGCGAGGGCGTCTAAAGCCCAGAGCCGGCCCTGCAAAGGGGAGAGGGAAGGAGGAAAGAACTTGTGTGTTTGTGTGTGTGTGTTGTTGGTAGGGTTGAAGCAGGTTCATTGCGCTGGTAATGAGTGAGGTCACATGGCACGTAAGGATGCCAGTATCGCACTGCTGCAGACACAGACCGGTTGCTCTGTAAAACAAACACCTAGCATCTCCTGACCACTAAATTTTAAGACGCACGATCAAGACATATGTTCCCTGAACCATTCATTCTCTGCTTATTTGTGATCAGCCTGACAAAGCTCATCCGCCGTGCAGGCACAGGTAGGAACGAAAGTTGTGTGTGCGCACAAGTCAATGCCAAATTGGTTCTAAGCCACTATTCCCGCACCTTCCACGTCTCTTGGGGTAGCATACTGGCGGCCAAGTTGCAGAGGGGTAAGTCATTGCGAGGTGATCCTGGGTCTTGCCCTCCTTGCAGCACTTGCTCCAGCTCAGCACGGACCTGGTCACAGTGAACAGAGAGTGACAGGGCAGGTAAGAAGCAAGGCAAGGTCAGGCGTAATCTCTCCACTGTTCTCACAATGGCACCACTCTTTCCATACAGCGTTGCCAATACCAAGCCAGTTGGTGTTAGTGGATGGGCTGGCGGTGTAGGATGATGTGGTCACTTGGCTTCACTTTGCAGTGGGAATAACAGGGATGTCTTAATTTAGGTACCCTCACTGTCATAAATGTGCCTCAGTTGGAGGTGCACAACCTACCTCAGAGGCATTGGTACATGCAGCTGCACGCTGCTGGCATCGCGTGGTCAGCGCCAGGGGGGCTTGAGGCTGTGATTGCGTCCATTGCCCATGCATCTGCACACCACATAAGCACATAAGTTGTCATGACGGTGCAAGGTGAGTGGTGGGACAAATGCACGTGGAGGGACCCATACAGGATTACGAGCAAGAGGCTGGGTAGTTATCTTGCAGGAACTGTTTGTAATGATATTTATGAGGCGCAGGGGGAAGAACGTATGAGGTGTGCTATAATCATGCTAACCAAGCGCCATGCACTTGCACGTCCTGTGTGGGTCTGATGTATATTTACATCCCTCACCTAATTTCGCCCCAAAACACGTGCCCAAAAACACGCAGACTCACCTTCAAGGTAGCAATGCTGCGCAGGAGGCCCAAGCTGACACCGTCGTTGCAAGCCTCTGGACCTCTCCCTTCCTTGTGTGCGCCTGGTGTGGCTAAGGCTGATCCAGGCACTTTGCAGGGACCTTGGCAAGCTGATCCACACCGCAGGCAGCGACACATTGAGCATTGCCAGGGGGAAGCGCCGCTGTTGCCCGTGCCTGCAGCTGGAGCATCTGCTGGGATGCAACATGCTGCATGGAAAGTGCGGGGGCAGGTACTGCAGGCCACAAGGCTGTCTCCCTGCGCACAAATTGGAAGGAGGATCGAAGGAGGATTCAGGAAGTAGATGCAGCATGCAAGCACTCCATGCAAGCTTGCCCCATTCCTCACAAACAGATATAACACACCCACAAATGTCATGCAAGCTTCCAATGCGATCAGGAGCTGCAAAAAATCCTGGGACCCTAAAACTACACACTCACAGCTTTGTTGCAAAAAAAGCAGCAAAACCCAGGTGGAGAGAATTCCCGGGATCCGGCGGTGGGCTTGGACAGCACCATTTGTGTCAGGACCGGGCTGTTCTCGCCATCGATTGTTTCTCCCAAGCTTGCACGATACAAGTATTAACTTGCAGTATATACTTTTACAAGTAAATAATACAATAATAATGGCAAAGGAGTATCAATTCCTCCTACAATCCAGATTTAAACATAATTATTTTTGATTTCAGACGATCGAATCAGCCTATTATGTCTGAATATCGTGGGTCATCGGCTGAATCGGCGCTGGACCGGAACGACTACGCAAAAGTGCGTACATCTATATATGAAACCATTGCATGTGCGTGTGTGTGTGTTAGTACATGGCAGAGAGCTGCACGCACAGATCCGGGCATGTTGCACATGCATAAGCAATTACCAGCGTTCAAGCAGGTTCCACCTTTTGAAGTTTACAATTCTGTTTCACTACCTGTGCAACAGGACATGTTTGGTGCCGGCCAGAGCTTTGGGGAGCTGAGCTGTGAGGAAAAGATGAAGTGAGCCAAATAAAAGTAAAATTCTACGCTCGGACAATCCTGGCGTGCAATGAGAAAGACACACAAAACCAGCCCTTAGACCGGATGAGTCCCACCAGAAAACAGACACTGGGGGACACTGAGAGACCCAGAAGGCCCTTATTTATTTGTGGCGACTGGCAAATACTTTCCTGATCAAGCACACAAGCAACCCCTTCTCATCACCCTGCTGCCTACAGAGTTGCAGATCGTATGGTGAAAGACGAGATGCAAGCTGCAGGTACAGTTTGAATATTTTTGCATGCATTTTCATGTGTCCTGACATGGCGGGTGCGCACCGTCAATACTCATAAACTGATCTGCAACACATCTCTCTGCATCAGGCTTCTGGTAGTGCAGCAGCAAGGACTAGGCAGTGTGTGCTGTTTCATACTTTCTAAGTCTGCATGACTGTATGCATGTATGCAGGCACCGTGGTTCCAGGGAGTGAGGCAAGCAACGTGATGGTGAGATTTTTGAAGCATAATCATGCCGGCAAAGATGAAAGAGCTTTTTGGACCAAATCTTTGGCATATATGTGTAACAAAACAGCTAATCATTTTGCGAGAGCACGGACCTTTGTTAAGTGTGTCCCCCTTGCCTTGAGCTTGCAGCAAATAACGACAAACCATCGTAAATTTCATTGCTCCTGCCTCTATATTCAGCTAATTCCTTTAAAAAATCGTGTTTCTCTATCATTATTGTGCGTTGTGTAGCTATATTTCAATTGTGTCTCTCTGCATTTTTCATACACAGGCGGCAGCCCAGGCGGCCATGGAATCTAAGGAGAGGGACGAGACATTCACGCGTGGTGAGGACTCAGATACTTCCCTTACCGCCTCTCGCTAGGCCTCTGGCAGCCTTCCCAAATTTGAAGACCCAAGTTTTATCTGTGTACTTCTGTATGACCTCTCATTCTCATTCATTGCTCATTCTGAAATTCATTGCTCATTCAGTGTTCATTGCTCATTCAGATGTTCATTGCTCATTCAGATGTTCATTGCTCATTCAGATATTCATTGCTCATTCAGATTTTCTTTGCTCATTCAGATGACTATGCAACTCAGATGTTCGGTCAAGACTTTACTCGCCTGCCAGCCGAGCAGAAAGAGAGGTACAAGGATAGTTTTACATCTGATGAGCACTTTCTCCCCCCATCTTCTTGCTACACCACAAGTGCTTCAGTTATTACTAAAATCCTACGGAATGCTCACGCTGCCTCGTCCTTACTTACTTGCTCACAACAGGGTTGTCAATAAAATGGTGCTGGATGAGCGTGCAGCCGAAGGGCGTGTTATCTCACAAGAAACAGCAGAGGCGAAGGTAAAGGTGCTTGCACACACATGATTCGACCACTGCAAGGCTGCCTATGTAACTTAACTACTTTTCCCTCCACTGTCACCAGAGAATTGCGGATGCTGAGTACAAAGAGCGGAGCCAAGCAGATCAAGGCACTCCTACCTCAGGTAGGTAGGTAGGTATGATTCCGTTTTCCACCGTCCTGTTTGGCGCCAGTTCACCACACGCTAGGAACTGGAGCACAAAAGCAGGACACCAGGGAATGGAGGCGCATGACAAATAGACCCATTCCTTTCATACTTTTGATTGCAGGAAGTGCAAAGTACCACGAGACCTACAACGTATCTACAGGATCCACTCAGCGGACAGCCTCTTCTTCGGTTTCTGGTTCTGCAGGCACCCGCGGAGGCTGATCTTTTGTATGAGTGTTAAACCAGTTTGTTTGCCCTTTCTGGTGCTGCTGTTTAAAACTCCCAAGATGTCATTTGTTAATAAATGTTCAAATGTTTTTGTGAATGTCTGGTAAAGGGACAAGATAATGGTAAGCTTGAAAGTTCCAGGCAGTACTAATAACAAAGATAAAAAGTCTTCATAAAAAAAATGGTTTCCGCTAGTACGTAGATATCTCGCCAGCAGGTGAAGGACCAATCATCAATTGCAGCTTCATATTTTTTAGCCACGTTAGCTTAATTGTGCATGTTGGGTCTTGCAGGATTTTAGTGTTCGAGAATCCTCACAAGCTTTAATGGTTACAATGGTAACAATGGGGGGTGACCTTCAGCCAGGTTGTTCACAATACCTCATCAAAACAGCTGGCCCTGAAGAATATCAAATTTTATAACATCAACCAAATACAGCCCAGTCACCTATTTCAAGGCTTTGGTATATATCCAGCTACCATAACGCCTTGCAAGCACACATGCATCCCCTCAACGAATTAGGAAATGTCAATACTATAGCCTGTATATCTTTTCTGATGCCAACACACGCAAGTAAAAAATAAGATCACTGCTGAGAGACATAACTTAGCATGCAGCATAAACTCCAAAGCCATCAGCAAGGCAGACTCCCTAGGATCCTGCTTTTTCAACCAAATGCGACAAAGGATTCTGATTTCATTTTGATCTACCTACATGTCTCCATGCCATGGATATAGGCAGCAGCGAACGGCTGGCTACGCAAAATCTTCAGATTCCCGAGAAGCTGAAACTAGGAAAATCAAAATGGCTCTTTATGCTGTACTGGTTGCTCCCATCCCTGCAAAAGCAAACAAGCAACAGACCAGAGGTGAAGGGGGGTGGGTTTTTATGAGTGGCAGGGTGCAACTAAGGGAGACCAGTAATACTTCAGCAGCACCGCCAGCCGCAACCAGCAGATCCACCTTCTCCAGACAGCACTGACCCAACTTGGATTTGAAAAATCTCAGCATTCTCCAACGTCGTGACATTCACCTCATCGATATGAAGTACTGTAGGAAACTTGACTGCAGAACAAGCTGAGCGCCATGCAGGAATAGCACAAAAGCCTTGCTCCATCCTTTAAGGTTCCTCCGTTACCTTCCACACGCACCATCCTTTTGGGAGTGGGTGGCACCATCTATAACAATCGCACACTAGAGCCTCTTAAGAAGCTGGGTCATGACTCTCAAAGAGCTAAGAAACTTGCTTCCAAGATTCATGTTGATTCTGTCAAACTACGCTGCCAAACTTGTCCATACCAGACATGCCCTTTCCAAAGCTATTATCAACTGTTATCAGGATCCGGTTTCAGGTCAAGCCTGCATCCCTCCTGATCCCCATTGATCTTTTTCTTAAATTTTATGGTGGAAGAGTTTTACGGTTCCTGGCACCAAGGTGGCTTTTTTAGCAAAGTATCTCCTTCATTAATGTGGGGAATGGTTTTCACTGCCTGTGTAATCTCTACTTTTTTCAGTCGTGGTGTAAGCACTTTCGGCATGGATTAGGAAAAAACACAGTTATGGGTTGAGCCAAACAGCATCTCTCCGTGTCAGACAAAGGAGAGAAGAAACACAAAGAAAGGGTCTCTGGCCCACAGCCAGCAAAAAGCAAACAGCGCTGAGATACCGGTGTACACACCACTGCTGCACACGCTGCCGTTACTGAGACACTTCTATAGGCTCAGACCAAAGGACCAAAATTACTCAACAGTCAGTAACCACGGCAGTGTGCATATGTTCACACTTGCACGGTAGAAAATTAACATTTGTTTTTAACTGTTTGTGCACTGTGTGAACCCGACCAGGCCAGCAAAAACACAGGCGTGCACGCTGCGCTGCTCTCAAGCCAGGTACAGCTACACAGGTAAGCGATGATCGTGTGTGCTGCAAATTGTTTGCAAGCAACTAGCAAACGAGAGGGGAAAGACAGCCTGATCGCCTTCTTCTGCCTTTTCAGTGTGCAGGAATGCCCCGCATTTGACGCCTCCCGATCCATGGTCTTGTATCCCAGGTAAGTATCCATCCTTGCTAGAGTTGCTTATGGTTTAAGAAGCCAGACATAAGCATGTACCAGATTTGACTAAGCTTGTGTGCCTGAACAAAGGTTTCAATGTGGTATGTGCCTATGTGCCTATGCTATACAAGCAAGGCTTGAGGAGGGCGGCCTCTGTGGGAAGGTTGAGGCTGTTGTCACAAACCAAACCCAGATACCTGAAAGAAACTGACAAAGAAGGCTTTTACCATCATAATATATTAGAGGTATGTTGCCTGAGCGCAAGTAAAAGAATCTCTGAATCCTCTATGTTGACTGTCAAGCATTTCCGGGCTCAGAAAGCTGAGTGAAATCAAGGAGCTGCTGAGTACTCGCAGAAGTACTCTAGTTCTTGGAGGCGAGTGCAACCAAACGTCAGTTAGTACTCTCTTGGCACAGCTTGCGCTGTGCTAACCATCCTTTTTATGCTTGTGCCTTAGTTAGCAGCTTAGTTTAAAGCCCTTGCTCTCCTTGACTTCAGCAACTTGCCCTTGGCCTGTTCCTTCCTGTTTTGTGTGGTTCCAGTGTGTGTGTATCTCCTGCCCCTTTTTGTGTGGCAAGCTCAGTTTTTGTTGGCAGGTATGGGTGTCAACGGCTCAGGTGTTTTTCTTGTTTTTCTTCAAGGATGGCTCTTTTAGGCAGTCTAGTGTCTCCCTTGGTGTTGTCTCGCTTGGTATTGGCACAAGTGTAAAAATCCCCCTCCCTAAAGTTCCCCAGCCAAAGAACCACACTTTTGCAACAGGACAGGGAGCATTTCTTGTGTGCATAGGCTCCCATTTTGGAGCCCTAGTACCTAGGGTACCAATAGAGGAACGTAAATGACATGCGTGTATTTTTCGCTTAGAATTTGCGATGAGCAGGAAGTTAAATACAACGTCGCTGGAGCACAATTACATTCCGGCCACTTGTTGTTGTCATGACGTGTGCTCGGTGCAAGCGCTGTCCGGGATTGAGAATGGCTGGTTTCAGGAAGTTCCAACAGACATCTTGCATCACCCATAATGTCTTTATAGCTGTGGAAGTTTGCACACCCGCCATGCCTTTTCACACAAGACTTGCTGACGATGAGTTGCACGACCTAGGGTCTCCAAGCGCAGCGCCAATGATTATTAAGCATGGTCTGCATGTCGCTGTGTCAATTTGCCTTCAGACAGAAACGCTATACGCTTCAAGTAAGTGTATATATATTAAGATTTTGTGCCACAAAACTTGCACGATGCCTGATGTTGTCCCCTGTACTATATTAGAGATGTTGTCAATATCATCAGGGTATGTAAATAACAAAAGTGGTGGAGAGAGAAGGCACCCCTGTTTGACAATAAAGTTTGGCTGTCCTCTAGCCTGTCTCCAGTCCATCGTAGGTTATTTATGAGCATGGAAGAGTTTTGGGAGAACGGCATCTGGCAGTGTTGCAAGTGAATTCAAAGTTCATCCTAATTTAGAGGTACAGGTAACTTTTAGTTGTATAATCACAACTGACAGATTGCCACCAGGAGGCTCTGGCCATCAATTATCAAATACAACAAGCAGATGAAGAGTAAATTGAATAATGTCTTGATTACCGATTTATTATTCTCAAGTAGAGCTCCTAGCTTGCTTAAGTGTGCTCTTGCTTGTATGCGCACGCACATATGGTGTTCTGGAGCTCTAGTGGGCACACACACATACATTTTGCGCAACTTGCGCATCACACGCGTGCTCAGTACTTTTGTATGTGTGAAAATGCACACAGAGATCTTCAGTGCATGGACACGGATGCGCACGCATGAGCACACTTGCACAGGCACAGGCAGGCACAATCACAAATTCATTGCTCCATGCGCGCGTGCGTGTGTGACGAATTGTGTGACAGAGCAGTTAAGTTGGTTGACAGTTGAGAGTTTCTATTTGTCTTGTTCAATAAGCTGGATGGCCAGTCTTATTGATAACCTTTATCTTCTGGATTTGATAGTTTTGGTAATCAACCGACAACATGTGAACTCTAAGTGGTACCATTAGAGGGGATCCTTAAGAGACCCAGTACAGTGTAAGGTCTCCGATTCTACTTGTTCGCTTAGTCATATTCATGTGTAACCACAATGAGGCCAGGGTAAAATAAAAAAAATAGAGCCGCTGTGCTCGTTGCAGTGGCTCTCTCAATTTTTGTCGGGTCTGGCGACCTGTGTTGGTATGCATGGTTATCAGGAGACCAGCCTCGACGTCT
>Ga0307968_1001722_pt1 | contig 17995 bp, 23 predicted proteins | sample OrgLakmetagen650_FD_201834 | JGI IMG/M metagenome (GOLD analysis project Ga0307968, IMG submission 201834) | Saline water microbial communities from Organic Lake, Antarctica - #650 | ecosystem: Environmental > Aquatic > Non-marine Saline and Alkaline > Saline | place: Antarctica: Organic Lake...
CAAAATGGATCACACCCATGTCTCACACTTAATGTGTCTACCATGCACCGAACTCCCACTCTTTAGAAACATGTGAGATCCAGCATAATGGATCACACCCATGTCTCACACTAGATATGTGTCTACCATGCACCGAACTCCCACTCTTTAGAAACATGTGAGATCGAGCAAAATGGATCACACCCATGTCTCACACTAAATATGTGTCTACCATGCACCGAAATCCCACTCTTTAGAAACATGTGAGATCGAGCAAAATGGATCACACCCATGTCTCACACTAAATTTGTGTCTACCATGCACCGAAATCCCACTCATTAGAAACATGTGTAGAATTTGCCGGAACCATATGCATACACCGTACATGACTGTGATTTGGTGATCTAATTTTAACCCTTAAACCGTATATACACCGTACATGCGTGGTTCTGGCTAGCCCTAAACATGTGAGATTGAGTTTATGAGGCCACACCCGCATCTTGCCCACGCGCAAGCTGGCAAGGTCCATCGTCCCCTCTTCAAGTCAAACAAGCCGAGCCTCGTTCCACTTGCTCTTAGAGTTTCCACTCATTCCTAGCAAAGAACCACACCTGTGTCTCCTATAAGCAGACTATTTAAGTCCAAGGACCCTCCAAAGAGGTCTCCTTCAAATCAAACAAGACGAGCTTCCACTCATTCTGAACACACAACCATACCTGTGTTGCCCATAAGCAGGCTGTCTAAGTCCAAGGCCCCTCCATTACGCGCAGCCCCTGCTGCTGTGCCGCTGCTCGCTGCCTGTGCGTGGATGGGTGAGTGTTTTCCGGTACAATGAGAAGAAGCAGCGCAGTTTTGACGTGGCGTAGTACATGATATCCCCTGCAGCAGTGCTGCTGCTCGCTGCCTGTGCGTGGATGGGTGCATGCTTGCAATCATTAATAGTACCATACGCCTCTCTGCTTGCAAATGAGTGTCTGGGTTTGTAGGGTTGGCCAGAACCGTATATTTATACCATATATGACCGTGTATGTGGTGATTTCCTGCCAAAATTACTGTGCGTGCTTACACCGCATAGTACATATAAATATGGTTATGGTCAACCTTATGAGTTTGTAAGAGACGAAAGATACACCACCTCCTAGCGTTTCAACAAGAAAGCACCCTCACAGAAGATAACTACGTGACGACAAGATTAGGGTCAGAGCCATATATATATGGTGTATATACGGTATTCTTGGTAGGGGTATCACCAAACATACTGTCATATACGGTGTACATATACGGTTCTGGCCAACTCAGGTCATGATGAAGAGCACCTACCTGTGAGGGTGCCTGCGTCGCAGAGGGGCTGCTAACAGGGTCAGGCTCATCCAAGTCAGCCAGCAAGTTGGTGGAGTTGTCGATGAGTGAGCTGGGGGCTGCGTGGTGTTTGCACAGGTGGTGTGTGTGTTTGTGTGTGTGTGTGTGTTGTGTGTGTGTTGTGTGTGTGTGTGTTGTGTGTGTTGTGTGTGTGCGTGTGTGTGTGTGTGTGTGTGCGTGTGTGTGTGTGTGCGTGTGTGTGCGTGTGTGTTGTGTGTGTTGTGTGTATGTGTGTGTGTGCGTGTGTGCGTGTGTGTGTGTGTGTTGTGTATGTGTGTGTGTGCGTGCGTGCGTGTGTGTGTATTTGTGTGTGTGTGTGTGTGTGTGCGTGCGTGTGTGTGTGTTTGTGTGTGTGTGTGTATGGGTTTCGTGTGAGTGCATGCAATAACAAAAAGCCTTGCAGGTCAAAATGACACAACCCCAAGTATCTGCACGCGGTGGCTTGAAGGGCACTAGCAACTCTGACGACTCTAAACATCCCAAACACAGTACCTGCTTCCTCTGGGTCTGCATCCACGGTGTGATAGCCGGCTTGGTGGTCCAGGAATGTGGAGGACGGAGCCTATGTGGAGGTTTGCAAAGAACAAGCCGTTACTCATAAAAAATGTGGGGAAGCCTGAATATGGGCAGGTTTGGTTCTCTCGCAAGACGGAGTTAGTGGAGGTCAGTTGCAACCGCACAAGCTTGTCCAAACGAGGTATGACAGTTATTCGCAGTCACAGCGTTGCAATAATAATACTGAATTTTAAGCGGTAGATCATGCTGTAGGAGGTAGACAGGGGTAAAGCACACTTGCAGGCATTACAAGAGAGTAGGGTTGGCCAGAACCATATATATACGGTGTATACACGGTATTTTTGGCAGGGAAATCATCAAACATACGGTCATATACGGTGTATATATACGGTTCTGGCCAACCCTACACAAGAGGCATAATTTAGAGGTGCTGCGCTCAAACCCCACGCTCTCACACAAGAGGCGACTCCCGTGACCTCCCTGCGCATTTCAGTGCATTGATGCAGATGCACAAATCATAACAAGGTTGCTCTTTCAAGCTTTGGTGGGTGGGCTCTCAATGGCAATTTAAACTTTAGACTTGGTGACCCGTAACGGCCCATTTGTGCTATGTAGCAACTGTTTGGAACGACTATTGTTTTATGTTCTTCTATGCCTTCAACTTAATTGACAATGTATTGAGAAGGTGAACCATGCACTCAAAAGGCGACACTGTGAGAGTTGCACGCCATACGTCCTGGTAGAAGATAACGCTGAAAGGGTTTCACTCCTGGAAATCAGTATTTTTGGTGACATATTACAACTATCTGCGTGTTGTGTCTGCATCCATGGGTGCAGAAACTGCCCACAAACCTACCTGGAAGATGACACTAAAGGAGCTTGAATTCTAGAAAGCATTATTTTTGGTATTAAGTTATGGTTATCTGCATGTTGTGTCTGCATCCTTGTGTGCCGAACCTGCCCACAAACCTCCCTTGACAATGACGCTGAAGGAGCTTAACTTCTGGAAAGCATTATTTTTTGGTATTAAGTTACAATTATCTGCATATTGTGTCTGCATCCTTTAGCGCCGAACCTGCCCACAAACCTACCTTGACGATGATGCTGAAGGAGCCTAACTTCTGGAAAGCATTATATTTTGGTATAAGTACGATTATCTGCATGTTGTGTCTGCATCCTTGAGCGCCGAACCTGCCCACGAACCCACCTGAAAGATGACACTGAAGGAGTTGAACTCCTGGAACACAGTTTCCTTCATTTCAGGCGACAAGGACTCGCTGAAGGCGGCCACGGCTAGGAGGGGGGGGCTGATGATGCGCATGGCCTCAGGAACGCTGGACTTGAGCAGCCTGTGAGATCAGAAGGCGTTGTGTGTTTGTATTTGTGTGTATGTATGAGTGTGTGTGTGTGTGTGTTTTGGGTCATCCACACATGCTTAAGAGCGTGCGACAATTCGCCCTCTGCTCTTCTGCACTGTGTGCAGCATAATTTCACATTTGGCCGTACAGACTTGTATGTATGGAGCACTGCTACTTAGCAAGCTGTGTGTAGCTGTTCAATGCCTGCGTAGTTATCTTTTACTTTTTTTGTATGCGTATAAATGGTGTACGCGTATAAATGCAGATGCTCACTGCAAGATCTGGACTGGAAGTTCCTGCCTGTTGGACACGACCAATTTGCACACGACCAATTTGCACACGACCAATTTGCACACGACCAATTTGCACACGACCAATTTGCACACGACCAATTTGCACACAACCAATTTGCACACAACCAATTTGCACACAACCAATTTGCACACGACCGATTTGCACACGACCAATTTGCACACGAGCAAAGATGGCTGTAAAAAATGCCTCTCTTCATTGACAGGCGTGTATAGCAGTAAGTAGAAATAGCATTATGTATTAGGTAGAATGATACACATTACCCTTCATTCACTAAGATCAATGCTCACACAAACACATGAGTGCTCAAACAATCACAAGGCACTCACCTGACGCAAAGCAAAGCCCTAATGTAAAGACATACAACTCTTACATCCCACAACTGCTCAAATGTCCTTGCCTGTTTACATCAGGGCCCTGTTGTAAACGTCTTGCATAAACAGCCACTACTGCTCACTGCACACTCACGTCTTACATGCAAACTAATTACTTCTCAATGCAAACTTTCCTGTAGTAGAACAGGGCCCTGTCATGTACGCCTTGCATGAAAAGCCGCTACTCCTCATGCAAACTTGCCTGTAGTAAAACAGGGCCCTGTCGTTTACGCCTTGCATGAAAAGCCACTACTCCTCATGAAAACTTGCCTGTGCTAGAACAGGGCCCTGTCATGTACGTCCTTGCATGAAAAGCCACTACTCCTCATGCAAACTTGCCTGTAGTAAAACAGGGCCCTGTCGTTTACGCCTTGCATGAAAAGCCACTACTACTCAATGCAAACTTGCCTGTGGTAGAACAGGGCCCTGTCGTTTACGCCTTGCATGAAAAGCCACTACTCCTCTTGCAAACTTGCCTGTAGTAAAACAGGGCCCTGTCGTGTACGTCCTGCATGAAAAGCCGCTACTCCTCATGCAAACTTGCCTGTAGTAAAACAGGGCCCTGTCGTTTACGTCCTGCATAAAAAGCCACTACTCCTCGTGCAAACTTGCCTGTAGTAAAACAGGGCCCTGTCGTTTACGTCCTGCATGAAAAGCCACTACTCCTCATGCAAACTTGCCTGTGCTAGAACAGGGCCCTGTCGTTTACGCCTTTCATGAAAACTAACTACTCCTCATGCAAACTTGCCTGTAGTAAAACAGGGCCCTGTCGTGTACGTCCTGCATAAAAAGCCACTACTCCTCATGCAAACTTGCCTGTAGTAAAACAGGGCCCTGTCGTGTACGTCCTGCTGTGAGTCTGCCATGCCCGCAGCCAAGGCAGCACCCAAAAGCTGCAAAGTACAAGCATTGACAAAAAAATTGAAAACCACAAAAATTAAAAGGTTTTTTGCTGTGAGTCTGCCATGCCCGCAGCCAAGGCAGCACCCAAAAGCTGCAAAGTACAAGCATTGACAAAGAAATTGAAAACCACAAAAATTAAAAGGGGGTTTTGCTGTGAGTCTGCCATGCCCGCAGCCAAGGCAGCACCCAAAAGCTGCAAAGTACAAGCATTGACAAAGAAAATTTAGAAAATACAAATAATTAAAAGGGGGTTTTGCTGTGAGTCTGCCATGCCCGCAGCCAGGGCAGCACCCAAAAGCTGCAAAGTACAAGCATTGACAAAGAAAGTTGAAAACCACAAAAATTAAAAGGTTTTTTTGCTGTGAGTCTGCCATGCCCGCAGCCAAGGCAGCACCCAAAAGCTGCAAAGTAAAGCATCAGCAAAAACTTCTAAAAAGCCACAAATAATTAAAAGGGGTTTCTGCTGTGAGTCTGCCATGCCCGCAGCTAAGGCAGCACCCAAAAGCTGCAAAGTAAAGTATCAGCAAACGTTAAAACGCTACAAACACTGAAGAGGGTGTTTTGCTGTGCGTCTGCCATGCCCGCAGCCAAGGCAGCACCCAAAAGCTGCAAAGTAGAGTATCAGCAAACGTTAAAAAGCTACAAACACTGAAGAGGGTGTTTTGCTGTGAGTCTGCCATGCTTGCAGCCAAGGCAGCACCCAAAAGCTGCAAAGTACCAGCAAAAACGTTAAAAAGCTAAACACTGAAGAGGGTGTTTTGCTGTGAGTCTGCCATGCTCGCAGCCAAGGCCTAAACTGGAAGTTTTCATTACATCAACATTTTATGTTTAGCTTTGTGTGTCTGCCATGCCTGCTCAGGGGGCCCCACCTGAGAGCCGCAAAAGAGAAAGGGCTACTATAAACAGCATCTAAAAATAACTATAGGACAACGTGCCATTGAAAATGTCATACCAACAACTGTTTGACGCTAGGGAGCGATGGAAGGGAATAGCTACACAATAACAGCAACGCCTCTTAAGGCATTGACGCACACACTCACACACATTCACACACACATTCACACACACATTCACACACACACACACACAACACACACACGCGCACACACACGCGCACACACACACCTGCTGACACTCTGGAGGGCGCTTGAAGAAGAGCTGAGCTGTAGCGGTGAGCAAGGCCTGACGCACGCGCACATCCTCAGCTGCAAACCCTTGCACGAGCGGCTCGAGCAAGTAGGGGGCCTCCTGCAGGAGTGTGTGGTGTGTGTGTGTGTGTGTGTGTGTGTGTGTGTGTGTGTGTTTGTGTGTGCGTGTGCTTGCGTGTGTGCATGTGTGTGTGTGTGTGTGTGTTTGCAAAAGTAGACACTGCAATGAATTATGTACAGACATGAATAATATGGCAGAAATCATCGATACACGATTCTGCCAATCAGGCTCGATCCTGCTGAGAGTGGCATGCCTGTGCTGTTCCCTCGCCACCAGAAAACAGTGAGTTGGTCAACAAACAACTGATCCAGAATGTAATTGCCCTTGAACTTGCAACACTAATAAGAGCATTACAGTATCACCTTTTGCACACGCACACACACATACACACACACGCACACACACCCACGCATCAGTACATGCTGACCAAAGTGCCCTGCCCACACAATCACACACAATGGCTCGTGCTGCTCAAGCTGCCCTACACAATTCTCACTCTGGTATGTGCTGGTCAAACTGCCCGATGATCCAGATTGCCGTTGCTCTTTGCATATTTGCAAAGATAGAGAGACACTCCTAACCCATTTCGAGCATAGAGATACACATACACACATTCACACACATGCAGCGGTACACGCTGACCTGCGTGCCCTGTACACACAATCACATACTGCCATGAGCTAGTCAAACTGCGCAGAAATCCAGATCACTGCTGCTGGTTTCATTTGCGCATGTAAACGCCACCCCACCCCATTTCTGAAGAATAGGCTCTCACCGGTACGTGCTGGCCAAACTGCCCAATAATCCAGATCGCAGATGCTCTGGCATCAGCGCCTCCCAGCATGGCCGGGGCTAAGGCTTCCTGCCAATGCACCTGGTTGATGCAGACCTGCAAAAGTGCAAAGGTCAGAGACGACCCACAACTCTCAGCACAAAGTACACAAGCGCATTAAGACAGAGGCTGCGGCTTCCTGCCAATGTTCCCGGTCAATGCCGACCTGCAAAAGTGCAAAGGTCAGAAACGACCCACAACTCTCAGCACAAAGTACACAAGCGCATTAAGATAGAGGCTGCGGCTTCCTGCCAGTGCACCTGATGCAGACCTACAAAAGTCATCGTGGTGTGGTCAAGAGTGTAGATAACTTGCCTAAAGCTTAAGAGCCACCCAGATTTTATGACAGGGGACCAAAGCTTCCACTGTGCCTGCACTTTTCAGGCCAACAATGTTGGTTGGTGCTATAAGAAGGAGGGCATAACCTGCAAGAGCATCTGCCTGCCTCATCTCAAACTCACACACCAAATACAACACCTGGTGGTTGGTGCAATAAGAAGGAGGGTCACACCTGCAAGCACATCTGCCTGCCTCATCTCACACTCAGACACCAAACATCACACTTGGTGGTTGGTGCCATAAGAAGGAGGGTTACACCTGCAAGCACCTCTGCCTGCCTCATCTCACACTCACACATCAAACATCACACCTGGTGATTGATGCCATAAGAAGGAGGGTTACACCTGTCTGCCTCATCTCACACTCAGACACCAAACATCACACCTGGTGGTTGGTGCCATGAGAAGGAGGGTCACGCCTGCCTGCACATCTGCCTTCTTCATCTCACACACGCGCACACACACACACACACACACACACACACACACACACACACACACACACACACACACACACACACACACACACACACCGAACATCACACCTGGTGGTTGGCCCATAAGAAGGAGGGCCACATCCGACTTCCTCATCTCACACCTCACACAAAAAACACAACACCTGGTTGTCCATGAAAAGGAGGGTCACACCTGCATGCACATCTGCCTGCCTTATCTCACACCTCACACAAAAAACACAACACCTGGTTGTCCATAAAAAGGAGGGTCACACCTGCCTGCATATCTTTTTACAAGGGACAGACACAGCAGAGACGAATTGCAGTGACCAAGTTGCAGTGACAATTTGCAGCAACAAGTTGCAGTGACAAGTTGCAGTGACTAGTTGCAGTGACAAGCTGCAGTGACAAGCTGCAGCGACAAGTTGCAGTGACAAGTTGCAGGGGCAAGTTGCAGTGACAAGTTGCAGTGACTAGTTGAAGTGAAAGCTGCAGTGACAAGCTGCAGTGGCAAGCTGCAGTGATTACAAGTTGCAATGACAAGTTGTAGTGACAAGTTGCAGTGACAAGTTGTAGTGGCAAGCTGCAGTGGCAACTTGTGAGGTGCAGAGAGGTGCAGGGGATCAAATACCATTAGGGTTAGCCAGAACCATATATATACGGTGTATACACGGTATTTTTGGCAGGGAAATCACCGAATATACGGTCATATACGGTGCATATATACGGTTTTGGCCAACCCTAAATATCATACGTGGGCTGAGCCAGGGGCCGGTCCGCCACATTTCAACCAAGCCATGGTACTACACACTAGCATCAATCAAAAAGTTGCAACCCTTGTATGAAAGCACACTCAATGGTGCATCTCACCTCAGCCATGCCTGGATATCTGCGCAGGAAGTCCTTCATTTGGATCAGGGCTCCGCCATTCATCTCAAACAAAAGCGCGGCTTACCTCAGCCACGTCTGGATATCTATGCAGGAGATCTTTACTTGAAATCAGGGCTCTGACATTCATCTCCACCACAAAAGCGCAACTCACCTCAGATTTGCCTGGAAATCTGCGCAGGAAGTCCTTCATTTGAATTAGAACCTCTGCCGTTCATCTCGCCGTTCATCTCAACCAATCTCAATCAGGGGATCTGCTGTTCATCTCCACCACAAAAACGGGACTCACCTCAGCCATGTCTGGATATCTACGCAGGAGGTACTTCATTTGAATTAGGGCCTCTGCCACTCATCTCAACCAATCTCAATCAGGGGATCTGCTGTTCATCTCAACCACAAAAGCGGGACTCACCTCAGCCATGTCTGGATATCTACGCAGGAGGTCCTTCATTTGAACCAGGGCCTCTGCCACCACGTCTTCGCTGCTGCTGTCCAAAAACACGAGGAGGCGCTCCACGATGCCACTCACGTCAGGCACCTGGTGTGTGTGTGCGTGCGTGTGTGTGTGTGTGTGTGTGTGTGTGTGTGTGTGTGTGTGTGTTTGTGTGTGTGTGTGACGTATGGGGTGTGCATGAATTCTGACACATGACAAGATGAGCTCGCTGATCTGTACTTCAACTCAAATCCTGAGTAATAACCTTGTCTTATGAGATGCTTAATGATGCCGCTGAAACCAGGAGCCTTAACGTGTGTGCGAACAAACGATGTAGTATCTGGAGTTGCTCAGCAAATGTCAATCACGTCAAACATTTGGGGTGTGAATTGATGGCAAAATGGTCAAAACGTACAAATGTAACGTTGAAATGATCTGCACTTCCCAGGCGGCTAGGCATTGTAATAATTTACCCAGACGTATTGTCGACTGATGTCAGGCATCTGGTTTACCAGTCAGGCGTACCATGATTGGATCAAATACGCAATTTCAGACAGGCTTTTTTGTGTAGGTAAATGCAAATGCAAATGCTCAATTGCATAGGAAGGCTTACGGCCACCGGCGAGCCAGTGCAGCAGAAGAAAAAAGACACAGGGCCCCAATTTCTCGAAACGTTACCAAGGCTAAAGGCTATGATCAGGCATAGGTACGTGTGTGGTGTGAGGTTTTCAGACCAGCATTTGCAGTGCGATGTACGCTACATGCCTATGAGCCTACCAGGATCTGTTGAACTTACAAAAAAAAAACTTATTTCACCATGATTGGCTCTGGAACACGGAATTCATGATGTTAATGAATACATATTTATTTATATTTATATATTTGTTTTGTTGTGTTGTGCTTTTTAAGTCAGCACGCCCACATGTGATGCATGTCTAATTGCACATCAATATACTCCAAGACACAATTGCAGAGTTGGCCAGAACCATATACATACCATATAAATATATGTATGTATACGGGATGTATACAGCATGTTTGGCAGGGAAATTACCAAATATACGGTCATAGACGGTGTTTATATACGGTTCTGGCCATCCCTGAGCACTTGCAGTGCAATGCTCTTTTACCAAGACTGACATTGTTTGACACTGTTTGCTCTTTCTAAAACAACTGCAGCGCAATGCTCTTTTACCAAGACTGACATTGTTTGACACCATTTGCTCTTTTTCAAACACACCTGCAGTGCAATGCGCCCCACTGACTTGACGGCCTCTCTGGCCATGATTGGGCTCACAACATCGCGCGCGTACTCAGTCATCTCCGTGACGATGTCGTACACGTTTGTGGTAAACGCGAGCTCTGTGAGGATCTCCATTTTCAAGCGCTTGATGTACCTAAAGAGTGAAAGTGTCAGGTTAACTAGAATTGTATAAATTTAATACCCCGTATATTTGGTGATTTCCCTGCCAAAAAAAAGTGTGTACACAATACATGTGGTTCTGGCCAACCCTATAAATGTGGTCGGAGCTGCATTTTCGGATGAGTTATCTTTGACGCCTGCGCAGCAGTTCCAACCAACGACGTGAATATTCAAATTCTTCTCTTATGCTTGAGCTCAAAAAGGTGAAACGTGGATTTTAAGGGTAGTGAGACAAAGCTGCAAGACCTAAACCAATTCAGATGCGATGAATCACAGGCTTTCAACAAGCACAGTACCGTTCTGCTGCCTCACACAGGAGCCACCGCAAGCAGCTTTGAGGAAGTGTGTAAGTGAGCTGTACCTCACACATCAGCCACCGCAAGCAGCTTTGAGAAGGTGTGTGTGTGTGAGCTATTTCTGACAGTAACCTTCGTCAATCACATTATGGAAGCCACTGCGAGCAGCTTTGAGGTAGTGTGCAAGTCAGCTGTGCCTTACATGGGAGCAAGAAGCTTTGAGAAGGTGTGTAAATCAGCTGTGCCACACACGGGAGCCACTGCAAGCAGCTTTGAGAAGGTGTGTAAGTGAGCTGTACCTCACACGGGAGCCACTGCAAGCAGCTTTGAGAAGGTGTGTAGGTGAGCTGTACCTCACACGGGAGCCACTGCAAGTAGCTTTGAGAAGGTGTGTAAGTGAGCTGTGCCACACACGGGAGCCACTGCACGCAGCTTTGAGAAGGTGTGTAGTGAGCTGTACCTCACACGGGAGCCACTGCAAGCAGCTTTGAGAAAGTGTGTAAGTCAGCTGTACCTCACACGGGAGCCACTGCAAGCAGCTTTGAGAAGGTGTGTAAGTGAGCTGTACCTCACACGGGAGCTACTGCAAGCAGCTTTGAGGTAGTGTGTAAGTGAGCTTGCCTGACACCACCCTTTGTCAATCATTTTCTGACACGTAAGGCTGGAGAACGTAGGGCTGTGTACATCACGCCCAGAAACACATTTGGTTTATATTTGAGCTAGAGGTCGTGGGCTTGGGCTTGGCATTAGAACAAAAAGAAGACAGCAGGTTGTCCGCAAAGATGATGGGGGCTCTCGAGGCCAACGACACCAGTAAAAGGACAATCACATACACAAACAAAACGCGTCTTACCACGGGTCGTGGAAACAGGAAGCAGCACTGCCGCCTTCGAAAATGATGGGGGCTGGCTCGGCCAGTCACACCAGTCAAAAGGCACATACACACACACACAATGGAAAAACGCGTCTTACCAGAAGTTGTGGGCTTGGCATTATAATGCAAAAGGCAGCAGATTTTCCACAAAAATGATGGGGTCTCTCTTGGCCAGCAACACCAGTCACAAAAAAAAAAGACACATACACACATAAACACACACACACACAAACACACACACAAACAAATAAACAAACAACGAACAAAAATAGAACCTTGTCCTACCAGGGGTCGTGGGCCCGGCAGTAGAAGGCAGCATGATCGTCCACAAAATTGATGGGGGCTCTCTAGGCTAGCAACACCAGTCAAAAGACACACACAAACAAACAAACAAACAAACAAACAAACAAACAAACAAACAACAAACAAACAAACAAACAAACAAAACCCGTCCTACCAGGGGTCGTGGGCCCGGCAGTAGAAGGCTGCATGGTCGTCCACAAAGATGATAGGGGCTCTCTTGGCCAGCAGCAGCACGTGAGCCAGCACAGCGTAGGTGGTGGCGGGGTCGTCTCTGCTGATCAGAGACTCGAGAGGCCCCTTGAGGCGCTCCAGCACCTTTGGACACCAGACAGAACACAAGTGAGTGGGAAGAAAGGAGAATTGAATCCATGTGGCTCCTTTTAGTGTGGCTGATCAGAGACTTGAGAGGCCCCTCGATGCACTCCAGCACCTTTGGACACCAGACAGAACACAAGTGAGTGGGAAGAAAGGAGAATTGAATCCATGTGGCTCCTTTTAGTGTGGCTGATCAGAGACTTGAGAGGCCCCTTGAGGCGCTCCAGCACCTTTGGATCATCAAGCAGAACACAAGTGAGTGGAAAGCAAGGAGGATTAAATCCGAGTAGCTCCTCCCAATTTGTATGATCTGGGACTTGAGAGGACCCTAGAGGCGCTCCAGCACCTTTGGACATTGAAGAGAAAACAGTAAGTGGAAAGCAAGGAGAATTGACCTCTCAATTTGGTTGATTAGGGACTTGAGAGGCTCCTGGAGACGCTCCAGCACAATCACATGGAAAGTCACTTTAAAGGTATTTACAACAAGACAGGAGGAGGAGAAAAGCAATGAAGCCTAGCCTAGAGCATCGGAGCTCGTCAAACAGGGATTATATATATAGAGAGAGCATCGGAGCTCGTCAAACAGGGATTATATATAGAGAGAGTGAAAAAACAGCTGCACGCATGTGCATATACACAAGCTCACAAACACACACACACTCCCACACTCTTTCAAACACACACGCACGCGCACACACATACACACACACACACGCACACCAGACACAGAAACCGCAAACACACGTACACACACCTGCTGGTGGATAGCAGGCATGCCCAGGGTGAAGTGCAGGAACGCCTTTGTCGTTGCCAGCACCACCGCACTGTTAGTCACTGTGAGGCGGTCTTCCAGTGCGTTCATCATGTCATAGATTTCAGCCTCTGCAACAGGCTCATAGGCTGCCGCTAGCTCAACGACTTGGCACTGGCTCCAGTCACTGAACTCCTGCAAATGCTCACACGCATGTGTGTGTGTCAGTGTGTGTGTGTGTGTGTGTGTGTGTGGGTGCGTGTGTGTGTGCGTGTGTGTGCGTGTGTGTATGTGCAAGGAAGGTGGCGCATTGGGACCGATAAACATGTAAAAAACACAGTCTGAAATCTGTATGTGTCATTTGTGTTTGCAATTCGTATCAATGTCTTTTTCAGTGCATTCTGTTCCCGCATTCCTGGCATGCATATTGAACACTGACGCGCTTTTGTTGCTGCCTAACAATAAACTGAGCACGCCTTGAGGTATGCACCAACAAAAAACACATTGCAAACAGAATGGCAGCACACAGCACACAATAATGACTAAGAGTGCATCATACTAGTCATCATGTTGTAATCCTAACTCAGCAGTGGAGTCAAGAGTCAAGAGTCAAGTATCGAGTGTTCACACAGACGCCAATCTTTACAGACAAACTTATGAGTTCAGTGTGGAACACCTGAACCCAGGTTCTTGTAGTGTAACATAAAGTGAGATGTCCTCACTTTCTGGTTTTCTCCGGTTTCTGCTTCCCTTCTCAATTCCTTTTATTCCTTGGAGAACACAACTCTCTCTCTTTAACATACTTCCCCCCCTCTATCACCTCTTTTCTATATTTTAGTCCTTAGTTTTCTCCCGTTTCTCTGGTTTCTCTGAGTTGTTGTGTTCTCCTTGGTAATAATGACAGAGCCATATGCACCTCACGATGCAAGCGAAATAGAGCTTGCATTTACAAACACACTTGCAAGCATTCCTTTGTGTTGCTCAGCACAAGCTCTGTTTAACAGGCCATCCAAGCACATTCAATCCTTTGGGGTAGAATATCCTTCGCTCGCACCTTTATTCTGTTCAGGAGGTTGTACAGCAGGATCTTGTCCACGACCTTTTTCGCTCCCTTCACCTGTTGCAGCAGCAAATAGGAACGCTGTTATTTAAAGTAGTTTCAAAACATTGGCAGCTTGTATAGCAGGATCTTGTCCATAACCTTTTTCGCTCCCTTCACCTGTTGCAGCAGCAAATAGGGACGCTGTTAATTAAAGTAGTTTCAAAAAGTGGCAGCTTGTGTAACAGGATCTTGTCCACGACCTGTTTGGATCCCTTCACCTGTTGTAGTAGCAAATAGGAAAGCTGTGATTTAAATTAGTTTCAAAGAGTGGCAGCTTGTATAGCAGGATCTTGTCCATAACCTTTTTCGCTCCCTTCACCTGTTGCAGCAGCAAATAGAGACGCTGTTAGTTACAGTTGTTTCAATTAGTGGCAGCTTGTATAGCAGGATTTTGTCCACGACCTTTTTCGCTCCCTTCACCTGTTGCAGCAGCAAATAGGAACGCTGTTAATTAAAGTAGTTTCAAAAAATTGGCAGCTTGTGTAACAGGATCTTGTCCACGACCTGTTTGGATCCTTTCACATGTTGTAGCAGCAAATAGAACGCTGTTATTTAAGTAGTTTCAAAAAATTGGCAGCTCTTTCACGCTTTGAATATGTTGACACCTCTGTTACACTGTCGAGCAAAATGTAGTGGCTTTTTTTGCTGCCTCTTTACTTTGTAAATGTAAGATCGGTTTCAGGGAAGTACAACCCGTCCGGGGCCCGGAAAAAATAACAAAATTTTGGGCTGCCCCGGAGGGGTAGCCCAAAGCTGGTCCGGGTACCCCGGAAATTTGCAGGGACGACGGCCCCTGCGATTCCGGGGTACCCAGTAAAATTATAAATGTAGTTCCGGGTAATTTGCAGTGAATAATTTGGGCACCCAGTGTACTTCCCTGATCGGTTTTCATATTAGACACCGTCGGCTAAAGCAACGCAAGCCATGCAGCTGTGCAACAGATGTGGGGTATCAGCACTACCTATTTGGAGCCACTGACAAACTGGTCACGCCTTGAGGCCAGGACATTTGAACGGACTAACAGTTGGTTCTTAGGCTAATTGTGTAAAAGAGCGCCTCACAGGGAGGAGAGATTTAAGACTGGCGATGAGGTAGCTGGAAAACTGAGAAGGTGACGACTGTTAGAAAAATAACACATTATTTACAGCAGGAGAGTAGCCATTATGAGGCAAGAGCGACGGTCAGAGAAGCAGCACACTGATCTTAGAAGCAGGGAAGCAGCCATTATAAAGTCAAGAGCGACGGTCAGAGAAACAGCACACTGATCTCAGAAGCAGGGAAACGGCCATTGTAATTCAAGGAAGATGGTCAGAGAAACAGCACATTGATCTCAGAAGCAGGGAAGCAGCCATTGCAAGTCAAGAAAGATGGTCAGAGAAACAGCACACTAATCACAAAGTCAAGAGCAACGGTCAATAGAAGAAGCAGGAAAGCAGCCATTGTAAGTCAAAAGACACACCTCGATCATGACAGCTAAGCAGTTTCCAAGGACCTGGGAGTCCAACTCTGTGTGCAGCATCCCCTGCACTTGTTCTAGCAAGCCTGCAAAGAAAACCAGCGAGGGGAATGCGTTAATGTTTTTCCTTGCACTTGTTCGAGCAAGCCTGCAAGGAGAACAGAAAAACAGCGAGGAAAATGCATCAATGACTTCCCTTGCACCGGTCCTTGCAAGCCTGCAAGGGGAAGCAAAAATCAACGATGGTAAGGAACACGCTGTCGTAAATGTACGTAACACTGCCTCATTGTACGTAGCGCTCCGCTGCACTATCTTACACTTGCTCAAGAAGTGAGTACGCGAGCGCAGATTGACGCCGCAAACAGGAAGTGGAACCAAAACAGAGCTTTCCTGCTCGTGACTTTTTGCATTCTGCTGTACATACGAGTATCACCTTGTGCCTTGCTGCACATACGAGTATCACCTTGGCCTACACATCTGCACATCTGTGTGTACAGCGTTGAATACGAGTAGCACATACGAGTGCCAGCTGTACGTACAATAATCACAGCTGTACATACAAGTATCACCTTGGCCTTTCATGGCAGCTGACTGACAAAAACAAGTGTCAGCTATGGTTCCCACACAACACCATTTCAGGCATCTTTCTGCATCCCATGCCTCTGCACCACCGCATCCATGCCTCTCATCCATGCTACCACCGCATCCATGCCTCTGCACCACCACATCCATGCCTCTCACCACCGCATCCATGCCTCTGCACCACCGCATCCATGCCTCAGCACCACCGCATCCATGCCTCTGCACCACCGCATCCATGCCTCTCACCACCGCATCCATGCCTTTGCACCACCACATCCATGCCTCTCACCACCGCATCCATGCCTCTCATCCATGCTACCACCGCATCCATACCTCTGCACCACCACATCCATGCCTCTGCACCACCACATCCATGCCACCACCACATCCATGCCTCTCACCACCGCATCCATGCCTCAGCACCACCGCATCCATGCCTCTGCACCACCGCATCCATGCCTCTCACCACCGCATCCATGCCTCTCATCCATGCTACCACCGCATCCATGCCTCAGCACCGCTGCATCCATGCCTTCACCTTATCCTTGCCTCTCACCACCGCATCCATGCCTCTGCACCACCGCATCCATGCCTCTGCACCACCACATCCATGCCTCTGCACCACCGCATGATGATATAGACCCTAAGAATATTCTGTACCGCCACTCCAGGACCATTGCACAGAATGTGTACCGCAATCATGCCACCACCGCATCCATGCCACTACCGCATTCATGTTTCTCACCACCGCATCCATGCCTCTCACCACCGCATGACGATCATTTCTGTACCACCACTGCAGGACCATTGCACAGAATGTGTAGAACAAGAGCGCTCCAGCTACCAATAAGTCCTTCCACACTTTTTTTCTCGAGTACTGCACCACCTTCTGGTCGATGGGGTACAGCTTCAGCAAAAACTAACACACCATCCCATCCGACAAACACTCTACTACTGACCACCCCTCCGCACCTGTATTGCGCACCACCTCCAGGTCGATATAATATACCTTCAGCAAAGACTAACACACCATCAAATCCGACAAACACTCTATCACCCACCACTCCTCCGCACCTGTATTGCGCACCACCTCCAGGTCGATATAATATACCTTCAGCAAAGACTAACACACCATCAAATCCGACAAACACTCTATCACCCACCACCCCTCCGCACCTGTATTGCGCACCACCTCCAGGTCGATGGAATACACCTTCAGCAAAGACTAACACACAATTTCTTCCAACAAACACCCTGTTGCCCACCATTCCTCCGCACCTGTATTGTGCACCACCTCCTGGTCGATGGGGTACAGCTTCAGCACAGACGAACACACCATCCCAGCCAGTATTTCAAAAAACACCCTGCTACTCACCACCCCTCCGCACCTGTATCGCGTACCACCTCCTGGTCGATGGGGTACAGCTTCAGCACAGACGAACACACCATCCCAACCAGTATTTCAAATATCACCCTGCAATTCACCACCCCTCCGCACCTGTATTGCGCACCACCTCCTGGTCGATATGGTATAGCTTCAGCACACCCATGACGGCCGTGCGGCGCACGTAAGGGTTGCGGTCTTCTAAGCCAGAGGTGACAGGTGTGACCTGCGTGTGAATTGTAGCAGGGGCAGGTGTGTGAATGTGTGTATGTTTGTGTGTGTGTGTGTGTGTGTGTGTGTGTGTGTGTGTGTGTGTAATAAGCCAGAGGTGACAGGTGCGACCTGCGTGCGAATTGTAGCAGAGGCAGGTGTGTGAATGTGTGTATGCTTGTATGTGTGTGTATGTGTGTGTATGTGTGTGTATGTGTGTGTGTTTGTGTGTGTGTGTGTGATAAGCCAGAGGTGACAGGTGCGACCTGCGTGCGAATTGTAGCAGAAGCAGGTGTGTGAATGTGTGTATGCTTGTATGTGTGTGTATGTGTGTGTATGTGTG
>Ga0307968_1001726_pt1 | contig 17980 bp, 19 predicted proteins | sample OrgLakmetagen650_FD_201834 | JGI IMG/M metagenome (GOLD analysis project Ga0307968, IMG submission 201834) | Saline water microbial communities from Organic Lake, Antarctica - #650 | ecosystem: Environmental > Aquatic > Non-marine Saline and Alkaline > Saline | place: Antarctica: Organic Lake...
CTAGATCCTTCAATGCAAGCAGTACGGGTTACGTTGAGTGTGACTGTGTCCTCCTTTGTACGTTCATGCAGGTCCCTGGTGTGGGGGAGATGAGGCACGGTACCGAAGGGTGGAAGTGCCTAGAGACATCCATGCGGACCATGGTAGCCATCCTGGATGGGGCAGGTATGACTGTCATACTTTTTCTGTGTGTGTATGTTGTGTGCATGTGTGTGTATATGTTTGTGTGTGTATGTGTGTGTGTGTGCCTGCGGTACAAACGGTGGACACCAGAGGCAGGCAAGCTTGTTAGTTGGTCAACTGCATCTGAGCATCCTTCTGTGCGTGCAAAAAAGGTGCTGTTTGTGTTTCAGGCTGTTGAATAACGTGCGTATTGTGTTTGGTGAAAAAGGTGTACTTGTGTACTCAGGGCGATGCCCTGGGATCCTAGTGGTTCGTGGTCAGGCCGGGCTCTTTAGGGGTTAATATTTTTGTTTTCGTATGATAGCGTGAATTTCTACTCATTTCACATGCTACACGTTTTTTTGCCTTTTGATGTTGGTCGTACATGGAAAAAACGGTGTCAAACCAGTTCCCTGCAAAGTGCGTCTTCTCGTGCTGTGCATGGTGCTCAAAAAGTATCACCTACCTCTGCATGGTGCTCACCTACTTCTGTTCACCTACTTCTGTGTGTGGTGTTACCTACTTCTGCATGGTGCTCAAAATGTGTCACCTACTTCTGCTAAAAGTGTCGGCTTCTCTTCTAATCTCTGTACCGCCTCTATCTCCAATTTTTGCTTCCGTCTACAGGTCCTAGCGTCGCTCCTCAGATCACCCCTGGCCTGACCGACTTGGTGGCTCAGTGAGTGATGATTTCATGTGATAGGAGTCCATCTCCTTTTGGGCGTAAAATCAGGCTTACCCTACAGTAGTTTGTGGGGGGGAGGGACATAACAGCAGGTGTGAGACGCATACGTTACGTACAACGCATATGTACCATGCTGAGTGCATGGCAAAAATCGCAGCCACCGGCTGCATACTATCATGAAATATCAAAATAAAGACCCTGCTGATCTTATTTTTACCATCTTAGTGCAAGCAATATCATCATTTCTCTCCAAGCAGCGGTCATGTGCAAAAAACCAACTGCACACACACACACACACACACACACACACACACACACACGAGCCTGCGTACAAATACAGGCACAGCATGCACTCAAACACACACATGCACAGATCCATGCACCACCCCAACCGCTATGTGCGTGAAGCTGGCCACGCAGCAGCGTGTGCTCTGTTCCGAGCCTTAGCAGGTGCAGCGACCCAGCAAGCTCAGGGTACTGATGGTGGTAGAGCTGATCGTGCAGAAGGGCAGCCTGTTGGTGGTGGGGTGCTATACCCTCCACCTCTGTCTGCTACTGTGGATGCTGGGCAGCCTGGGGGGGTAGACCTTATTCCAGAGCAGCATGCACAACAACAACAACAAACGCAACAAGGGCAGCAGCAGCAACAGTGCCAGGAGCAGGTGGAGTTAAGCGACGTTCATGAGAATGTGCAAGGTGCAGGGTATGCGTATGAGCAGCATTTAAGTATGGGGGATGGAGGACGTGTACCACCCACCCCCACACACGGCTGTCGTTACACCCTGCTGGATCTTGGGATGATCATGGCTCCCTTGATCGCCGACGGTCTCACGGACAACTGGAGTCAGGTGTGCAGGACTTTTGTGTGTGTGTGTGATTGAGTGGCCTGAAAGGAAATGTGCTTGTTGACAAGGTTGGCACTTGACAAGGGGGGTACTTCTGTCCAGTTTATCAAGTGCCAAACGCCATCAAGACTCTCTTTCCATGTTTTGTCCTCCTAATCTTGGACCTATTGCCTTTGCTTTTCAATGCCTTCATCCTCTCTCTTATTTTCTGGCTCCCTCTTCTCAACACTGAAGGACACAGTGACCAAACAAGCTGCCTGCTCTTTTCACAATCATGCAGGTCCGCCTTTCCGCTTGCATTTCCACACGCACGCTGCTCCTCCTGCTCCTAGAAACCCGTCAGTCCTTTGACTCCCTCATGCCGGTGCTCCTGCCACCCATGTGCCTCAACAGGTCGGATTGTGTCAGGATTGTTTTAACCTTTCCTCTGCAGCTTTGATAACGGCCCGCTTCTTGCGTTTGATGTCCAGCCCTTGAAGTCCCCTATCATTCAGTCTGCTACCAGATCGTGGCAGGAATTTCTGTGCTCCCTTTGCTTTTTTCGTGCCTCTCAAGTGCTTCTAGCTTCTAGCGCAATCAAGCGCCGTGAATTGTGAAAGCCTGCTGTGTCAACTTGCGCTTTGTTGGCATCATCTATGCTTTATGCCATTTGTGGGTGTTTAGGCACATGGGACCCTTAAGAATTGCTATGGGCTTGGGTGGGTCTAGCACTGGAGCAGGCGGAGGCACTTTTGTGCATGCAATAGGGCCCCAGGTTGCACATAGCAAGGCCTCATGTGTGTATTCAACAGTTTCCAGCACCATGCCTATGTGTACAGGTACTATGTTGCTGAGGGCGTGCGCAGCTATGCTCAGGAGACTTGGCAGCTGGCCATGGGTGGCAGGGGGCGCCTCCTGGTAGCTCGACACATACAGCAGGTGCTGAACCCTTGCATACTCCCTTGCCGCGTCTCTTTCCTGATGTTACAGATCATGGGGTGAGGAAGTCAGACGATGGGGACCTCCTTATAAAAAAAGGGGTTGTTCTGCCTTGTTTTGCGCCTTTTGATTGCTATCTATGCCCACAATAAAAGTCCCTTGATTAGGGCTGCGTGTGCGGCATGAATCTCCATGATATCAGCCTACAACAGCCATCAGATACCTTAGCTTGAGCTAACAGATACCTTGAGATCGATAGTTTTAAGAAAAAAGCATCTTTGCAGCACATACATTTGTACATGTGCAGTGCGCAGGGGACGATGGTGAGCTGATGATGCGGGGAGAGGCCTTCCTGTGTTTGCACTGCTTGCAGGAAAATGGGAGGCTTCAAAAGCAGTTGACATCTGCAGGCTGTAACACCTGTGTATTCATTGACTGCTTACAGGTCTCAGATTACTACGTTGCGCAGTCCAAAGCGGTACATCACGGTGTACGTGAAGCCGCGTGCGCATGCATTGCCGAGCTGGCAGAAAAGGTACAGCAAGCTCCTACTACTTCTACACCTGATGCCTGAACGTATAGAAAGTGGCTTCAAGTACAGCTGGGGACGCAGGGCTTGAGTGAGTGATAGCTGTGTATAACGAATTTCGAAAGTGACATGTACAATTTAATAAAAAAAGGTAGACGCACACACATGCTCACATGTGCAACCATGTTGCAGGTGGACCGCACAGCTGTTGAGCCTCACATGGCACGCTTACTGCATTGCATGCTGCTGTGCTTTAAGGACATGGCATGGCCTGTGCGCGATGCAGCTTGCGTGGCGTGTGGCAGGTCGGTTTTGCACATCGACACGAAGTGCGTTTTAATGTTTGAGTTTTGAATGTCGCTTTCACATCATGTTATTATGTTATGAGTAGCACATGCTGCAGCAACCCTAATGATGTTGCACGTGACACAACCGCAATGGTTGACTAGCTGACTTCTTTCGGACGTTGCATCCAAGTTGTATTTGTCCGTTGTGATGCTGTGAAGCACAACGTTGGAAAAGAATTGCGCTGCTGCTGTGACTAACTAGTTAGGAAAACAGGCAACCTGAGCAAGTGGCGACTGCACCTGGTGCTAGGATTGATTGGACGCATTTACAAGCTTCAAGGCCAAAGCACCCGCGCTTCTCAGAGCTACAAAAGCTTCAAGGCTTCTCAGAGCTACACAAGCTCCAAGGCCAAAGCACCCTTCGCTTTTCAGAGCTACAAAAGCATCACTAGAATATGCATGCCAAAGCACCTTACGCTTCTCAGAGCTACAAAAGCATCACTAAAATGTGCATGCCTCTCCGCATCATCGTCTTTGGTGTGGGTGGCACCAGCTACAACAAACACTCTCTGTGGAGGAGCCTTTCCAGGAACTGATTCTTGACACTTGAAGCGCCAAGAAGCTTGCCTCCAAGCTCCATGTGTATTCTGTCAAGCACGCTGCCAAACTTGTCCATACCAGACAAGCCTATTTCATTACTGTTACCGAATCACATCAGGAGCCAACATCCCTAAAGCCTGCAACCCTCCTCATCCCATTGTTTTTTCCTTTGGTGACAAATTGGCTCTTCCTAATGTATTGTAGGGTGCCTACTTAGCTCCAATTTTTCAATTTTTTATTAGGAATTGGAAGTTGATAAACTCTCCTTCCTTAGCACGCCCACGTACAAGCACCTGCATTCCATGACCAATCGTCCAGTTTACCACCCAAAAACATATAAACCCTAGCAGCACTCAGACCTCTGCCTCCTGGCTCAATCTTTCTTCGAAATAAGACTCAACCATGCCTCTGTGAGAATGCCTGTCACTTGCAAACACATTTGCCCACACATTTCTTTTGCTGTGTACAGGTGTGCACTGTGTTACCCTGAGGTCTGCAAACCGAGGCAGCAGGAGCTGTTAGACCTCTGGCACGCGCACCTGTGGGATAACGTCCAGGTTTGTTAGGACTTGGGGGTAGTTACGTGCTCAATTGATGACCCACGTTGAGCATGGGTCAGGGGTGTAGGTGCAGTTGATGATGAGGGACGTGCACACAACAGCTTGCAGTTTAAGCAAGACATTTGTGTCGTAAGCGCACTCCAAAAGTATGTGTGCCAGCAAAACTTGTTATGAAAGCCAGCGTATAAAATGTGCTGCTGCCTTATGGCAGCCTAGAGCCTTTCAGGAAGCAGTGCCGCTTTACATGGTAGTATATAGAACTGATACTTTTAGTTTGCAAAACAGATTAAGTGATAGAGTTCACTTGAGACCGCAGCAAAAGGTTACACTTTTTTTAGCTGACTTCGTAGTAATTTATTGCATATCAATATCGATGCATACGTTAAATGCGCATGCGTTTCTTTGCCTCTCACAGAGCGTGCGTGAGAACAGCGCTAGGGCCCTGGCAGATGCAATGAAGGGGGAGCCGTGTGGTGCCCCAATTGACACTGTGAACAGGGCTGTTAGGTATGTGAGAGTTCATGCAGCAGTTCGTATGTGCGGCTGTTTGTGCGTCTGTGTGCAAGTACCCTCCAAGCTTTGTTTCCATCATACCTTATTAGGTCTGGCAGATAGTGTGGATGCAGGTGATAGTGTACAAGTCACTATCGCCAGTAATATTCGTCTTACAGCCCAAGAGGGGTCTTATGAGCTATCTGTTAACTCTGGTGCTATGACTGTGAACATGGATAGTAGCACGAATGAACTCCATGTTTAAAAGAGCATTCACTGGAAGTATGAGTCATTGGAAGAATCTCGATTGTCACTGAGTATGATGAAGTGCTGTTGTAAGCATGTAGGCAGTACAGCGTCCTTCCTGCTTGTCGTTAGGACCACCATCTGTGTGCTTTTCAGACCATTCTGCTGACATGGATTCCCTGGTGCAGACACGTGCGTACAAATTGCGCAAGTAACCCAATCCATGCAGGCTTGGATCTAGCGCTGACGCACTACTCCCGAACAAAGCAGCTGGTTTTGAGACTTGCACAACTCTTCCCATTTTCAGTGAGATGTTGCCCAAAGCCTATGAGCAGGCCACAGACACCCGCGGGAGACACCAAAGTCGAGCAGAGTCACGCAGCACCTCTCGTGCCACTCCCTTTTTTACGGTGAGTGCTGCGTTGGAAAAATAAGAATGGGTGTATTTGGCTACAGTTGCTTGGATTCAACCCAGCTGCCAGCCCCAGCACTGGACTTGCTCTTGTCAGCATTGCATTTAGGAGGCAAGTTTATGCTTTCACTACTGGCCGCACGCAAGAGTGCTCTGTGCGACAGATCCTGATCAAGCTGTACTTCTTAGTGTTTTGGGATGTGTGTATGTGCGTGAGATTGAGATCTGTATTCCAGCTATCTAATCAAATGCTGTGCCATCGATATATATATTGCTTGAAGTCCCCTCTCCAGTCTGCAATGAAGCCTTAGACGCAGATGATTTATGACTCCCCAATTATGTATGCATAATAAAAGTCAGGCTGTCGAATACAACAGCCTGACCTTTTCCAGATACAGGTGTGCATCTTCTAAAAAAGCCTGCGCCCACGAGGAACCGAGCCCTTTTACCTGCTCCTTTTGACCAGTAATCCTCCTTGTCTCTCTCCTGCTTTTGCTCGCTTGCTCATGACCCTCACCCCATATATAATGTATGGTGGCCCTTTCCAGGGCGACAGTTCAGGCAACAGCAATGGTGGCTCATTGCCGTCCTCAAGGCCACGCAGCTTTGGTCGTCCACGTGCGTCGTCCCCCTCTGCTGGGAGGCCGCTTTCCCCTGCACGTATGATGGAGCAGGCACTCAAGGTACTTGTGTATAGTGCAAAACGACGATGTCCTGTTCCATCAATTGAAGGTGCTGGTCTGCAGTGTTGCGTTTGAGTGCTTTGCTGCAGTGCGAACATTTTGAAAAATGAACGCTAAACACCTGCAGCGTTGCTATCAAGTGCTTTGCTGAACAAGCATTGAAATTGAACATTAAACAGCGTCAAGGTAGGAATCAAACCCACTTTAGATGCAGTTTGTAACTTAGCATATAAGTACATCCTTTTGAACGCACCTTAACCGCTGACGCTGGCTGTGCAGAACGACCCCATGTTCTGCCCTTCTGAAGAAGATATGGGCCTGTTTGGTGCGGGTGCCGCAGCTCGCTTCAGCACTGCTTTCTACATCAAGGGGGACGGGTGTATGGACTTTGGGTTTAGCAGGTGAGATAAAAAGGGTAGGGTTGTCGGTCGTCTAGGTGTTGAGAAGCCAAGTCTCGCCCTTTAATGAAATTGGGTGCAGTAGGGAAGGTAGACAAAGATGTTTCAGACTAGCTCAAGCCAAGGCTCATTGCATCAACATCCTTGCTATGCGCTGGATACTCGCGGGTAGCTGGACAGTTTGAACCCAAACAGCATTGTCCTCTAAGCATATTCACAAACAAACAGCATTGTCCTCTAAGCATATTCATTACAAACAGCATATTCACAAACAAACAGCATTGTCCTCTGAGCATACTCATTACAATCAACCCGGTCATCATGTCCAATGTCGAACTCACTTTCAGGGACCAAGAGCCCTGGGAAGCTTCAGATGGTGCTGTGTTCATGGTAAGGACTGGATTTAAGGTGGCAGTGGAGGGTGGCGGTGGCAGTAGCAGTGGAAGTAGTAGTGACTTTGAAGCCTGTATTGCTGGATTTTACTGGAGGTGGTATTGGAGGGTGACAGTGGCAGTGGCAGTGGAAGCAGGAGCAACTATGTACTAAGGGTTGCACAAAAATTAATATTTATTGAGAGAACAACAAAGTGCAGGTAGTGTTGAGATCATTAATTCTGTCAACTAAGAGGAGGAGCCACTTATGGTACCCCCTGGTACTGGGGCCAAAGATATATAAAGCTATGCAGGCAGTGGAAGTTATTCTCCTGTGTCAAAAATGGATTAGGAGCCATACAGGTAATGGCCATATTAAGAGGAAAAGAAGAACGCCAAAAGGGATCTGGTGGGTGGCAAGATGACCTTGATTCCATCTTCTAATAATAATTGTTGTATGTTATGTATTGAACAGGGCTGGTTTGGCATACACAAAACAATAAACAGCACAGAGGACGTAGTGTGTGCAGAGCTTGAAAGTAGCCTAATCCCGTAACGCCTGAGAGGTCTGGATTCAGCTCCTTCAAGCATTAAGTGAAGCCAATGCCTAGAACTCTGCATCTTCTCCCATGCTCGTCTCCTGCCCTCTGTCTCCTCTTCTTGTTAGTGTGTGTGTGTTCTTGTTGCTGGTTGGATAGACAATCACGAGCATACTTTCCATGCTATACTTTGTACGTTATGTGGTACATGTACATCCGCAGCTCCGCGAGCTGGCTTGCGTGCAAGCAGAGGCGTGCACACCTCACTTGCAGCCACTGGTCGATCTGGTGGCTGCAGCTGCACTCAACAACTTTGAGGGTGCTCCCAAGCTGCGAGAGACAGTGTGGAAGTGCTTGCCCACGCTGGCCAAGGCCGTCGGTAAGCAAGACTGGTTTTATCCAAGACAACCTTGTTGTGAATGAGAAGACATATAGTCATATAGTGTACTGCCTACAATTGCCCCCTGTTTGTGCAGGGCTTCTCCCCAAGCTACACATACATCACCGACGTTGCTTACTCTATAGCACCCGTGTCTGGCCATGCAGGCAAAGAGTGCCTTACACTGCCTTTTTCAGTTGTCATGTCAAACTCACACAAGGTCATATGCAAACACGAATCTCACACGTAGCCTACTTATTTGCTCCTTCCTATGCCATGCCATGCAGGCAAGGTTGCCTTAAAGCGCCATCTATTGGATGGTCTTCTGGGACCCTTAATGGATGATCTGACATGCAGCACGCAGCTCACTGAGGCTGCAGCAGGTATAGCTCGTTGAGGATGTAGCAGGTGTACCTCACTGAGGTTGTAGCAGGTATAGCTCACTGAGGCTGCAGCAGGTGTAGCACACTGAGGCTGTAGCAGGTGTAGCGCACTGAGGTTGTAGCAGGTATAGCTCATTGAGGCTGCAGCAGGTTTAGCACACTGAGGCTGCAGCAGGTGTAGCACACTGAGGCCGCATCAGGTTTAGATCTCTAAGGTAGCACACTAACCAAGGTAGCGCACTAAGGCTGTAGCGGGTGTGGCGCCATGGTGCGGTGTGGCCCATCTTTAAATGCTTTTGTACTAAGTGACTCAGTTTGATATTATGCAAATGCAGACGCAGCAGAGGCAAAAGGTGTGAGTGCGTGTTGGAAGAAAGCATTTCATACACACAAGCAAACAAGCCCAACTTTCTAATGCAAGATCCGGGATCCAGCTGCAGAAATTAATTTTTGTGTGGCGTGCGGAATGAATTATTACGCAGTTTATATAAAGCATGCATGTTTTTTTACATAAAGGTTGGGCCTTTGCAGGCGTCATCACGCCCTCAGCAGTGAATATTGGCTAATTTTTGACGCAAAGGTACCTGCTTTCTGGGGTGGGCACAATTTTGTAAAGATGATTTTCACTTGCATTTGTTCTGTTCTTTACCGTGTAACTCAGGCAGAGCTGTAGGCGTTCTGAGGGACATGCTTGGGCCCTCAATTTTCATGGCAAGGCTGTCGCCAAAGCAGGTGAGGTCGTGCCCTTTCAATTGTATCCTTCCGTTCCAATCTCGCTCCATGCGTGCACGTGCATAGTGTAGAAAGACAAATCACCTCGGTGACTTATACGTGGCTACTGACTGAGTCAGTGACCTTCTTTGGCGCTCCAAAAATAAGTGTGCCACAAAAACAAGTGGTGCTGTTAAGTGATTGCGGTGAATGGCGGGAATTGCCATCAAGTGCTGGTACCATATGATCATATGATCATTTGTATATGTATGCATGTATGCATGTATGCATGTATGTATTGCCTGCGCTATGCAGAGTTGATCAATACCTCGTGCATGGATTGAATCGAACGCAGGTGGAGGCCATGCTTGCTAGCCCTTACATTCCATCGCCAGCCTTGCAACTGGCCTCAGGCCACAGCAGCTATACCCCCCAGAACGGGCCAAGGCTAGGGGTGTAGAGAAAGAACAGCTCCATCTGCAAGCTCCCTTATTTTATATTAATAACGCTGACCAAATATTCAGTTCTACCACCATACTCCAGAAAATGTTTTGGCCTTGGAAAGACAGACGCTTTTTAATAAATCATTGGAGGGCTGTTTCCTCGCTATTGGCACTGAATTCAAGGCAACTGTAACCCACGGGCAACAGAAATAAAGAAGGGAAACCTAGCAGGCACTGTAAAACCACTCCCCACTTTGATACAGCGCCTGTATAGATTTAGATTTACATGGGGGGACCTTCGGTCAGACTGTCCGGCTGATCATTTGAGACTGGTCCTAATCACAATAAGAAATCCGTAAGCTCGCTCAGACACAAAAGGAAAAAGGTTGTTGTTGTGTTGCAAAAGGAAATCATAAATCATCTGGGCACTGACTTGTTGTCGCAAATGAGATTGCTCCACATAAAAGAGAGTTTTCATGTTCCCAATGCTGTCTCCACCTTGAGGGTCTGCACCCTCAGCCTAAACAACTAACATTTCTCAAGACATGTTGAGAAATATCTAAATGCAAATGTCTTGGCAAACAAACAGGGACACACACATTGAGATCAAATGTCACTGCAAAAAGAGATTGACATGTTGCCAAGTTGCTGTTTGTGTCCTGTGGGTTAAATCCCTCAACATCTCTCCACACTGTCCGCAATCTGTGCCTGAAATCATCAGAATTCTTGAATTGATAAAGCACCTGCTGTATGGTTTTAAAGTTCGTAGCTACCAGCTCAGGAACTGCTAAACAAGCTCAAGCTTATTGTGTCGTGATTTAACACAATCTGCTCGGTTTGTAATCAGCAGAGCAGGCCAGACAGGATAAGCAGCTGCTGATGCCCCTACCAAGGTTTACACTTTATCTCTTTGCAACTCTGGCTGCTCTAACAAGCTAAGTCACCTGGAGACGGTGCAAATGCATCCTTAGATGTAGAACTCAATCCCCTTAACACAAAAACATCCGTGTTCTTTCCTTCAAATAGGAATGGTGGGCCCGACTGGATTTCATTTGGATTCGGCCCAGGGTAACTGCCTTTTGCTCCCGTAAATGAGCCCTTGTAGCACTCGTTGGGGTCTGGCAAGCATTGGAAGTATAAAATTATCACCAGACTGAGCACAGCGTATATTAACATCGTATGGAAGACAGTTATAGCCCACCTATCCTAGGACAGAAAAAGAAACAAAATGGTTTTAAAGAAACATCTCCTTGGTTTGCACCTCTACACCTGAGCGTGACATGTTGTAAATATCTCAATCCAACCTGTTTGCGTGTGGTGTGTATGTCCTCCAAAAAAAAACTCAAGTAAAAGGGAGGCCAAGCCTGTGTCTGATTGGCCTTGAGTGTAACCTGACTTTCCAAGTATCCAATGCTGCATCTGACAAGCCAGAGCACCAAATGCTTCTAGCTGAAAGCAATTGTGTGAGGGTATGAGGGTGAAACGCTTGCTACCTGGATTTGTTACCTGGGGAGCCCTTGCTTGTGACCTCCTGCCGCAGGAGTGAAGTGCACACCTTATCCCTTCTCAAGCCATTGCCTGCTGTGTGAAAGTATGTGTGTATGTGTTTTTGTGTGTGCGTGTGTGTATGTGTGTATGAGCAGAGAACAAGGCCGTACCAGCTGTGCAACGTACAGGGAGGTAGATTGACTGAATGCAACTGAGTCGGCACAGAAATGTGAGCAAGCAAAGCCTCTGACACAGAGCCACCTCGCGAACATCAAGCTCCTACCTGCAGATGCATCAGGCCTTCTGTAAATAAACGTAGTGAGAAGCTTATTTTCAGAGATGATGGCTTCTGACAGGTTAACAGCATGGCCCTGCAGAGCAGAGCTGCTGTGGACTTGCAGCCCCCACACAAACTGGATCAGGCTGAGGACCTATCTGGCAGCGTAGCAGCAGGAGCAACCGGCAACTGTTTGGCCTCACCTACTCAGGCTTTGATGCAGGAGATATGCATCCATTTTGCCCATGGGGGGCAAAACAAGTGCAGTTTATGATCTTTAACTGAGAAAGCACAACTTCCAAGCTGATTGGCTTGAACCATATACAGGCCACATTAACAGATGACTTAAGCAGGGAACAAACGATTTCAATGTGTGTGCGGGATGGATACTTGGCTGACCCTGGCTCCTCTTTCACTCGGCCAAGGTTTGCATCTTGTCCATCTTAGGTAGCGCCCAGAGGTTTGTGCAAGAGCGACACTGTTTCCATTGGGTGCCAGAGGACGTTTGCCTATGTTTGCCCTTCTTGTACATACATGCTCACTTTCCAAATACTTGCCTATACTACGAGCTTAAAGTTCATTCTTGATGATTAGGGCGACCATCTTCCCCTCCTTGCTAATATACTACGATATGATTTAAAAGTACACATCCTGAATCTTGATAAGGAGAAGGCAAACACAGAGTTACAAATGGTGATATAAAGGAGTTTCTTTTTAGATAACCAAAAATCAGTTCAACCCTCCGTCAATGACCTACCTTGCCCCTTTGTACCTTTGCATTGGCTACACTTACACCCATCAACTCAAGGGGGGTAAGTTTCTACGGAGCTTAGAAAAGGAGAGTGCAATGGACACAAAATGGCTTGAATACATACAAGGCCTGCGTGCAAAGGAAGTAGTTAAGCAACAAGCAAAAGCAGTTATGGACCTGCTCCAGTGCTGCCTAACACTTGCTCTCTATACTTGCGCAACGCAAACAACAGTTAACAGTAAAAGTACCAGTTATTTCTGAAATAGGAGAGAAATTAAGAGACACTTGAAGCTCTCGCTCAGATATTTAAGGACGGCAGATGCGTCACCCTCCACATAGCAAACCCGATTATTGGTAGTTCAATTACTATAGAGGATTTACGTCCAAGAACAAACCAATTAGAAGATTGGCACTGTCCAGCCTGAGCCTGCCAGGACCTTTCTGGAGAGCAACGGGAAACTCGGCATAGATGGACAGAGAGTGAAATATGGCTGGTCAACTGGGTGCCAAAATGAGAAGCAGCAAAGATGATCAGATCCAACCTTAACTACGTAAAAATGGCGGAAGAGTATGAGACAAGCACCATGTCCACCTCTGGCATGAGAAATGAACCCACAGACAAACACATTAATAACCACGACAGGCAAGGATTGGCGGGGCCCAACAGGCATACTTCCCAATGGAAATCTACGCTAGGTAAACGCGATAGGGACAAAGTTTACTTTGACATGCAACCTACTGACCAGCAAAATGATATCAATGGCACAGGCAACTGTGATCTATGGAACAGACAAGTCGATCTTATCAGAACACCTCCATTACTACAAGAGAACACATGACAGTGAGGAATACGATACACCTAGCCAACCGCCACAAGCAGAGGACTGGATTCCAAAGGTCGCACTTCCCAAGTTCCAGACCCTCCCAGAGGTGACTTGTGTGTTCAGCATAGATGGAAAAATGCTCTGGCACCATCACCCCTCAGCGCCTCATCATTTTACAGGATGCATACAACTCTGCTCGTCACCCAGGCGTACACGCCCTGCTGAGTCCCCCTATCCAAGACCTCGCAACAGGAATCTAAGGACTACTTCATCGACTCCCATGACTTTCAATGACAGGCAACATTACCAAGGCTGAATGCTCACATTATTGGGCTCTGCCCACCCATTACATGACAGCCTTTTGCAACCATGCCCTGGCTGGACACAAAAGAAAGAATGGCCTCACCTCTAGACTTCACCCCAGAGCTTTTAAATGTTTTGGACAGCCCACCCAAGAGAGAGTACTTGGTTCCAGGACAGATGCATTTTCCACACATTTCACCGGATTCTCCATCTGCCACCCGATGTATGACGATAAACACATGCTCAGAGTAGTTCAACATGCAACCGCATTTGCCTTAAATAACCAAAAGGCAACCGCTAATTTCCAACTGCTTCCTAACTGGATGGAAAACAGTACCAACGGTTTTAACAAAACGTGCACTGACAACAAAGATGTTTGCACTATACTTGGAAATATCTTAAAAACAAAAGTATGCTACATGCCACTCCTATACCAGCAAAGCAAAAGACACCACCAGAAGCAACATGGGGCATACGCATCTTAGTAGTCTGGAGCAAAACTGCCAGGGAGCAACTTATTACAAACACTCATCTTGGTTTGAATAAATTTAACAAAACCTATCACCAGCGGCAATATTACATTTTTAAAGGCACCATACCTTTTCTTGACCCGCAAACTGACAGGATACTGCCAAGAATGGCAACAATATGAAGGCTCCCCAAAAACTTAAGAAACACAGTGCAAATATTGGCGACATAAGCGATACATTACACAGCCAGGTCCCATCCAATCATGTACAACAAAAGCGCTTGCTATAACTCAAGGCCCCTAATTGGAAAGAACGGGGTTTCACAGATGGGATTTGATTGTATTACAAATAAAATGGATCTCAGTCTATTGGAGCTGAAGTCTACCACCCTCAATTTATCAAAATCGCCACATTAAATCCTGGAGGGATAAACATCAACAAAACCATAAACAGAGCGGAACTAGCGGGAGTTGCCGCTGCTTTCATAATTGAAAACACCCATACCGCAACAGATAGCACTGGTGCACTATGGCAAATAAGAAAAAGCATCCTCTACCCGCAGCGCATGAAACGGCATATACATGCCAAACTCCTAGAAACCATTGTACACCACATCCAGCTATATAAAGATACCATCCATCTCTACAAAAATTAAAGCTCATGCTGGCATCCTAGGGAATAAGTGCGCTGATGCCATAGCAAAGTGTTCTGCGGAAAACAAAATGGCCATGATATCCACATTAACACCGACGGATGGCCCCATTCATCTATTTTCTGGCCAGCAAGGGTGGAAAACCCTCCCCCAGCTTGCCTATTAGATACTTTTAACACCTGCCAACCAGGGCCTCCAGCGGACAGGATCTCCATTCTCTCAGATCTTGATGCTGTAATAGCACACAAGCACGCCCAACACAAACTAGGTCCTAAATCAAAAAAGGCTTCAAACCATCTGTCCACAAAGTACTACACATAATACCAAGAACCAAGAACTGATCAAGGAAGGCATTGTCGAGAAAGACATAAGTAACTCACTCTGGAAATATGCAAGTATCACCTCTGGAGAAAAGAAATGTGTCATGCTCTGCTGCACAGATTTGATATACAACCAAAAGCGTGCCGCTCAGTGCAACCACATAGGAGGCCTACCAATTTGCCTTATCTGCCAAGAGCTAGACGGCACCTACCACATGCAGTCAGGTTGCAGTCATCCCATTATAATTAAAATGATTGTTAACAGGCAAAACGCTGCTGGACGGATAATTCTAAGAGCGATCCAACAAGGTACACAGGGTGCACGCCTGCTAGCACAAGCAGAAGTAGGCAGTCGTGAAAAATGGTACAACAAAACAACTACGCCCTTCAGAAGAAACACAGTTAGGAATGATTCCAACCTGGCTACTACCTTCCAATATCAATGCACAACAGCGGCGGAAATTTAGCAAGCCAGATCTAGTCATAGTTTCTCTGACTCAGCAATTACACCCCAAACGAAATCCAACACACATGTATCAAACCAGGTCTGCCAATAATGCAAGAAGAGTTGCCCGTGATAACCTAGCAGATGGCGCTGCCAATCCATACCCCTGTCTATGAAGCCAGAATACATTTTACACAGCAAACGCGACAAACACTTAATCAAAATGAAGAGCTGTGTAGACACTTCCCCTACTCAATGTCAGATCAAATCAACGTCACGGCGACGTGTAAGACTCAGCGCATCTACTAATAACCTCTTTGGGATTCCTAAGCTTTCTGCGTGCCTCTGTGTGCCTCTGGCAAGCAGTCACGGCTCTTCCATTCCTCTGTGGTACAATGGTCGGCATCATGATACGCTCATTACTAGAAAATGGGATGGCAAACCAAAAATAACAAGTGGCCAATTTGTTGTTGCGTGCGTTGGGGTCCACTGACTCAGCGTCTTTCCAAACATCTCTCATCCCGTGCTTCAAATCCGCCGTAAACTCTTGTATGGGAGAAGCACGGACAGTTTGAACAGCTTGTACAAAAAAACTACGCAGGCAGTGAAAAACCACTCCCCACATTATTCACGGAAAAGGCGCCACTTTGGTACTGGGTACCGTAAAACTCCTCCACCAACAGAAAAAAAAGGTCAATGGGGACCAGGAGGGTTGCAGGCTTGATCTGAAACCGTCTCCTGATGAGAGTCAATAACAGTGCTGGAAAGGGCACGTCTGGTATGGACAAGTTTGGCAGCGTAATTGACAGAATGAACATAAAGCTTGGAAGTAAGTTTCTTACCTCTTTGAGAATCAAGACCCAGCTCCTTCAAAGGCTCCAGCGTGTGATTGTTGTAGATGGTGCCACACACTCCCAAAAGGATGGTATGGAGGGTAACGGAGGCTCCTTGAAGTATGGAGCAAAGGCCTGTACGCTGTTCCTGCACGGCGCTCAGCTGGTTCTGCGGTCAAGTGTCCTCTTAGGATTTTATCTCGATGAGGTGAACGTCACGTTGGAAAATGCTGATACCTTTGGGTCGGTGCTGTCTGGAGAAGGTGCATCGTCAGATTGTTAGAAAGCCTTACTTGTTGACTTCTTTAGGCTTGTTGAGTGCTTACCAGAAAACCAGGTTTTTGGCTTACTGAAGAAGTCGAATAGGTAAGCCAAAGAAGCCAGGAAGGCAGGTAAGCAGCAGCAACCCAAGCAAGTAAGGGTGTAATTTATTAATGGCTTAGTGATTGGTAATGCTTACTCCTTCCTTAGCAAGCCAATCAGGTAACCCAGGATTAGTAAGCGTGATCATGTGCCTTGGCTTCTCAAGTAAGCACTAAACAAGCCTGTTAAAGAATTGCTTAATAAGCCGCAAGAAGCTCTGGGATAAGCCGGGGTGGGAACGAGATCAGTAAGCGCTCAGTGTGTTACAGTAAGCCAGGCCAGTAAGAAACAAATAATTAGGCAAGTAAGCTACAATAAGCCAGGCCAATAAGCGGCAAGGAGCCTGCAGTAATCAACAAACAACCAGGCCAGTAAGCCAGAATAAGCCAGGCCAGTAAGCCACAATTAGCCAGGCCAATAAGCGGCAATAAGCACAAGAAGCCTGCAGTAACCAACAAACAACCAGGCCAGTAAGCCAGAGTAAGCCATGCCAATAAGCCGCAAGAAGCTCTGGGATAAGCCGGGGTGGGAACGAGATCAGTAAGCGCTCAGTGTGTTACAGTAAGCCAGGCCAGTAAGAAACAAATAATTAGGCAAGTAAGCCACAATTATGCTTTGTTTGCATAATTCACGCCATTGGTTGTGCTTTGTTTGCATGATTCACGCCATTAGGAGGCACTTAAGGGCAATTTTAAACCAAGCTTTAAGTCTGGGTTGTCGCTTCTCCTTCTTATATTTTATGCGTGTGCTGCCTGTTTCAACTGCAGGCACAAGTGTACCTTGGTCAGGGCGCAACATGCCCAAGCACATGTCCGAAAACAGCAGACGTGCCAAAGAAAGGCAGCCAGACCTTGTACATCTCCACGAGCGCCTGCTTCAAAACTTGCACAGTGGAGTATACACAGGTGGATCACGTCTTCCTGCAGATGTTCCATCCTCAGCGCTTGAGCGAGCAAGGGTGTTACATGAAATTGCTGTGCAAGACACTATCCAGAGTGTTAATGGCGGTGTGATTGTGTCTGTTCCTGCTTGGGATCCTGAGGCTGAAGCTGGACCTTTGCAAGTTGTGCGAGCTAGCCCTAAGATGTATGGCGTTGAACGGTATGATTACGTGAGTTTCCAGCGTCCTGATCGTCCATCGCGTTCATATGGTCATTTGCGCTTGCTATTTAAAGCTGTGAGCAAAATATCCCCTGATGGCAGCCACACTACTGAGGCAGTATCCCATGAGTATGCTTACATGCGAATGTATGAAGGTGCTCCTGCCAATGGCGATGATAAGCTAGCTCGAGGTGCCAGTGGATGTATACGCATTAAGCCTGACTCTCGTTACAATAGGGCATGGTATGAGGTGATTCCCTTAAATGAGATCTTGGCGAGAGGATTTGTTGTGTGCCTAACGAGCCGGGCGTTTTTCATGTCAGCTCATTCATGCCAAACTGATGCTAGCAAGAATAGAAAGGCTTGTTTGTATGCTGGCTTATTGTGGAAGTTAAGACTAGAACATGACACCACCTTTCCATCATCAAGGCCACTGGTCCAGTGACCACCTGATTCCCTGTAGGACATGTGTGAGTAGTAACCCTCATCTTGTACACACCTGCTTAGTAT
>Ga0307968_1001727_pt1 | contig 17978 bp, 27 predicted proteins | sample OrgLakmetagen650_FD_201834 | JGI IMG/M metagenome (GOLD analysis project Ga0307968, IMG submission 201834) | Saline water microbial communities from Organic Lake, Antarctica - #650 | ecosystem: Environmental > Aquatic > Non-marine Saline and Alkaline > Saline | place: Antarctica: Organic Lake...
GTATGTGTGCTGCTTCATTATCCACCACTGCAGTTGTTTACAACAATTAATGATCCAAGTTGCAAGAACAAAAGAATGTGGACATGCTGAAGTGGCTGATCTGGACCATTGGTGTGTGTGTGTATGTGTGCTGCTTCACTATCCACCACTGCAGTTGTTTACAACAATTAATGATCCAAGTTGCAAGAACAAAAGAATGTGGACATGCTGAAGTGGCTGATCTGGACCATTGGTGTGTGTGTGTGTGTAATGTGTGCTGCTTCATTATCCACCACTGCAGTTGTTTACAACAATTAATGATCCAAGTTACAAGAGCAAAAGAATGTGGACATGCTGAAGTGGCTGATCTGGACCATTGGTGTGTGCGTGTGTGTGTACATGTGTGCTGCTTCATTATCCACCACTGCACTTGTTTACAACAATTAATGATCCAAGTTGCAAGAACAAAAGAATGTGGACATGCTGAAGTGGCTGATCTGGACCATTGGTGTGTGTGTGTGTGTGTATGTGTGCTGCTTCATTATCCACCACTGCAGTTGTTTACAACAATTAATGATCCAAGTTGCAAGAACAAAAGAATGTAGACATGCTGAAGTGGCTGATCTGGACCATTGGTGTGTGTGTGTGTGTGTATGTGTGCTGCTTCATTATCCACCACTGCAGTTGTTTGCAACAACAAAAGCTGCACCTGTGATCTGAACTCCCGCAGCAAGCTGTCCAAGGGGCGCCGGAAGGTGAAACCGTAGCGCACACGCCCGACCTTTTGCCCATTGGCACCGTGCACATCTGCGTAGTGGTACGCACGGTTGTGGCCCAAAGCTGCACCCACTTCCAGGTCCTCTAGCACCTGTAGATCGTGTTTGGTATATGTGCGTGTATGTGTTTGCGTATATGTGTGTGCATGTACGTTGTGGTATATGTGTGTGCGTACGTTGTCGTATATGCGTGTGCATGTACGTGTATGTGTTTGTGGTTTCTGTGTGTGTATCGTATTTGCGAATATGCGCGTTTATGTGTTTGGTATATATGTGTGTGCATGTATGTTGTGGCCCAAAGCTGCACCCATTTCCAGGTCTTTTAGCACCTGTAGATTGTCTTTGTGTTTGGTACATATGCGTGTGCATGTACATTGTGCCAGTGTTAGTGCATTTAGTGTACTGCGGTTGTGGCCCAAAGCTGCACCCACTTCCAGGTTTTCTAGCACCTGTAGATCGTGTTTGTGTTTGGTATGTATGCGTGTGCATGTACGTTGTGCCAGTGTAAGTGCATTCAGTGTACCATTTGTGTGTTACTGAGTAAAAGGGCATGTGTGTATGTGTATACGTGTGTGTGTGTGTGTATACGTGTGTGTGTGTGTGCGTGCAAGCAAGCAGAGTATTGCAAATATGTGAACATATTTAGTAGTTTTGATCATGTCTTTTTGTGGTGACGTACACTGAATCACATACAATGCTTACTAGATCAGGCACATGTATGCAGTAACAGGCACATGTATAGAGTATAGAACTGCAATGGCAGGATCACGATCATACCTGGCAGAGTGACAGACGTGCCACACCAATGGCAGGATCACAATCATACCTGACGGAGCGATAGTCGTGCCATACCAATGGCAGGATCACAATCATACCTGGCAGAGTGGTAGCCATACCAAATAAGGCAGGATCACAATCATACCTGGCAGAGTGACAGACGTGCCACACCAATGGCAGGATCACGATCATACCTGGTGGAGTGATAGCCATACTAAATAAGGCAGGATCACGATCATACCTTGCGAAGCGATAGTCGTGCCATACCAATGGCAGGATCACAATTATACCTGGTGGAGTGATAGCCATACTAAATAAGGCAGGATCACAATCATACCTGGCGGAGTGACAGACGTGCCACACCAATGGCATCATAGTCCCAGCCTCGTGCCCTGCGTGCATGTAAGTGCAATGCAACGGTAACAGGCAGTGTCACTGAGAGTGTGCATTCAAGTGCAGAATGGCAGCGCTTGAGCAGGAACAGGCAGAATGACAGCGCTTAAGCTTGAGCAGGAACAGGCTGCCGTGCATGACCTTACAAAAATGCAGTGCGTGCATTGAAGTGCAGTGCTGACTATGACAACAAAAATGCAGACTAATAAAATGCTGACTGATAATGCTGGCTAATAAAATGCTGGCTACAATAACGCAGTGCGTGCATTAAAGTGCAGTGCTGACTACGACTACGAAAATGCAGACTAATAAAATGCTGGCTATGAAAATGCAGTGCGTGCATTGAAGTGCAGTGCTGACTACGAGCGTAACTGAGAGTGTATGCTTGAGCACAGATTGACACCGTTGGTGGAAACAAACTGCCGTGCATGAGCTAGGGAATGGGTATGCGGTATGCGTATGCAACAGGCATACACATACATATGCATATACACACATATACACATACATAGGCATAGAGTATGTGTATGGGACACAGTAGTTACCTAGTAGGCAAAACTTGCGTTGAAGGGAGCAAAGAGTACGAGTACAGGGGTACCTCTGTTCAGGAGCCGGTGCAAGGGGATCTCTCAAAATGAAGGCCCTAACGTGCCTCGATGCAAAAAATGCCTGATGATGCCCACCTGTTCAGCTCCAGCTCCAGCACGTGGGTATCTAGGTACTCCAGAAGGAAGGGGTCATTGTCCACCACGTACTGTGCAAAACGAAATGCAAAACAATGAGGCGGTGACAAAATGCAAAACATTGAGGCAGTGACAAAATGCACAACATTGAGGCAGTGACAACATGCAACACAATGAGGCAGTGACAAAATGCAAAACATTGAGGCAGTGACAAGATGCAAAACATCGAGGCAGTGACAAAATGCAACACAATGAGGCAGTGACAACATGCAACACAATGAGGCAGTGACAAAATGCAAAGCATTGAGGTAGTGACGAAATGCAAAACATTGAGGCAGTGACAAAATGCAACACAATGAGGCAGTGACAACATGCAAAACATTGAGGCAGTGACAAAATGCAACACAATGAGGCAGTGACAACATGCAAAACATTGAGGCAGTGACAAAATGCAAACTATTGAGGCAGTAACAAGATGCAAGATATTGAGGCAGTGACAAGATGCAAATTTTGAGGCAAGATCATGGCCCTTAGCAACAAAAGGCCATTTGGATCACATCGCCGTCCCTACAAACTATGAAACGCAGTACAACAACTAATCTAACATCCAGCTTATTAACAAGACATACAGAAACTCTCAAACGCCAAACAACTAACTGCTTGTCACACAATTTGTCGCTGTCACTATTGGGTGTGACAGGGCGAATCTCATAAGAGTGTGGACTTTTTGAATGCGCTTTGTTCCAGGCGTGTCTACTGCCACCCCATATTCTCAGTAGTTTCAGATCACCGTAACCGCCACCTGTGCTATAAGTCATAGCCTGTAACCTAGATCAGTATGTCGCACGTGCCCCAGTATCCACCACTTAACTATAATAGACGCATGAGCATGCCCTTAGTATGTCCAATGCCTGAATGCTTTGACCCTGCACATGACCCTGCACATGACCCTGTGACCCCGCACATGACCCTGCACACCGTATATGGCCGTATGTACGGTGATTTCCTTGATAAAAATGCCGTATGTACACCGTATATACGTATAAGTATATGTTCTGGCCAACCTTACTGACAAACCAACCTGCACTAGAGTGTTGTACTGATCTGCATCTAGATAGATTGTACTGATCTGCACCTATCTGACAAACCAACCTGCACTAGAGTGTTGTACTCAGGCTTGCTGGAAGCCACCACAGGGGTGGCTTGGGTGTCATGCATGAAAAAGTCAAACGTGAAGAAGGTGGAGGGGTCTGGGCCAAGCACGTCCTCCTGTGTGTAGGTTGCAACAGTATTGATATGTCATTGGGTGTCGCGAATAAAAAAGTCAGACGTGAAGAAGGTGGAGGGGTCTGGGCCAAGCACGTCCTCCTGAGTGTAGGTTGCAACGGTCATGATACCTCAAATATGTCATTGTGTCTGTGGAGGCACTTGCTTGCTTCCAACACCTTAATGTTAATGGCGCACAAAGTGAGCACGTCTACTTGATTTGTAGCAAAAGGTGCACTGCGGTATTGTTTTGCTTAGGAAGAAGGAGGGCCAAAACATCCTTTCTGATTTGAAGGGGGAGCAGGCAGCCCTAATCCAAGGTAACATGGAATTAATAGCATTACTGTGTATATATTTAGAATTATTTGACTGGGGATTGGGTACTGAATGAACAACAAAAAAAAGGTCTGCAACTCACCGGTAGGGTGATAATGCACTCAGATTGCACACACGCATCAATTGCTTCACGCAACGACACAATGAAAGCAGCAGACAAATGTGCATACTCAGTCAGCAGCACAGCATCGCAGTGTGCACAAGGAAAGCAGAGGCAGGGAAAACGCACAGTGTGCACAAGGAAAGCAGAGGCAGGGAAAAGCACAGTGTGCACAAGGAAAGCAGAGGCAGGGAAAAGCATAGTGCACCTACTTGCAGCGAGGCTTCACTGATGTGCAGCTCGAGGATGTTCTGATTTGGTCCCAGCTCACTGAGGTCATCTGGGGCGTTGGTGGACCTTGACTCGCGCATGTGGCTGGATCGTAGCGCACGGTTAACGCCACTACACACACACACACACACACAAAAGGGGTCAACGTCTTTGCACGTGTGAGTGTAGTTATGTGCGTGTACAAGCAGGAAGTGTTGCCGCCTTGATGACACTTTAGTAGAGTCGGCCAGAGCCACATATATATATATAGTATTTAGAGAGAGAGAGTTTGTACGGTACTTATAGCAGGGAGAAGTCCATACATACGGATCTGGCCAGCCCTACACTTAAGATGGAGCTGAGTGGTTCAACTAATGCACGCAACATTGGGGAGCAGCAAGTGCTCATCATGGTCCCTGACGCATTTCCTGTAGCTCTGAGTGAGAGGCACAAGATGAAACTGCAGATTAGTAGGGTTGGCCAGAACCATATATATACGGTGTATATACGGTATTTTTGGCAGGGAAATCACCAAATATACGGTCATTTACGGTGTATATATACGGTTCTGGCCAACCCTACAGATTAGCTTAGTTGAGCACCCCGCCAATCACATACAAAAAACAACCTTTGGGTGGTGTGTGTGTGTGTGTGTGTGTGTGTGTGTGTGTGAAATCCTCATGGTCCCCAATGCACGTGACTATTAACCCTGTGAAGAACTGAAGTTCAGGGCACAAGTCGTTCGTTTATGAAGTAGTGTATAGCGCACATAGCAGGTGCTTGGATCACCATTATTTGAAGGAACTATACATTGCTTGCCAATGCTTTTTACCTGTACGCCCCACGCAGCTGCAGCTCCAGCTTGCGCACCCTCTCATCCTTACGGTCAAGCTCCCTCTGCGTTTGCGTAAAAGCGGGGAGTTGCATAGATGTGAGAAAACTAAAAGCAGGCCATGTCTTGGAGCTGATCTCCCACCAACCAGGAAACAGGAGCAACTTTAGCAGGTAATATGGGAGCGCAAGAAGACCCCAAACCAAATCATTGAAGAAAACAAGTCAAGGGGTGTGTGGGCACGCAAGGCAATTGATAATGCATCAAGGCACACCAAAACCATGCACTTTTCCTTCATGCTGCATCTTGTCATAAGTAAAAAACCTGTTCTATAACGACCTGTTCTATAACGACCCGTTCTATAACGACCTGTTCTATAACGATACCACACAGCTTTTGCAATACCAGCCAGGATACAAAGGATGCCTTGCCAGAATGGTGCAAACAGATGTGTCAGCTTTCTTCAGTTTTGTGCGTGCCTCTTCATCAATGAATTTGCGTACACACACGCGCAAATTATCACTCCCTGCTCCCCTCAAACCACTGCATGGAAAAAACTGCTGTGTGTATGCACCCTCGCCAGCCAGTCTTGGGTAATCTTTTTTCTTCATGGCCTGCACAACCCTTAACCTCCGCACTCTCCTTCCTCACCTAGCAACTCTTGTCTACTACCCTCCCATACCCTAAGAACTAGAAATAACCATCTCCGACTCTCTATCCCCTCCTCCATCATGCATCGCGTTGCTACCTGTCCATCTCCTTAAGCAAGTGTTGAAAGATCGAACAAGAAGTGTTAAAAGATCGAACAAGAAGATCGCGTTGCTACCTGTCCATCTCCTTAAGCAAGTGTTGAAAGATCGAACAAGCACAGGCATAGCTCATCTTCAAGCTGTACACTTGATCCTTGCTGCTGATCTCCTTTCAAACCTAGAACAAACCAACGCTTGGTGATGCAGCCACAGCAGTGGCGTGCAAAAAGACAGCACGTCCATGCACAGCGGCAACTTCTCACCTTGATGCCGTGCAGTTGATCATGCAGGTCCCTGCGCAACCTGTCCATCTCTTTGTGGGTTTCCTCCAAAGCAGCTTTGGCTTCCAGGGTCTGGCCTGACTCAACAGCCAGGACCTGTGGTCATCAATGTGTAGGCTTAGTGATTAATTGCACACTTCCAAGCAGCCCTGGCTTCTGGGGTGCGGGCTGGCTCAACAGCAAGGTCCTGGATATTTCCTTGCTTGGGCATGGTCTCCTTTAAAGAAGCAGACTCAACAGATGAATCAAACTTCTCATTCTATGCGTGAGGCAGAACATACCCCTGCCAACTCAAAAAGCAACTGCACAAGCCATGTGACGTCAATATATGTTTAACATAGTTAAAATGCCAGTAGCGGCTAGACAAGGTTAGCTACTGCTTTATACATTTTCCAAAATCCTAGCCAGTCTTCGCTTTTTGGACTGCCCACGCTGTACGGACGTATCTGAAGTCAACAGGCATGTCTATGAGGGTGTCCTTTTTCTCTGCTCTTTTCCTACTCCAGACTGGCTTACAAGGTGCTGCTGATCTGCATTCCACCCCTCTTTTCCAGCCCCTCAGTTCAGCACTCACCTTGTGCAGCTTCTTCAGCTCCTGCTGGTCTGCATTCCACACATCCCTCAGCTGCCCAAGCTCCATGCGTATCTCATCCTCATTCTTGTTGGCATCAGGCCGGCGGTCGGAGGAGACAGGCACTGCAGGTTGTTGCAATGAACACAAAAACAATGTATGGTATGGTCTTGGACAGGCACTGCAGGTTGTTGCAATGAACACAAAAACAATGTATGGTATGGTCTTGCGCACAACGAAGAGAAGGAGGTTGAGGTAAGGAGAACAGATTGCTTAGTTTAAGTTTGAGGGAAAGGATTATAAAACATTCTGACCGTGATTGGATATCCTGCAGGGAGGAGACATGCTCTGTACGCCCTGGATGCAGTACAGTACAGGATCAAAGGAGTGACTGCAGTACAGTCAAAGGAGTGACTGCAGTACAATCAAAGGAGTGACTGCACTACAGTACAGGATCAAGGAGACAATCTGCATTACAGTACAGGATCAAAGGAGTGACTGCAGTATAGTCAAAGGAGTGACTGCAGTACAGTGCAGGATCAAAGGAGTGGTTGCAGAGCAGTCACTCTGCAGTACAATATGTGATCAAAAGAGTGACTGCAATACAGTACAGGATCAAAAGAGTGACTGCAGTACAGTGCAGGATCAAAGGAGTGGTTGCAGAGCAGTCACTCTGCAGTACAATACATGATCAAAGGAGTGACTGCAGTACAGTCAAAGCAGTGACTGCAATACAGTACAGGATCAAAGGAGTGACTGCTCTGCATTCACTCTGCAGTTCAGTACAGGATAAAATAGTCACTCATGAATAGGGTTGGCTCAACCGTATATGGACCATATTTGTAGGTGGTCACCCCAGACACAGGTTCGATTCCCAACAGCAGCAGTCCTTTTTGCTCTTATTGGTCAAATTTTTTGTCTTGCCTCTTATTTATTGGGCACTTGCTTTGCTTCCTACTTTCTATAGATGCATGTTTTTGCATTTATAAATAATCATACTGGTGGTTATGATAGATGAACTCCTTTTGCCCTGAAATAGGCCATTTTGGGTCTTATGTCTTATAGCTTGAGGCCTAGCTCCCTAACCATTCATGTTTGGGGTATGAAAGATTGGGTAATGTGTACTCAGCTTTTTAAGAGCTGCAAAATGACACTTATGAATTAATTCTGAGTGAATCCATTTCCCCTCATATACGGTTTATAAAGGAAGTACGGTGTATATACGGTCATATACGGCGTATATGCAGTATATGGAATTCCAATGTACGGTTTGGGCCAACCCTACTCATATACGGCCTATTTGCAGTATATGGAAACCCTAAAGTTTGGGCCAACCCTAATCGTGGGGAAAGAAGGTTTATTTTGAAAGCCTCTTTCCCCACGAGGTACGTCCTTTCTACTTGACGAAAATGTAGCTCAAACAGCACCGGCCCACTCACATTGACTCAGACCATAATGCACGGGCTCCTGGATTGCTTGCTGCAAATGAGCGTCCCTTGCAATTGCATCTGAACGGTCTGATGTGTGAGGGGGACCGTTCCCAGAAGAGTGGCGGTACACCTCTAGCTTCTCACGCGCAGCAGTCACCTCAAGCTGCAGCTCAACCACCTGCACCAAGGTGTGTTGGGTGATGAATGATACAATAACGGAGCTTGAGCATTTGAAAGCAACATGAGCCTCATTAACAACAAGATCTTTGCATAAAAGTGGGTCATAAGTATCAAGCTGCGGTTCCAGTACCTGTGCTTACACAGTCATCCACATGCAGCCATGTGTGTAGGGTTAGCCAGAACCATATATATAATATATATTGTATATATGTATATACGTACATATGGCATTTTCTACAGGGATATCATCAAATTACGGTCATATATGACGTATATGTACAGTTCTGGCCAACCCTGCATATGTGCTACTCTACTTCACAGTCTGTAAAGGCAAAGTTACGCATGAGTAGGGTTGGCCAGAACTATATATATACGGTGCTTTACGGTATTTTTTGCAGGGAATTAACCGAATATACGGTCATATACGGTGTGAATATACGGTTCTGGCCAACCCTACGCATGAGGCAAAGGCAGATTTGTGCATGAGGCTTGGGAGTGTTTACTGGAGGCTACGGGCACGTTCTTTTACAAGTGCCTATTGGAGGTGGTATTCATGCCTTGGCAGATGAAAGGATTGGCAGATGCAAGGATTGATTAGGATCGGTTAGGATTAATGATTATTGATAAAGGATAATTAATGATTTAAGGATTGATTAGGATTGGCAGGTACAAGGATTGGCAGATGCAAGGAGTGTTGGGCTGTGCGACAATTAAAGCTACCAGGCTACAAAACATGGCAAGTCAGCAGCAAGAAATGTTAGCGATTGTGGCGGCAGCAGCAGCAGCAGCAGCAGCGTGCACAAGGGTGTGATGCTAATGCTCATTCCACCATTGCACTCAGTCCTCTGTGGCAAGCATCCCGAGATTCTGGCACATACATCTTACCTTAAGATCTCATTAACAAGATATGCAAAACAGCGGCAGCATTTCAAAAGTGCAGCAAGCCATATTATCTCATTACTACCCAATACATTTCAACATCTGTTTAATCTCATAATGCACAAACATAAACACATGCATATTGTGTGCCCACATACTTCTAACTTTTCCAACAATGAAATGCTCGACCTACATTCTGCTCTCTCTGGGTTGACAGTTTCCAACCAAAATAAAGAGAACTCTGTACGGCCTGCGCACCTGCTTCTTAAGATGCCCGTTGTCACGTTGCCAATTTTTGTATTGGTCTGAGCTCATGCCATCAAGCTGCTGCCGCACATCAGACAGCTCATGTCGCACTTCATTCTCCTTGGATTCAGCCACTGCCTTGTCACGGCGCAGGTTAAAGACCTCATCACGTAAGTGACGTACCTGCGCAATGTGCACAAGGTCATGGCCTTACATGGAAGGACTGTTCAGATACAAAGTCCTGAATTCTTAATTGCCTGATGCACAGCAAACGCCTCGTTATTTTGCAGCTGACGTACCCGCATGATGTGCACATTTGGGTGAACTCATGCGAGTGCGTGAGAGCAGCAGTGTGTGCCTATGTTTGCTGCAGCCGTATGCAGTGCAAATCCTACAGCACACAGCTGCCTTGGCAGGGGGGCAGTGTTGTAATTTGCCAAAATCAGCATTGCCCTGCGTGTGTTTTCAATTTGCTACAGCCTCGGTCACCATGCGGGGAGCAATAGCCATCACAGATACGTTTGCGCATTAAACCAGGTGTATGCGTTTTGAGCATTACAGAGACGAGATGGTGTACTGTTACTAGCATGTCTGCAAACCTGAAATTGTTGTTGGATGAGAAGTGAAGGCAGGCATTGAAACAAGAGCCCATCGATAAGGCAAGGGAGCCATTATTCATCAGAGACCAGTGCCATGCACATAAATTTTGCACATCAAAAGACAACTTTTAAAAGCCAGCCTAGTGCCCGGGACCAGTACAGTGTCCAGCTTCGACAAGTCAGTGCATTGAAACCAGGACAATTGCAGTGTCCAGCTTTGACAAGTCAGTACATTGAAACCAGGACCAGTACAGTGTCCAGCCTTGTCAAGCCAGTACATCGAAACCAGGACCGCTACAGTGTCCAACTTCGACAAGTCAGTACACTGAAACCAGGACCAGTACAGTGTCCAGCTTCGACAAGTCAGTACATTGAAACCAGGACAAGTGCAGTGTCCAGCTTCGACAAGTCAGTACATCGAAATCAGGATCAGTACAGTGTCCAGCTTCGACAAGTCAGTACATCAAAACCAGGATCAATACAGTGTCCAGAACGGTGTGCTCACCTCCCCCAATGCTTGGCCAGGAGCAGAGAAGGCTTTGTTTTGGAGGTCCATGAACTCACGCTCCAACTTCAAGCGCTCTTGACTGCAAAGTTCATTTGGTGATTTGGTGGTTTGGTCATCAGTTCATTTGGTGGTTTGGTCATGTCAGAGACAGGCCGCATAGCTCTTGCTTCAAGACACAATTAAAATTTGAAGGAGGCCTTCTTCGCCCCGAAACAAATATGAGATGCAGCAGTGTTTGCATAGATGAAATGATTGGGGGCAATAAATGATCCATAATTCGCCAGCTGTGTTTTCACAGGGCCTTCCAGGACTCGATGCACACCAAAATTTTAGTTCTTTACAATTGTGGTCTGTGGTGAACGCCTTTAAATTTAACAAAAAGCATACATACACACATAATAACTCTCTGCAATTTGTTCCACAAGTGAGAGCGCCTTCCTGCATCATGTACACCCTCCATGTACATATGACACCAAAGGCTTGCACGCACCATTTACATTACATGACATCTAAGGCTTGCACGCACCGTGCACATTATATGACATCAAAGGCTTGCACGCATCGAGTTCATTACATGACATCAAAGGCTTGCACGCACCGATTTCATTTTACGACATCTAAGGCTTGCACGCACCGTTTTCATTACATGACATCAAAGGCTTGCACACACCGTTTTCACTACATGACAGCTAAGGCTTGCACGCACCATGTACAAAACACGACATCTAAGGCTTGCACGCATCGTTTTCATTACATGACATCAAAGGTTTGCACGCACCGTTTTCATTACATGACATCAAAGGCTTGCACGCATCGTTTTTAATACATGACATCACAGGCATGCACGCACCGTTCCTTGTTCAACAGGGCCTCCAGGTCCTTGATGCGTGCCACCTCCATGCCCATCCGTGTGTTGTCGTCCTCCAGGCGGAATCGCTTACGATGCTCCTCATGCAGCAGCTTGTGAGTTTCCTCCAGTTGAGACTGTATGCACGTAAAACATCGGTGTTCTACGCACCCCTTACAAGGTGCATTCTCAAACATCTCTAACCCCTAAACAGGTGCGCCCTTGTGCATCTCCAAAGTTGATTTAAAAGCATACACATTTGCCAAGTCCATCTTTACAGAAACACGGAATCACAGCATCTTGCATTTCTCGAAGAACACTAACTCGTGCTGGTTTGTTACAGGAATGAGTTCATGCTCTTCGTTAAAGGCCACCCACACCAATTGCACGTCATTGCTGCAAACAATGTCAGCATCTTCCTTATATTCAAAGCTAGTCAAAGAGCTGAGCAGTGTATAACTGTATAACCCATTTACAGACACCCACACCCACCCACGCTCTCACCTGCATGCGTGCAGCTGCCAGCCTGATGGTGTCCAGCTCTGCTTTGTGCTCCATGTATCGCTTCTTGAACTGAGAAGCCGTTTCCCACGCGGCCTGCAGCTTGCTGTCCTCTCCGCCTTGCTCCCCCATGTGACCCAGCACATCGAGCTTCATGTAATCCTGCTAACACAAGGTCATATAGTGGAGTCATTAACAAAAAACAGACTGGGTTCAATTTGAGTCAAGTGACCCAACAAATCATGCAAGCTTTGCACAGTCCCGGTGGCTCAAGGTTGAGGCAACTGAGCCGCACACATAAGCAGAGAATTTCAACAAACCATACAAAATAAGCAGAGTCTCACATTAAGGATACAACAGGTTCAAGCCATGATGACTTCTTTGTACAGTCGTGATAGCCCAAGTGCTAGTACATTTTTACATGGCTCAAGGGCTCATGATCAGAATAGCAAAGGGGTGGCAAAATGAACCGTGCAGTGCCACTCCAGACCAAACAATCCACGTCTGAATTAAAAGAATATCAGTCTGGCAGCTCAGATATCAGTCTAGCAGCTCATGTGCTCAGATGCTCAGTCTCATCATGTGCTCAGATGCTCAGTCTAGCAGCTCATGCGCTCAGATGCTCAGACATGCTGACAGCGAGCCTGATCATACCACACCCGCACCTTCTCCAGATCCTCAATGCGTGCCCTCGCAACAGCCAGATCACGACGCATGATGTCCACACGCCGTGCATCTGCCTCCAACGTGCCCTCACGTGTGTGTGCGCTGTCAAGCTCCGCCTCAAGTTGAGCGAGGCGATCCTTCATGCACGCATCACGGTTAGCCTGTGCGCGTGAACGTGTCGTGTGTGTGTGTGTGAACGTGTCGTGTGTGTGAGTGCGTGTGTGTGTGTGTCGTGTTGTTGTGTTGCGTGCTGGTGGAAAGGGTGTGATGGTGAATGGCATGACCTGTTTGTTGCAGAAGCCTTATAGCAAAGCCCTGTAAACAACGTTACATTGTAACAAAGCACTGCACGCAATATTAAGCATGACTTTTTGATTAATGTACGCACCTTGTTATGTACAGTTTGTACGGGGGAATTAAAAAAATCGCCCAAGGCAGACACAAGTGCACAGAGAGAGCACGTGTAGTTCACCTGTAGTTCGCCTGTGTACGTGCACGAGTAAGCACACACTCAAGCACACCCACCTGTGCTGCGGCACCCATCTTGGCCGACCCAGCTTGGCCAGGACTAGCCAGCAACCCAGCAGCAGCTGCTGCTTTGGTAGAGGTGGGTGGCGTACTTCCAACCCCACCGCGTATGATAGGAGTGTCAGGGAAAAGGCCACCAGCTCCTGCACAACACATTTAAAATGTAGGGTTCAACTCAGGACGAGGATGAGGACGGGGATGTAGGATGTAGGAAAATAAGATATCAAGGAAGTGCAAGCCCTAGACTGATCAATGGAACCCTCTTGACCAATTACACACAAATATTTTAATAAATTGATTGACCTGAAGTCCCTATTACTCCCACAACATTGGCAGCCCAGGAATCGTCAATTTGATGTAACCATGAAACCTTTTACACGGGCATGCAGCACTCAATCTTACATACAGGCTCAAGACATTCAACCCTACATGTAGGCATACACCACTCAAAGATGAAACCTTTTACACGGGCATGCAGCACTCAATCGTACATACAGGCTCAAGACATTCAACCCTACATGTAGGCATACACCACTCAAAGGCACTAGCTCATCTGCGCATGGACACAGGTGCACTGAACCAATCTAGCCGGCCCTGCACATCTCAGACACACCACATCTCAGACACACCAGAACTAAAAAGAACATCTCAGACACACAAGTATTGAAAAGAAAACCAGTACTGAAAAGAACAATAGAACTCTGCCAAAAAGCGCTCACAAGAAGACACCATCCTCGGAAATAAGCAACCCTACACACCTGCACACTCAATTGCACCGAACAGGAAAGTTAAAGCCTACGAATAGGCACACCTGCACTGGATGGAAATAGCCTAATTATTCAAACATAGACACACCTGCACTGGATGGAAATAGCCCAATAATTCAAACATAGACACACCTGCACTGGATGGAAATAGCCTAACAATTCAAACATAGACACACCTGCGCTTCCATAGCCGCCACCCCTGCTGCTGCCTGCTCCTGCTTTGCTGCCATTCTGGCTGGCACGGTACACGTGTGCTAGCTCCAGCGCCTGCGTTAAAGAGGTGAATACAAGCACACACATAGGACACAATGGAGATACACACACATACGACACAATGGACACACACACACATGTGACACAATGGACACACACACGTGACACAATGGACACACACACACACACATGTGACACAATGGACACACACACATGACACAATGGACACATACACACACATGTGACACAATGGACACATACACACACACGTGACACAATGGACACACACACATGTGACACAATGGACACACACACACATGTGACACAATGGACTCATACACACACGTGACACAATGGACACACACACACACACGTGACCCAATGGACACACACACACATGTGACACAATGAACACACACATGTGACACAACGGACACACACATATGACACAATGGACACACTATGAAGCGGGATGCACAGAATGTTGAAAATTAGACATTGCACTTAAGGAAATACGGGATGGGAAAAGGTTTTGTATGAAAAGACAAGGTAGTACGGAACGCAAAAGCTTACAATTGGCCAGATCCATATAAATACGGTGCATATACAATACTTTCAGCAGCGAAATCATGAAGTATACGTTTCATATACAGTGTAAATTTACGGTCTGGACAACCCTACGAAATGCTGATTGTCCATGGTATCAGGGCAAAAATGGAAGGAAGGTGCTTCAACATGCACGCAACAAACAGGTGCGATTCATGTTTTCAGTATTCAATCATGCCTCTTGGCTATTGACATACTTAGACCAAACCCGTGAGGCCTTTACTGAAAGTAGCTTTCCTTCATATTTTCTTCACAGCTTTCCTTCATAGCTTACCTTCATATCACTGCCCCTGGCTGCAGGGAATGCTGAAGTACAGGTGTGGGGTTTGAATTAGACCTTATACTTGAAGCTTATCGGAAGCTTTAGCACATCCATGGGAGTGGGTCTCAAGCTTCACACGTAGAGAGAAGTTACTCTCCTCTTATTCTTACACGCGCACACACAAACATACACAATGTCTGGCCTCACCATACCTGATAAATGTCGTCCAAGGTAGCCTTGCCTGCTCCTGTCACGTCCCACTCTTGGACCTTGATCAGCAAGTATCGCACCTCACGCTGAGTCAGGCCTGGAAAAAAACACGTGTGTGTGTGCAAAATGATAATAAAATTTATATTATCCTTGATCAGCATGTATCGCACTTCACGCTGAGTGAGGCCTGGAAAAAACCACTTGTGTGTGTGTGTGTGCAAAATAATAGAATATATATTATCCTTGATCAGCATGTATCGCACTTCACGCTGAGTGAGGCCTGGAAAAAAACACGTGTGTGTGTGTGCAAAATATAATAAAATATATATTATCCTTGATCAGCATGTATCGCACTTCACGCTGAGTGAGGCCTGGAAAAAACCACTTGTGTGTGTGTGTGTGTGCAAAATAAGAACAAAATATATATTATCCTTAATCAGCATGTATTGCACCTCACGCTGAGTTAGGCCTGGCAAGGACAAACGATGCCACAATCATTTAGTTCATGCCTTTTACTATAAGTGATCCAGCAATTTGAAAGTGTGTGTGCATCTTGTCAGTATTGAGTGACTTGCCAGCCTGTGTGTGCTGCTGGATGCCACAACCTTTTGAACGCAAGCATTGACAAACATTGCAAACATGGGCAAAAGGACTCAGTAGTTTGTCACAGACACCATGCCCGGTGCAGTTTATTTTAGGTATTGAGGTTGTGCAGTTCAACAAACTCTGTATTTGCTGCGATGAAATGAGGGCCATGGGTTGTAGAAGCGCGCTTAGGAATTTGCTTCCGCTGTACGCTCTTTGTTGCGTCACATTGCCTTTCAGCAATTCAGTTGTAAAACAATCACACAATCCCTCTCAACTCCCTTTGCATTTGCTGTTTTTAAATAAGGGCCACGGGTTTCGTCGCACTGCCTTTCAGCATCACGGTTGTGGAATAATCACACAATCCCTCTCAACTCCTTTTCCAGCTTGGCCATGGAAGCAAATAACAAGACCAAGCTCACCTTGGACAAACATCTTGATGAGCCGCACCACATCTAGATGACGCAAGCAGCCGTCGCGATCCGTGTCCATGCCCTCAAACGTCTCCTTCACTAGCTGTCGCTGACTCTGAAGCACACTGCGCACGTTGCTCAGCACTTGGTTGACCTCCGTACTGCGTCCTGTTTTGGCAGCGTTGCCTGCAGGTGCACAGGATTGTGTGGAAGGTGCAGGCCTCACACTCAATGAGTGCACTGCGCACGTTGCTCAAGATTCAGTTGACTTTCACACTGCATCCTGTTGTGGCAGCATGCCTGCAGGTGCACAGGATTGTGTGGAAGGTGCAGGCCTCACTCTCAATGGCAGTCGGCACAATATTTTTGCCAGCTCTAACACACGTGCAGGAGGTGAGAAATTCATTACAGGAAACATACTGGATTTAACCATGGTTGCTTTGCCAGCTTTTGCCAGCGCAAAGAACATAGGAGCTTGAAAGGTTATACCATACTTTAAAGTTGGAGAAGCCTACTCCGTGTTGCCACGTCACTCAAAGCAAGGCTTCCTGCTATCAACTCATGCTCATCAGTAAAGCCAGATCCACATCCGAAATCATTGACACAGATAAGGAATCCGCGCAACTCACGTGCAGTGTAGGCTTCCTTGATGGCAGACACCAGCTCTGGTAGAGACACTTGACCATCCCCATCCTGGTCCATGAGGCAGCGAACCACTTCAACCTATTTATGTGGGCCATGCGTGTGGATCACAGTTAGCTCACGCACTTTTGGTGCAGCAATCGGTGCACACTGGTACAAATATTTGTGTGTTTGTATGGGTGGATATGTTTGATTCGTTTGCATTGCATGATGCAGTAAGAGAAAAAATCTACCAAAATGAAAAAAGACGGGGAAACTTGTAAAAACACGGACAAAGTGATACGTCACTTTTGCTGCACTACAAGAACTGGGGTTCATGCGCTTCACACTGACTTCAGCGGTTTGTATGTGAGTAGCACAATATGTAGCATAGGCCATTTTTGTTTGGCGGTGGATATGAGACCCAGGTTAAGTCCTTAATATTGACATGTACGGAGCTTTTGGGTAGCGATAAGCTTGTCGTAAAAAAGTCAGGCATTTATCTTTGTTGACATGAAACTCAAGGTCCCTCCACTTGCAAGCCAATCCGTGGTTGCCACCTTGCAATTGAGAAAGCACACAAATCACCGCCGAGGAAGAGAAGTTGGGCTTGGCCCCATGCTCGCCTGATCAGCTTATTGTGCCTGAAACCTTCTTTGACCACGACTGGCTTTTAAACAAAATTTGTAACATCGTAAGAAATTAAATTGCCACCCTGCAACTGGCCAGCACCCATCTCGGGAGCGTGAGCTACACCTGTGTTGGTCACACAAATTATTGTAAACTTCTAGAAAGATCCCCCACTCACCTGCCCAGCATCCATGTTGGGAACCTGAGCCGCAGCTCTTTAAGCAACTTTCAAACCTCAAACCCCACTGGAAAAACAACTACAGCCTCTCTCTCTCTCTCCCTCCCTCCCTCTCTCTCTCTCTCTCTCTCTCTCTCTCTCCCGCCCTCTCTCGCG
>Ga0307968_1001728_pt1:0-10000 | contig 17975 bp, 16 predicted proteins | sample OrgLakmetagen650_FD_201834 | JGI IMG/M metagenome (GOLD analysis project Ga0307968, IMG submission 201834) | Saline water microbial communities from Organic Lake, Antarctica - #650 | ecosystem: Environmental > Aquatic > Non-marine Saline and Alkaline > Saline | place: Antarctica: Organic...
CCTCAGCCGCGCACTTTCTTGCCTTCGCCTTTCTGGCCACAACTTTCTGGTCCAAAGAATGCGTCATGACAGGAATAGAAGGCCTTATGAGCTCAGGATCTGTGACAGATGTGACTGGCACACTATTTAGGATAGATGAGGAACACATTTTGTTGGACTGTCCGCATGATCATCTGGTCAGACTTCGCACACAGCAACAGCTTATCTTCCCACCTCAGTTTGAGGATGGCCCAGCTCGTTTGAGGACCTTTATGAACCAACCTGATAGTTTTGGTGTTGCTTCCTTTGTAGCCAAGTGCCTATCCTTGTTCCCTTGATTTTTCTAGCTTTTTTTTTGGTTTGGTTACAGGCTTTTTTCCAAGCTCCCGCTCAGATGCCCACCAGAGGCATATATAGCGATATGCAACCTTACCTTACCTTAACATAACTAGATGGTCCACAAAGTTTGGGGTCAATTGGACCACCCCAGTGGTCTTGGCATAAATCCAGTTCAAATTTTAGCACTGAGTTCCCACATTACAGGCCACCACGCCCCATCCAGGGCCTCTTTTCATCCCAAAACAAGACAGGATAATACCCTCTATCATTATGCATCAGCCTGGTTTTTAAAAAGTAGATTTGGCGAAGGTTGGTTTTCCACCTTTTTGGCACCCCTTTTGCTGATTTTCTCTAAGGGAAATGGGACCAAATGGAGTATCTGACAAACTACTGGGCCGTTTTACTCCATTTTTGTTGCAATGATATATATTTATCAAATGAACACCATTGGTGCAAAAACTTTCAGAATTGGTGCAGTAGGTGGTGGAATGTAGCAGATTGGCACTGGAAAGTGGGGTTCACGCCGCAGGCAATTAGGCGTGCGTGCCGGAGTTTGCAGTTTTTACGCTCAGGTGTAGCCAGACGCTGATGTCGAGGGCTATCATTTGGTGCTGACCTTGAAAACTGCAAACTCCGGCACGCATACCCCATTCACATTTTAATAACACCCCTTTTTGGACCCACAGATGACCACCTCTGGAGCTTTCTACTAGTTTGATATTATGAAACCCTGCACAATGACACTAATTAAGATGTATCGTCATCAGAATCTCCTTCATTTTCAGGAGTGTCGTTGCTAGCTGATTCTTCGTCCTCCGTCGTTGTTTCATCCTCTTCATCCGTCTCTTCCGCTTCAGCATCGTCCACCGCCTCGTCATCCACCCTGGGAATAAAATGGTCATACATTTCAAAACACAAACATGAGCCGTCAAATACATCAAACTATGGAAGGCAAAATGACCTTAGTGGACGTCAAGCTCCTGCAGTTGCTTTTTATACAGGATCTATCCTCATCCAGGCCAGGTCTACATGCCTACACATGCCATACTTATGATGGCCAAACATAGATACAGCAAGTGGCACATCTCTATGATATTACCAGGTGTCCCGATCAATGCTCTTAGACACGTTTACAATACTTACATCACTAGAACATCAGTCATGGGCGATGCCTCTTGGAGTTTATCGTGCAAATCCTGTGCAGCGTAGCCATCTGTGTTGCTTGTTGTCAGAAGGTCCGTGTGATGCAAAATGTCAGAGTACAGCTTGATTTCTAAGCCTGCAAGAAACCTGCAAGCACAGTGCAGGATATTAGCCTGTATTAGCAATGATCTGCGCTCACTCGAAGATGTTTAGATTCGTTTGCATAAATTTTCTAGCAACATTACCAGCAGTCCCCCATTTGGATGTGCAGTGATACTTTAGCCAGACAACACGACATGCACAATTCCAGATACTGTCCCACCTGAATGAGGTGAGTTGCAAGAGCTGTGTCATGTTTGAGATGGAGGGTCCAGGGGATATGCTCAACAGTCGGAGGCCGGTGAGCTGCGTGAGGTCCTTCATTTTTAGGCTGCTTTCAAACGGAGTGTTAAGGCTGCAGAGTGCGTGAGGAGGACAGGCACGTGGCTTTTGCGTGGTTATAGCAATTGGTATTGAGCGGAAGGATCAAACAATGGCATGTAGACCACAAGTGCTGAAATATGAAGTAACTTGAAACAGAGAGACGAAAGAAGTAAACAAAAGGTCAAAACAGTGTAGTACTCTTTGGGTATTTGCTTATGCATTGATGCAATGTAACATGTAACCCTCTCACCTGAGCTTACGCAAGCAACTCATTTGATTCAAGACTGAGATATCACTGGGTTGGCTGAAAAAACGAACGAAAGGAAATAAGGGAAATGGCAGGGTCAGAAAATGTTTGGCTTTGAGGATGTCAGAGAAAATGCGTAAGCAGGAAAGCATTTCAACCTACTTTAGAAGCTGCCAATCGTCGTGCATGTAAGTCAGTTCTAGCCAGCTCAGCTTTGGCCACAACCTCACGACATCTGACAAATAGACGTCTCCCATTTCACAGGAGTCAAATGTCAGCCTGGAACAAGACGAAGGAGGTGCAAGGTCACACAATTGACAAAAATATACCGTTGATTTGCAGCAAAGTAACAAAATGCATGTTACAAAATACAAAGTGGTCTCAAGCAAAGCACCTACCATTCTAGGTCTTTCACATCTTGGAATGCAGAGAGGGATGGCAAGCTGCAGCTTTTGCAGTTTAAATGGGTGAGATTGGGCAGGTGCACAGCAGTCCCCATTGGAGCAGCAGCAATGTTCATGTTCTGAAGGTGGGCAGCAACAGACCAGTGTGGGTTGGGTGCTTTTCCTGAGGAATTCCCTGAAAAAACACAGCCCACTGCCGACGCCAAATAAATGGGAGCTGTAAACTAATTCCACATCTATATATAGGAATACCGTGCACACTTTGTTGCAGACATGCAGCAAAGCACTAGGCAATGCAATTTTTAAGCCCGCACCTTCCTCGCACCCCAAAGCAAATATTTGCCCTTCCTGTGTTTATGTGCTTGCATGCACCTATGCCTGTTTGCAAGTGCTTGCGTCTTTCTGTCTGTAACTTGTAAGATTGCAGATAAATTAAAAAAACAAGCAAACCCACACAACCCCGCACCAGGGAAACAAAGAAGAGTACCGCAGACATCCCATGCATAGTAATGAGTAATGAACAATAGATATGCAGGGCGTTGTTGGAAAGATGCAGTAGTTCTGCTCTCAGACGAATCTGCAATATCACAGTCGCTGTGTGAAATTTGCCATGAACATCCATCAAGTGTCAGTTTGAAATGCCAGGTGTCCACAGTTAAGGCTGTTGGCAACCTTTTTTCGTACCTGCAGCGTGAGCGCCGTCAATCCAGAGGGGAGGCAGTGCAGGCCGAGGCGGGGTAGGTAGGATTCTTCGTTTGATCCCAAAGACAAAGCTTTCAATCTTGACAGGGACGTGAGTCGGGTCAATGACTGAGCGTGTGAAGCATTGATGCTGCCCTGTGCGGAGGCAGAGTTGTGCGGTAATTGAGAGTCTTGATGTACACGTGTGTGTTGCTGCTCTTGGCAGTGCTCCAGCGTCAAAGGGCATTTGCGGGGAATAGTTCGTGTGCAATATGCCATTGGCGTACATGCATGAATTAGGTTTGCAAAAAGGGAGCAAACGAGGACTACAAGCGTCAATTCGTCCCAATCCACAGGCGCACTGACATGCAAAGACATTGTGCCCGTACTTGTTAGCATCATTGTTCTGACACACGGTGCACATAGACAAGACTTACTTGGACAAGAAACCTGGCTGCAGATTTCTCAACTTCTGCTGAGAAATCATCCACACAAGCGTCCACACAGAAATGACGTAATTTCTTGAAAATATCATGTGCTCCTAGAAAGCTCATGCTTAAGCCCAAGGCCTTTCACAGACTCAAGGTATTGTCAAACGTACCTGGAAGGTGAGAGTAGTAAGACTAGTCATCTTGGCCAAGAGCTGGACACCCGTAGCACACAGTCTAACATTGTGGTTGCTCATAGGCTCCTCTTCGTCAACTTCGTCCTGTGCAGCAATGAAACACATTGACTTGCATCGACCTGATGTCTGCAACTGCTTAATAGTCACAAGCTTCTCAAGTACATTCTGTCAAATAAAAAGTGGCATTGTGTCGCCGTTTGTGCTGCAAGCACTCTTTTGCATTGCATTATAAGGTCTGAAAGTTAAGTTTTCGCTTGCATTGGCGGGGAATTATTACCAAGGAGACTCACAAAATCTCCCACAACTTGATATAAGAGAACAGAAATACACGGCAAGCCTGCTAACGACAAAAGAAGGGAACACTAGGCTTCACTAGTAATTTAAAAAGATGGAGAAAAACACAGAAACACTGACAGAAGGCAAGAAGGACACACCAATTGATTAGACTGTAAGAACTGGTATCCATGTTTTTCACACTGAACTCAGCAACTCCCATACCCTGTGTGCACAATGCTAATATTTCCAAAGGATCTCACCTGCTCTCCCACCTCCACACAGATTGTCAAGCTACGCAGACCTTTCAAACTCGAAGAAACGAACAGCAGGTTGAATAGGATATGCTTGCTCCCAAGTTTATCCATGAGCTTCTTGGTGGTTTTATTGGCAGAGGAAACAGAGGCAGCTGCGGCATTGTTGACAGGAGCGTCCTCCCCTTCCTCACTGTCATCATCACGTTCTGACTCATCTGGCGCAAAAGAGGTACAAACTGAGAGCTCGTGTAGGTGGCTGGTCTGAAAGTGCAAAAAACAGCATATGTCGCGTGTGTCAGTGGTGTGTATTGGTATCATTGGCAATTTACCAAGTCTGCAACTTACTCTTTTTCCTCCATTGGTGAATAATGAATAATATAATAATGGCTTCAAGAGCAACCTGTTCCTGCTTTGCGCCAATTGCAAAAAAGTACGAGCAACCTATAGGAGCAGCCTGTTCCTTGATTTTTGTATTTACCCCTTATTTTAGTCGAACAGCAAGCACAGGAGCGGAACCAATGCAGTGCACACCCCTGGCCGGATTGATCTCGTCCTCACACTCACTTGCACGGATGACAAGCCACGCAGCGGGGAAAAACTTGCAGGGTTCTTCAGCAAGAGGCACAACTTTGTCAGCTTGGCTTGCTTCTGTGTCACCTCTTGACTGTCACTGGGTGGGGGCTTGATAGCCAATTTGGAGGAGGGGCTCGAGTGAGGTACAGATTGTAGGGAGGCTGAGGGAGGGCGTTGCTGCCGAGTGTTGCGTAGCACTTCTGTGCGTTCTGTGCATTGGGTGTGGTGCTGGTGGTTGTCTAGCTGCTGCTTGTGCTTCAAGCAAGAAGACTGCAGGTCCCCTGCAAAGGTGACGGCAGCAGATGCGTATTGTATGGAACGAACAGAGAAGGGACACTGTGGAAGAGGTCTCTGCAATACACAGCGATGTTCTCAAAAATTCAAACCTGATGGCAAGGAGGCGTTGAGATTCCCAGAGCAAGGCTTCCTGAAAGCTGCTGAGAGACATGCCATGACGGAGCGGAACTGGACGGACCCTGTAGCGTGCACTGCTAACATATACGCAGGACTGCCCCCTTCATCACGTGACACATCAACCTGTTGTCAAAAGGAGAAGTGGTGTGAGGAAGATGTTAAATAGATCATGAAGCAAATTTCTCCTTTGGTTCCATAAATCGAATACATAATTATAGTGCAGATGCGCAGCAGAAAAAAAGCATCGCAAAAATAAGCAGGGCAAATCAGTGGGTGCAACGAGAGCAGGAGGTATGGCACCATTCATATCTGCCTAAAACCCACACACCTTAAAGCTAGGAACGAATTGACCATGAGCTTCACCCAGACGTGTGTCAATACCTGCATGCAAATAAATCAAGTTTGCGCACTTGTTGTTCCCCTATGGTATTGCAGCAAAGCAGGCAAACAAAACGAGCCATTTTGCTTGGGCGGATGACAAACGCATGTACTGTACCTTAGCAAACTTATCCTGCCCCTTAAATTTTGAAATAGTTGATTAAATCCACCTTCCCTGCACCCTGAAAATGTATACCTTGCCCTCCCCACATCACCCTGCAGGGCTATAGCCCTAATCAGCACCAATAAGCTTAAAGAACAGTTTAATTGAAAAAAAACACAAAAGGGCAAAAAAAAGTCAACATGCCGTTTGCACATGCGTTTGCTGAAAGGCAGGGCCGGGGGCCTCACGATCATGACTGGTAGCGACACAAGAAAGGGTTGTTTTTACCAACCCTGCCAAACCCTAGGGCCAAACCAAATATGTATTTTACAATATTGCAGGTACCCATTAGGGCAAAACAAATATGTATGAGGGTGGTGTTATGCAAAAGGCTCGGCATTTACAAATTTGCTACAAGGAATCCCTGCACAGAAGACCTGATAGAGCTACAACTTAAAGATGAATTACCCCGCTTAACTTTGTACATAAGTATGTGTATATGTGCTGACCAGCTTTACACAGCACCCTTTCCTTCCTTTCAACAACTTGCCTGTGATACGTAGGTCGACGAGCGAGGGCATACTGCTAAAGAAGGCATGGTAGTCTGCCCCCCAAGCAGCTGGAGCGGCCCTGAGCTCTAGGCGCTGGAAGGCACAAGACAAAAGGGGCATGCACATATGAGGGGGCTTGATATGTTAGGCAGGTAACAGCCCATGCAATCTCGTCCACTTGCACTTGTAGCACAAGTCTTGTGCATGTGCACACAGACCACTCTCAGGCTTTTTTAACCCTCAGGGTAGATCATCACTCTCGGACTGTTTCCACTCCTCACCCGCAGTTTGAGGCTGCACCAAACAGAGACCAGCAGAGTTTGCAGCAACGCCTGTGCAAGCGTAAGCTCTCTTCCTTTGGAACAGTCAACGGCAGTGTGCATGCCGTTTTCAATAGCACTGCTGCTCGCTAGCAGAGATATTTTTGCTTGCGTGGCCTGGAATTCCTGCACCTCCCTGCTGCCCAGCCACTCCTTTGTAGTCTGGTAGCTGCTGTTGCTGCTGCTGCTGCTGCTGCTGCTGTTGCCGTTGATGTCAAGCTGGATCCCATAACATGTCGCTAAGGCTTGAGATACCTCTTCCTCCTGTTGGGGCCATGAATTCGCTCGAAGCTTTCTGTCCATTTGGCCTCCAGCTCTCCTTGTTGATTCCATAAACGCAGGATGCATAACAGATGTTTGAAGGGCAACCCCCAGGTTCTGTACAGGGCGACAGCAGGGGGTTGGAATATTTGAAAAGAGTGGCTTTCAGGCTGGAGTAGAACGAGGGGAACAGTCGAAAAGCCTACCACTGTCAGGTCCGAGCACAGCACTTCCTCCTTAGAATGGTGGCAGGCAGGGCTAATGAGCTCTTAAGTGAACGAGCTGCAAGGCAGGTCAGGCGTTTGGTACTTGCTCTTAATAGCAAAGGTGGGCAACTGAGGCCCCAAACAGACATGTTTCAAAATGTAATTTGGCTCATGTGCGGCAAAATTGACAAGCTCCAATTCTCACATTGTATTTAATCTGTCTGTGGGAGACTCTGGAGCTTATTGCCAATTGGACTGCACAAGCTTAATTTGCAGTGGCGTGGCCCCAACTGTTAGCTGCCAAATTGGTATCACAGCTCATCTACTGCATCAGCTTCTGTATTTCATGTGTGTTTTGGATTCCCCTTAACTAGCAGATATCTTTGCAAAACAATGGATTTAAAGGCCAAGCGGCTGGTGAGATTTGCAATTATTATGCCATTTTCCATTGAAAGCACCTATCTAGGAAAGTTCCCTACCATTTTGTTAAATCCTGTCAATCCATTATCCGTACATAGAGCGACTTCACTGTATGTGGCAGGCACTTGGAGCTTGTTACGTGCACTGGTAGCTTTTAACGTCAGCTTTAGTCTGGAGCCACATTATATTCAGTTTGATAAAGTGGTGTGTGAGTATTTTCCCCTTGAATACTAAAAGTGAGCATGTTTGGGCGCTTGCTCAATTGCCCCCCTGTGGTACAATGTACAATGGTCTAAGAGTGTGTACAACAGAATCCTCACCTTCCAAGGGTAACTTCAATGCTCTCGAGCTGTGTCAGGCCATTAAACGAAGCAAAGTTTGGCGACGCTGTTCCGTCCTGCGCAGAGCAGAAGCAACTGGCTGCATGAAGTTATTGTATAGTAAGACTTACGCTAGAAGGGACAGCATGTGTACAGTGTGTTTGTCAGACATCAACAGGGCTCTATGACTGTAGAACAGTACAACCAGTATATTCGGAATCTGTCTGCAAAAAGTTGCCATGCTTTCTGAAGCTAGTCACCTTTTGGGAAGTTCATGTTAAACCTCTTTCAGCCTCCAGTAAGATTCCACCAAGGTACAATAAGCAACAAAGTATTATTCAACGCCGATTAGAAGGATCGGGCGACATGTTCTTGGGAAGATTATTTTTTGTCATCTTGTTTCAAAACGTTCATGCCTCAAAAGACAGAAAGCAGTACCACATATGCATTTGTACATCGTCAATGGCCAAATAAATTGATCTGAGGATCGATGATTTGTCCCGTAATCATCCTTACTTACCTTATAATCGACCACAAGATGCTTAAGGGTTGTGTTGGATAAAGGAGCAAGGCTTGTGCCCCTGTATTGTAGCAATTAAGTAGGAAAGAGAAGGCCTCATAAATTAGAAAGCGGTGAGAGTGATCCTTTCTGATGCTGGAAATGTAAGCACGGAATTCTGACCTTGATCTCTGATGTGTGCTTAAATCACTAACGTGCATCTAGCACCAAAAAGTGTCTTACCCGTCCTGTATAGTGGAGGCGGGTCTGGAGACAGCTTTCTGCGGTCATACATCTTAGCTGTCCCATAATTGCACTCTACCCTACCTTGGCCAGAAGTCAACCAATTCCAGCTTGCTCAGATGTCTGTAGAAATGACCATGATGCAGTGATTTTTGGGTAAAACTTTCATTTCAAGCCAGCAGCATTTGACTGCATGTCGTTTCCACAAGTCTTTCCTTGACACTACTTTCTGCTTCAAGAGCATCTCTTCTGCTAAACAGGACTGCCAGTTGCCAATACGCGTCAAAACGCTATGCTCAGCCATAACGCACGTGAAGAGTGTGATGGCCTGCAAAGGGGCTTCGTTCAGGTAGTGCAACGTCAGCACTTGCACAGGGTGGAACCCAGGGTGACTGCCACCTCGAGGAAGCGAGGCAAGCATTGTCATACACAGCCAAAAGTCGATGTCATCACTTTTGGACTTGGCCCTGTTCCTGACGCATGGCAAAATGAACAAAGAGATGGTGCAGGAATTAAGTTGAAGTAAAATGGCAGGTGGGACAATACGAGAAAAGCGAGAGAGGTAGGCCAGCAGCAGAAAACCAAGAATGTATCTGTTTCTAAGCCACTCACTAAGCAGATATGCAGTCCAGTCAAGGACCTACCCAAACGACCAGAAGTGAAGGTGGCTCCATTCAGGAAATGCTGCTGTAAAGGCGCACGCAAGCTCTTTACACTTCTCTTTGTCGTCACACATAGCAAGGTACCTGGAGGCATATATTCAGGGTTAGCCAAAGCCAAAGATGCATTATATGTTTACACTATCCTTGGCAAAAACATCTTTACAAAATGGGAGAATGGGTCATGGTCTGGTGTACATACTACATGGTATACGGTCCTGGTCAACCCCTGCATATTCCTGCACGACGTGTGGATTGTGAAGTTAAACTTCTGAATGACAACCCTAATACGGGGATTGTTATGTTTGCAGAGATGGATAAAGCGCAAAACAATGCTTCAGGCCTACTGGATCAGGCTGCGCTTATTGCCACAAAACAAATTAAAGCAAAAACTTGGAGCTTGGATTGAAGGGCCCCTTCCTTACTGCTTACTGCATTGCATAATGCAGAGAGTCAAAGACACTTAGGGGACAGGGAATAAGAGCAGTAATGTAGGCAAGCAAATGTAAAGTGGTGGAGGCTCGTTTAGTATGTGGAATGATTAGCACACTTACTTACACACACATGCACACACGATTAAGCTTACAAATCTGAAACAGAGGCTGCGCCGAATGCTTTTGCCCACGCCTTACAGCTCTGCCTTGCCTGCAAACAATGGTGGAATAGGAAATAAAACAGAGTA
>Ga0307968_1001728_pt1:15000-17975 | contig 17975 bp, 16 predicted proteins | sample OrgLakmetagen650_FD_201834 | JGI IMG/M metagenome (GOLD analysis project Ga0307968, IMG submission 201834) | Saline water microbial communities from Organic Lake, Antarctica - #650 | ecosystem: Environmental > Aquatic > Non-marine Saline and Alkaline > Saline | place: Antarctica...
GAGCTCTAACTGCGCCATATGAACCCCCTGGCCGGGTTCTTGAAGCCTGTCCCCAGCTGAAAGGCTGGCTGCTCAGCATAGGGACTGTGAGAAGCTGCAGAGGGAGAGGTAGCTCAAGGAGCTGCGAGAGGAAGAGGCAAAGGCAAGGGGCGAGGCTGGGAAGAGGCCTGTGGGGCGCCCGCGCGGCTCCAAGAACAAGCCTCCACCCCTCACATGCCCCTTTAGAGGCATCCATCGTGAGTGTAGAGAGTAGAGAGTGGCTATTGCTGCATGTAAACCCCTCACCTCTCTTTCCCTGCTTCTGAGCACTGTGCAGCTTCAGCCTCAGCCACAGCCTAAGCCTCAGCTTCAGCTTCAGCCTCAGCCACAGCTTCAGCCATAACAAACAGCAGTAGCAGTGCACAGGCAGCATTCACAGGGGGCTCTTGAACTCAAAAAATAATTCCCGACAGGGCCCTCCTGAAGTGCCCTCTAACTCAAAAATTAGTCCCCAGACCCCCTCACGAACTGAAATCGAAATTTTGATTAATTATTTGAAAGTGTGGTCACGATGTGATCGTGAACGGACGGTATTAAGGAAATAAAACCCCTCTTTCATAAAACCTGATCCTTGGCTGTACTAGCTCATACCTTGCTCAAACAAATCTGTCACTATCTCCTGTTGTATTGCCTGCTCAGGCTTGGAGCTCATCTGCCGTGCGCACCAACTGGTCCAAGAAGGCTTGAAGTACATGTTTGCGGAGAAGTCACTAGTCACTGTTTGGTCGGCGCCCAACTACTGCTACCGATGTGGCAATGTGGCGTCTATCTTGATTTTTGACGAACAGTTGCAACGAGATGTCAGGTGCGCTAGCCTCTGGAATCCATCTTAAATAGAGCACGCAACTTGCTAGCAGTGGTAGGTTGCTCTGTTATCGCAAAGGCTGTGCGACACAGTTTGGCCTGGGTAACTTTCCAGGGGGGTGACATTGGGCCAAAAGAATGCTCCTTATTGCATGTAAGGTGCACATAATTTTGTCGCTACAAGCTTTAGCTGACACTATAAGCTACTAGAGGTCATGTTCATATGACCTCGTAGGTAGTTCTTTTTGTAAATAAAGGAAATAAATATAAGTTTGATGTTTTCCCACGGAAAGCATCAAACTCATGTTTATTTTCTTTATTCCATGGGAAATTGCATGTCACTCCGTTCTTTTTGCCATGGTGATTTTACTGTGAGGACTCAGCATCAAATATCACTGGATTTGGTGCAGTAAATAAACTGTTATGAAAATTGGCAGCAAAAGTGGGTTTAACGCCGCGGCCAAGTAGACATTGGTGCCCCTAGTGCCTGTTTTCAAGCTGACTGCTTTGAAAAGCAGCTTCATTTTGATGTAAGCTCACAAATTGGCAATTGGGGCTCCCATTCTGGGATCTGAAATGTACCCCTTTTGGCAGTGTTCCCCCTCTGGTAATTGTTTCTTTGCTTAATTGGAACGAGATCTCTGTGATTACGAACAAAAAGGGTGAAAAGTGTGGCCAAATGTGAGCTAGAGCTCTGCATGGACTTTCCGGGATGCGTTCACTTTCTAGACTCTGTACAAAGCTTTTTTTTATTGCAGCCATCTCGCTAGAATGATGAATCATCATAAATGACGGTGAATTGAACAAGGATTGCAGCCTTCTCAAACCTTTACAAAACTTTCTCGACCTGTGCCATAATGGGGCTTTTACAGGCTTGCAGGGACACTTCTGCGCACCTTTGTAATGCTGAGTGATTAAATGCCGAGGTACTCATGCAAAAATAGCGAGCTCTGTCCTCATCTCGTTTCTTAGCTTTGTAAAGCTCTGTTCAGCTCGCACGTGCTCCTCTTTGTGACCCAGCACTTCCTCTTGGTTGGTTTACCTCAGGCCATGTGCAACATCAAACCCCAGGCAGTCCTCTTCCATTCAATGCATGCCAACCGTAATTTTGGCACTGACCATATGCGGCTGCTTCATTATCTAGCTCACACTCCCCAGACAGATGACCTGCACAAACAAACTGTGCTTAACTCGCAAGTGGTCTCGATCATTGTGTTAGTCCAGTACTTCCTGTGGCTGGGCTGCCTCTGACCACGTGCAAAAACAAATTCCAGGCAGCCCTCTTCCATTCAAAGCTGAGCCAACTCCTCAGTATTGACCATATGTGGCTGCCTCATCTCTTTTGACTTTCTTACAGAGTTCATCTTGTTGCTTCGTATTGCAGAGGGACTTATGGTCGTTGTTAGGTCATTGCTGCTCCCTCCTTTCCTCTTGTGCTTATTGCTATCATCTGGAGTGCAAGCCTTGGCCTTGATGGCCCACAAACCCACCGTGCTCTCCTGCCGTGTTTGACAAATTTCTATGGCTCAATGCAGGTACTTCACTGAAACCACTGAGAACTCAAGTACTATGGCGCCCAGGACTGCTTCACGCTTTTTCTGGTAGTTCCGAGTTCCGATTTATAATGAGAATAAATGAAGAGCCTCTTTGGCAGCAACTTGGAAGACTTTATAGAAAACCCTTATTTGTATGCCGTAATCTTAGTCTGGTTTTCTCATTCACTTGCGCGTACGTGCCTTGAGCGTGAACCTTGCTCATAAACCTGTATTTTTAGGTCAATCGTTGTTTTTTCCACTGGTGCTTGTGCGCCTTGGCATTGGAAGGCCAGGACGCACTTATTTGCTTCGCACTGGTAATAGAACACAATGTTTACAATGGGGGATGACCTTCAGTCAGATGATTTGGCTGATCCGCTGCTGACTGGTCTCGGCCTTAAATAACTCCATAAATTAGCAAAAATAAGGTTTACAGAAAAAGGCCTTCAGTCAAGGACTGCTAACTAAAAGGTAAGGGTAAGGGTAAGGGTTACACAGCTATATCCGCCAGCGAGGGCAGTTGAGCTATAGCAAAAAATAAAGGCAGCTTCAAGAAGAGAAGGAGGCCAGACTGAACAAGACACCAGAAAAAGAGAC
>Ga0307968_1001729_pt1 | contig 17968 bp, 18 predicted proteins | sample OrgLakmetagen650_FD_201834 | JGI IMG/M metagenome (GOLD analysis project Ga0307968, IMG submission 201834) | Saline water microbial communities from Organic Lake, Antarctica - #650 | ecosystem: Environmental > Aquatic > Non-marine Saline and Alkaline > Saline | place: Antarctica: Organic Lake...
ACCTCCACCCCTTCGCCTTCACACCCGTGTTCTGCGGCCCTAACTATTATTACACACTTTCCGATGAAACGCTGCATGTGTGTATGTGTGTGTGTGTGTGCGCGCGCAGGACATGTACCACTTCCACCCTTTCACCTTCACGTCCGTGATGCAAAAATTCATCACCTACGACGATGTCCACAAAAAGCTGTCTGAGAGGTGCGTTTCAGGCTCACTGAATGCTACTGGCTCTCTGAGAGGTGTGTGGAACTTGCTGACTAGTATGGTCATACTCCAATATTTATGATGCCCTCTGAGGCGCGTATGGCTCGCTGACCGGTTCTTGCTGTACTCCAGTAATAATGATGCTCTCTGAGAGGTGCGTGTGGGGCTCACTGAACGTTACTGGCACACCAGGTCACACCAGGTCACACTAGGTCATATCAGGTCATACTAATCACCAGGTCATACTAGGTCACACCAGGTCACACTATGTCACACCAGTTCATACCAGGTCATACTAGGTCACACCAGGTCATCACAATAGGTCACGCTAAGTCACACTAGGTCACACTAGGTCACACCAGGTCACACTAGGTCATAAAAACTATTTTCATCATAATAATACGTACCTAAAGTTTGGCCAGACCAGTGTGTGCACGTGTGCACGCTACGCTGTACGTGTCAGTGCAAACGCAAACTTCTCCTACAGAAATGTGCGTTATGCACCGTGTATAAAAATAGAAATTGTGAGTATCGTATGCGAGTGAGTGTGTAGGGTAATGACCAACCCTTAACGTGCTGCACGGTGTGCGTTCACAAAAGAACACACAGATAAAGAATGCACGCGTTGAGAACTAACCACACATGCGTTGGATATAAATCGCGTGCGTTGAACATTAATGCGCATTGAACGTACATCACACACGCATGGCACGGTGTATGTACAGAAAATAAATGGGCACATAGGAAAAAATGACACGGTGTATGTACTGAAATTAAATGGGCACATAGGAAAAAATGACACGCGTTGAACATGAGCCACTTGCTTTGAAAATGATAGACAGGCATTGCGCAGTGAATGTATTGAAATTAAATGCACACACAGAATAATAGAAAATAAATCATACCCGTTGATCATAAATCACGCGAATACGAATATCACTCACGTGTTGTACTGTGTACGTACTGAAAATAAATGCACGCACAGAATTATAGAAGGTAAGGCATGCGCGTTGATCATACATCACGCGAGTTGAATATGAATTACACTCACGTGTTAAACTGTGTACGTACTGATATTAGATGCACACACAGAATTATATAAAATAAACCATGAACATTCCACGGTGTACGTACTGAAATGCATGCACGGTATAATAATTTGAACCCCCCCCCTCCTCATATTTAGGGTTGGCCAGAACCATATATACCATATATGACTGTATATTTGATTAGATCTCTGCAAATAACATCGCATATGCACTGTATCTACATGGTTCTGGCCAACCCTAGTTGTAAAGTGACTTCATAAAGTGACATGTTTAGGGTTGGTCAGAACCATATATATACGGTGTATATACGCTAATTTGGCAGGGAAATCACCAAATATACGGTCATATACGGTGTATACGTACGGTTCTGGCCAGCCCTAAACATGTTCCATAAGGTGACATGTTCATTAAGTGAACTGTTCATAAAGTGACATGGCCATAAGGTGACATGTTCATAAGGTGACATGGCCATAAAGTGACATGTTCATAAAGTGACATGGCCATAAGGTGACATGTTCATAAAGTGACATGGCCATAAAGTGACATGGCCATAAAGTGTCATGGCCATAAAGTGACATGGCCATAAAGTGACATGGCCATAAAGTGACATGTTCATAAAGTGACATGGCCATAAAGTGACATGGCCATAAAGTGACATGGCCATAAGGTGACATGTTCATAAAGACACCTGGCCATAGAGTTACATGGTTCTGACCAACCATAGTCGTAAAGTGGCTTCAGAGCTCTTCGCTCGTACTGTTGCATCAACTAGCGGAGGTTACAGAAACGCCATCAGTCAAAAAGTGTGACTGCGTTAGAAAGAGGCTTCAGAGCTCTTCGCTCATACACTTGCAATAACTAGCAGAGGTTACAAATACGCCATCAGTCAAAAAGTGTGACTGCGTTAGAAAAAAAATTCAGATTTCTTCGCTCGTACATGTTGCATTAATACCCTGGAACAATCTTCGGCGCATGAGGTACCACATATTAAAATGAGCATTAATACCACATACTAACATGAGCATTAATGCCACATACTAACATGAGCATTAATACCACATACTAACATGAGCATTAATACCACATACTAAAATGAGCATTAATACCACATACTAACATGAGCATTAATACCCTTGAACAATCTTCGGCGCATGAGGTACCACATATTAAAATGAGCATTAATACCCTGGAACAATCTTTGGCTCATTTTTAGGGTTGGCCAGAACCGTATATCTGCAGCGTATATGACCGTATGGTGATTTCCCTGCTAAAAATACCGTAGGTTCACTGTATATACTTATAAATGTATGGTTCTGGCCAACCCTACTCATTTAGTATGTGGTGCCTAATGGACAAAGCCAATGACTCATCACCCTATACCCACGATGAATCATACAAAGCTGCTGGGAATAGTGAACCCTTTAAGGTCAGCAAAGGAGCATGCCACAGAGCGAGGGTGCAGGGGGCATACGTATATACGGTATTTGAAAACCTGAAAACATACGGATCTGGCCAACCCTAAGTATGTGGTACCTAGTGGACAAAGCCAATGACTCATCACTAGGGTTGGCCAGAACCGTATATATACACCGTATATGACCGTATATTTGGTGATCTCCCAGCCATAAATACCGAATATACACCTTATATGTATGGTTCTGGCCAACCCTACTCATCACCCCATACCCACGGCGAATCATGCAAAGTTGTCGAAGCACTGATGCATACTATAAGGAATCTTGAGGTCAAATGTGTAGGGTTGGCCAAAACCGTATATATGCACCGTATATTTGGTGATTTCCCCACCAAAAACACCGCATATACACCGTGTATATGCACCGTATATTTGGTAACTTCCCTACCAAAAAACACCGCATATACACCGCATATAGGTAGGGTTGGCATATGCACCGTGTATGTGCACTGTATACTACTGTTCATTTGGTGATTTCCCTGCTAAGAATACAGTATTTGCACCATATATATATGGTTAGGTCCAGTACCATATTTGCACCATATATATATGGTTAGAGCCAGTACCGTATTTGCACCATATATATATGGTTAGAGCCAGTACCATATATGTATATATGGTTAGGGCCAGTCCTACAAATGTGCGTGCGTGGGTTTGCAGATAAGTGTGTCCCCACTTTTCTCCTCTCTTCCACATGAACATCCAACCCCTCTTGTTACGTGGATATATATCGCACGAAGCACAGGAATGGCACCTGTCGGATTACCCTTTTCAACAACGTTTCACCTCTCACTCACCCAGGTATGCACAAAAGAGGGACCTTACAGACGTCGCTGCCAACGTTGCTGCCACTGCACGCAATGACACAAAGAATTGCCTGCTGGTACGTAGCATTGTGCAGAATGTGATCAAAAGGACTTTGGTACGTTCATAATGACACAAAGAATTGCCTGCTGGTACGTAGCAATGTGCAGAATGTGATCAAAAGGACTTTGGTACGTTCATAATGACACATAGAATTGCCTGCTGGTACGTAGCATTGTGCAGAATGTGATCAAAAGGACGTTGGTACGTTCATAATGACACAAAGAATTGCCTGCTGGTGCGTAGCATTGTGCAGAATGTGATCAAAAGGACGTTGGTACGTTCATAATCACACAAAGAAGGGCCTGCTGGTACGTAGCATTGTGCAGAATGTGATCAAAAGGACTTTGGTACGTTCATAATGACACGAAGAATTGCCTGCTGGTGCTAGCATTGTGCAGGATGTGATCAAAAGGACTTTGGTACGTTCATAATGACGCAAAGAATTGCCTGCTGGAGCGTAGCATTGTGCAGAATGTGATCAAAAGGACGTTGGTACGTTCATGAGTGCGGTCACACTCAATCATAGCTTGGCCTTTGGGTGAGGTCTCGGGGCAGACAGTCAAACATGCACTTAGGAGTGGGAGTGTGCGTGTGGGGTTGTGGGTGTGGGTGTGTGCAAGCAGGTGCGCTTGCGCGTGTTTATTTGCTTTGAATCTATTGCTTGTGTTCCATCATTAAAAGTTGAATACGCACTCACACACACACACACACACATACACATACACACACACTCACACATACACACACACACACACGCACGCACACGCACGCACGCACGCACGCACATACATATACACAAAAAAAAAAAAAAAAAAACACAAACGCAAGCACAATGTACGCACACACACACACATGCATGGGTTGTCACTGTAGGCCACTGATCAGCTCCACAAAGACTCCAGTGCAAGGCACGATATGATGGCCAACGCCCTCATCAAGGTGTGTGGTGCGTGTGAGTGTGTGCGTGATCATGTCAGTGCGTGTGTGTGTGCGTGTGTGTGTGTGTGTGTGTGTGTGCGTGTGTGAGTGTGTGTGTGCTTGAATGCGTGTGCAACAATGTTGGGTGGAGATGATGGTGCGTGTACGTGCACGCGTGTGCGTGCATGCGTGTGCGTGCATGCGTGTGCGTGCATGCGTGTGCGTGCATGCGTGAGCGTGCATGCCTGTGCAATGATGTTGGGTGGGCGGAAACAACACAGAACTAGGGTTGGCCAACATTAATTGTATACACCTATACCTATACACTCTGTACAACCGTGTATCATATATTTAGTTTGATTTCCCTGGCAAAAGTACCGAATATACACCGTATATATATAAACAGTCATGTGCACCTTGAACACACTTCCTTTCACTCCATTTTGATCGAGCTTGGCGATTACCTTTTGACTAATGCCTGACTAATACCTTTTGACTACTGCCTGATCGAGCGATTACCTTATGACTAATTACCTTTTGACTAATGCCTGTGCCTCCTGCCCTGTTTGCCCAATACACACAGATCGCCTCCCAAGTGGACTATGTAAGTACATGCAGTCAGTGTCAGGAGGATGTAGTGCACGATACAGGGGGGAATGCACACACGCACACACATACACGCACACATAACACACACAATCAGTGTAAGGAGGATGTAGTGCACGATACAGGGGGGAATGCACACACACACACAAACACACACACACAAACAAACACACACAAACACACACAAACACACACACGCGCGCACACACATAAACACACACACAATCAGTGTAAGGAGGATGTAGTGCACGATACAGGGGGGAATGCACACACACACAAACAAACACACACACACACACACACACACACACACACAAACAAACACACACACACACACACGCATTCAGTGTAAGGAGGATGTAGTGCACGATACAGGGGGGAATGCACACACACACAAACAAAAACACACACACACAAACAAACACACACACACACACACACACACACATAAACACACGCAATCAGTGTAAGGAGGATGTAGTGCACGATACAGGGGGGAATGCACACACACACACAAACACACACACACAAACAAACACGCATACACGCACACACACTCACACACACACACATAAACACACACAATCAGTGTAAGGAGGATGTAGTGCACGATGCAGGGGTGAAGATACACACACACACGAACACATGGACAAACACAAACGCACACGGACACAAACACACAGTCAGGCAAGGGAGTAGTAAGCACAAAGACAGGGGTGAACACACAAACACACACACGCACACACGCACACACATGAACACACACAGTCAGTGTACGGAGGAATTAGCAAACGAGACAGGGGGGGTCACACACACACACACACACACGCACACGCACACAAACACATAAGCACACACAATCAGTGTAAAGAGGATTTAGGATTTAGCATACGATACAGGAGGGAAAATACACACACACACACGAACACGTAAGCACACACACTCAGTGTTAAGAGGATTTAGCATACGATACAGGGGGGAAGATACACACACACGGACAAACACAAACGCACACGGACGCACACGCAGTCAGTGTAAGGAGGATTTAGCACACAATACAGGGGTGAACAAACACACATAGTGAAGGGGAGCACACACACACACGCACACACACACGCACGCAAACATTCTCAATTACACACATCCCTTCACCCACAGCTACACAACACATGCACACGCACAGTCAGTGGAGGGGACCACACACACACACACACACACACACACACACACACACACACACACACACACACACACACACACACATACACACACACGCACAGCTGCACAACAAGATCAAGGATGTGGCTGCGGGCAAAGTGCTCAAGGATGAAGGCTCTGCCCCCCAAACCCTGACCAAATCCGCCAGTGGGCGACAGGCGCTTCTGTCTATGGGTACCATGGCGCGATCCAGTGGCATTCAGGGTTTGGTGGCGGCACAGAATCAGGTGCGCTCCATGCGAATGTGTGTGTGTGTGAGTGTGTGTGTGTGTGGAATGTGGGTTTGGGTTTGGTTTGGGTGTACATATATTTGTGTGTACGTGTACGTGTACATGTAAGTGTAAGTGTACGTGTACAGGTACGGGTACGGGTACGGGTACGTGCATGTGTACGTGTATGTGTGTGTCTGTGGGTACCATGGCTCGATCCAGTGGCATCCAGGGTTTGGTGGCGGCACAGAATCAGGTGTGCTATATGTGAAGGTGTGTGTAGAATGTGGCTTTGGGTGTGGTTTGGGTGGACGTGGACGTGGACGTGCACGCGTACGCGTACATGTACGTGTATGTGTGTGTCTATGGGAACCATGGCTCAATCCAGTGGCATCCAGGGTTTGGTGGCGGCACAGAATCAGGTGTGCTATATGTGAATGTGTGTGTGAAATGTGGGTTTGGGTGTGGTTTGGGTGTACGTGGACGTGCACGTGCACGCGTTCGTGTACGTGTACGTTTACGTGTATCTGTGTATCTATGGGAACCATGGCTCGATCCAGTGGCATCCAGGGTTTGGTAGCGGCACAGAATCAGGTGTGCTATATGTGAATGTATGTGTGGAATGTGTGTTTAAGTGTGGTTTGGGTGTACGTGGACGTGCACGTGTACGCGTACGTGTACGTTTACGTGTACGTGTGTGTGTCTATGGGAACCATGGCTCGATCCAGTGGCATCCAGGGTTTTGGTAGCGGCACAGAATCAGGTGTGCTATATGTGAATGTGTGTGTGAAATGTGGGTTTGGGTGTGGTTTTGGTGGACGTGGACGTGGATGTATACATGCACGCGTACGCTTACGTGTACGTGTACGTTTACGTGTATGTGTGTGTCTATGGGAACCATGGCTCGATCCAGTGGCATCCAGGGTTTGGTAGCGGCACAGAATCAGGTGCGCTATATGCAAATGTGTGGTTCAATGTTTGTGAGCGTGTGTGTGTGTGTGTCCATGTGCGTGTGAAAGGGGGGGTGTCAGCATGTATGTACGTTTGGGGTTTCGGTACGTGTGTACGTGTGTACGTGCGTACGTGTGTACGTGTGTTTGTGCGTACGTGTGTATGTGCGTACGTGAGTTTGTTCGTACGTGTGTACGTGCGTACGTCTGTACGTGCACGTGTGTGCTCCCCTCCACTGACTATGCGTGTTTACTTGGGTGTGTGATTGCTTGGCATCATGTTTGGCATCATATGTAAGTGAGTTTTGGGGGGCATCAAGGGCCTGGTGATGGTACAGAACCACTTAGTGTATTTCATTTGTGTGTACGTGTGTGTGCATGTATGTGTGCATGTGCGTGCCATTTGTACTTGTGGTTGAGCACTCATGAGTTGTGTGGGTAGCTGTGTGTGTGATTGCTGGTCATCGGACGTGGTTGTGTGTGTTTAAGTGTGGATGTGCGTGTGTGTGCACGTGTGTGTGCACGTGTGTGTGCGTGATTGCTGGTCATCGGACGTGTTTGTGGTTTTGTGTGCGCTAGTGTGGGTGCGTGTGGATGGATGTTTTGTGTGCGGTAGTGTGGGTGTGTGTGGATGGGTGTTTTGTGTGCGTGTGTGTGGGTGCGTGTGGATGGATGTTTTGTGTGCGTGTGTGTGGGTGCGTGTGGATGGGTGTTTTGTGTGCGCTAGTGTGGGTGCGTGTGGATGGATGTTTTGTGTGCGCTAGTGTGGGTGCGTGCGGATGGATGTTTTGTGTGCGCTAGTGTGGGTGCGTGTGGATGGATGTTTTGTGTGCGCTAGTGCGGGTGCGTGTGGATGGGTGTTTTGTGTGCGCTAGTGTGGGTGCGTGTGGATGGATGTTTTGTGTGCGCTAGTGTGGGTGCGTGCAGATGGAAAGTGTCTTGAGCCTCTGGTGGTGGCTCGTAACCTCGTGCGTCACATTTTTTTGTGTGTGTCTGTGTCTGTATGGCGTGTGCTTTTTTTTAAATCACATTTCATCTGGCTGATTGCAAACAACAGAAGCCGCAGTGGAGCGTGTGTGTGTGTGTGTGCGCGTGTACTGCTTCCAAGTTTACTTTACAACTGGCTGGCCGCAGAAGAGAGAAACTGCAGTGGAGTGTGTATGTGTTGCTTCCAAGTCTACATTACAACTGGCTGACCGCAGAAGGCAGAAACTGCAGTGGAGCGTGCAATTCGGGAGCACGACGCCAAAGAAGGAAGGAAGGAGCTGAGCAAGAGGGACTCTGTAGATAGCAACCAATCCAACAAGTCCACATCCAGCAGGTAAGCAACATCACATGTACTTTCTAATCGTCCAAATCATCTACGCTACAGGCACCACCTTCTGGGTTGTGGTAGCAATAAGCAAGTGATCATGCTACGTTCTGAGGGGCTGGGAGTTCCTCTGGGGAGCTCTAGAGGGCTTGGAAGTGCCTCTGGGGGGCTCTAGAGGGCCTGGGAGTGCTTCTGGGGGGCTCTGGGGGGCTTGTGGCTGAAAAAATCGTTAAGTGCCCAAAATCGTATTATGCGGAGCAAATTGAAAAATACGGTTAAATACGTGATAAATACGATACAACATACAATACGCCTACGCCGTATGACCCATCCCTGACGGTGTATATACGGTATTTGTAGCAGAAATATTACCATACATACGGTCATATACAGTGTGCATATACGGTTTTGGCCAACCCTAGTGATGAGGCTGAGAGGGAGAAACAGTGAAATCAAAGATGCGGCAGCAATTTGCACGATAAAGGTTCAAAGCCAGCAAACAAACACACAACACGCACACATACACAAACACAAACGCACACACATATGTTCATAGGACCGGGCCAGGTTGGGATCTGCTGGCCAAGTTCAAAGCCAGCAAACAAACACACAACACGCACACATACATACACAAACACAAACACACACACATATGTTCATAGGACCGGGTCAGGTTGGGATCTGCTGGCCAAGTTCAAAGCCAGCAAACAAACACACAACACGCACACATACACAAACACAAACGCACACACATATGTTCATAGGACCGGGTCAGGCTGGGATCTGCTGGCCAAGTTAAAAGCCAGCAAACAAACACACAACACGCACACATACATACACAAACACACACACATATGTTCATAGGACCGGGTCAGGTTGGGATCTGCTGGCCAAGTTCAAAGCCAGCAAACAAACATACACACGAACACACACACACACATATACACAAACACACACACAAACATACACACAAACATACACACACGTGCATACGCACACACATCTTTCATAGGACCGGGTCAGGTTGGGATCTGCTGGCCAAGTTCAAAGCCAGCAAGCGACACTCTGAGCCAGAGGACCCCCTTTCTCCGACAGCAGGGCTGTCAGCAAAGCCGAAGATAGGGAGCAGCAAGTGAGTGTGTATGCAAGTGTGCGCATGTTTGTTTGTTACAAAGATAGAAAGCAGCAATTGAGTGTGTGTGTGTGTAAGAGTGTGTGTGTGTGCGCATGTGTGTGTGACGAAGGCAGGGAGCAGCAAGTGCGTGGGTTTCAGTCATAAAGGTTCTACTGAGATGAAGAGTCTACTGAGATGTTGCCATGTGTCATGATTTATTCAGGATGTGTATACAAGTGTGAATACGTGTGCGCATGTTTGTTTGTGACAAAGACAGGGAGCAGCAAGTGCGTGTTGTTCTGTGTTGGCGAGCTTGTTGAGGAAGATGCTGGCATGTGCTGTTCGAAGAAAAGCTTGTGCATTCCGTACGCTCTATGTGTAAGGTTGGCCAGAACCATGTATATACGGTGTATATACGGTATTTTTGGCAGGGAAATCACCAAAGATACGGTCATATACGGTGTATATATACGGTTCTGGCCAACCCTATCTATTTGGTGCCTTGTGTTGCTCAGGGGGCAGCAAGCGCATTCATTAGAGAAATCAGACAAAATGTACGACCATTAACAAGTCCTCTTCTTTAGGTATGTGTCGTGCAGCAAGCGCATTTCTTAGAGAAATCAGACAAAGTGTACGACCATAAACAAGTCCTCTTCTTTAGGTACGTGTCCTGCAGCAAGCGCATTTACTAGAAAAATCAGACAAAGTGTACGACCATAAACAAGTCCTCTTCTTTAAGTATGTGTCCTGCAGCAAGCGCATTTACTAGAGAACTCAGACAAAGTGTACGACCATAAACAAGTCCTCTTCTTTGGGTACGTGTCGTGCAGCAAGCGCATTTCTTACGCACTGTTTGAAGGGAAACCTATCATTCAGCAGCAACCCCAAGAATGTGAGGCTGTTCTTTGTGTGTTGTTTGCTGTATACGCAAAAAAATTGTATGAAAAAAATTCAAGAAGGTGAGGCTATTCTTTTGTGTGTTGTTTGCTGTATGTGCAAAAAAAATTTATGAAGAAATTTCAAGAAGGTGAGCCTGTTCTTTGTGTGTTGTTTGCTGTATATGCAAAAAATTGTATGAAGAAATTTCAAGAAGGTGAGCCTGTTCTTTGTGTGTTGTTTGCTGTATATGCAAAAAATTGTATGAAGAAATTTCAAGAAAATGAGCCTGTTCTTTGTGTGTTGTTTGCTGTTTATGCAAAAAAATTGTATGAAGAAATTTCAAGAAGGTGAGCCTGTTCTTTGTGTGTTGTTTGCTGTATATGCAAAAAAATTTATGAAGAAATTTCAAGAAGGTGAGGCTATTCTTTGTGTGTTGTTTGCTGTATATGCAAAAAGAATTGTATGATGGGAGACTTAAAAGCCAGAACCGTGGCCAGAACCGTATATCTGCACCGTATATGACCGTATGTATGGTGATTTCCCTGCCAAAAATACCGTATGTACACCGTTTAAACCTCTGAATGTATGGTTCTGGCCAACCCTACTCATTTTGGAGGCTGCTGTAATTTGGCTTATGAAGGCTGCAGGCATTTAGATCCAAGAGGATGTGACGTCCAATTGATTAACGATGGTCTAATTGGAGCCTTCTAATCCTCGTTTTGCAGGCTGCTGTCGTTTGGATCCAAGAGGACGTGACGTGAAGAAGCAGCAACGAATGTGCGGTATTGATGAATGTACGACTAACAAGGGGGACTAACAAGGGGGGCGCATGCACGCTTTTTAGTGGCACGCCTTTCAGTGGCATGCACGCCTTGCAGTGGCATGCACGCCTTTCAGTGGCATGCACGCCTTGCAGTGGTATGCACGCCTTGCAGTGGCATGCACGCCTTGCAGTGGCATGCACGCCTTTCAGTGGCATGCACGCCTTGCAGTGGCATGCACGCCTTGCAGTGGTATGCACGCCTTTCAGTGGCATGCACGCCTTTCAGTGGCATGCACGCCTTTCAGTGGCATGCACGCCTTGCAGTGGCATGCACGCCTTGCAGTGGCATGCACGCCTTGCAGTGGCATGCACGCCTTTCAATGGCATGCACGCCTTGCAGTGGCATGCACGCCTTTCAGTGGCAAGCACGACTTGCAGTGGCATGCACGCCTTGCAGTGGCATGCACGCCTTGCAGTGGCATGCACGCCTTTCAGTGGCATGCACGCCTTTCAGTGGCATGCACGCCTTGCAGTGGTATGCACGCCTTTCAGTGGCATGCACGCCTTTCAGTGGCATGCACGCCTTGCAGTGGCATGCATGCCTTTCAGTGGCATGCACGCCTTTCAGTGGCATGCACGCCTTGCAGTGGCATGCAGCCTTGCAGTGGCATGCACGCCTTATCTTTATGTGACATTTTTTCATCAGACTCCCTCTCTCCTGTATGTCCGTGCAGCGATTTGACATGACAAGCACTGCCTTTTTACATCTTCGGGCTGCATCTGTAGGTTGCATCTGTAGGCTGCATCTGTAGGCTGCGTCTGTAGGCTGCATCTGTAGGCTGCATCTGTAGGCTGCATCTGTAGGCTGCATCTTCAGGCTGCATCTGTAGGCTGCATCTGTGCAGTGTGTGGTTGGCCAAGCTCTTTGGAACTGCTGATGTGCACAAGCGTATCCAAAACCACTCTTCCTCTGACTGTGCTGGCTGTGTATAATGCGGGGGGGGGGGGACATCACACAACACACACACACACACACACGCAATACTGACCCGTCAAGTAGTTCAAATGAGTGGTTCGATGTCATAAATGGCCAAAGATCATGGGGCCACGCATTCTTTGTCACTAGCTTTTCCTCTGTACTTGGTGGTTGTGCACATCTGCAGCTCCAAGAATAAACAGCCGTGACTGTTTTTATAAGGCATGCACAAGCAGACTTTTGTGCAAGTGAGTAGTGGGGCCAATTTGTACTCATTGTTGTACTAGTCAATAGTAGGCCTAAATCGTACTCATTGCTGCCCCAGCCACAAATTAGCTGAGGCGGTTGCCGTGGTGTCGGGGTCTGGCGATGACGGGCATGTAGGTGTTGTCACTGAAGTGCTCCTTTTCTTACACATGCTGAGTGCATGTACAACACCGCTTTTACTTTTTACTTCCGTAATGTCGGGGTCTGGCGATGAGGGGCATGTAGGTGTTGTCACTGAAGTGCTCCTTTTCTTACACATGCTGAGTGCATGTACAACACCGCTTTTACTTTTTTACTTCCGTGGTGTCTAGTGAGTGAAGGCATCCGCTGTGACGAAACAACAAATTCATGAATGAACTCATGACATAGTACTTCTTATAACTGTTAGGCACAACTGTATTTTGTAATCCAATGCTTTTGGTGTTCTCTACTTCAAGTACTTGACCTGTACAGGATAAGGCCGTACAGTATCAAGTGTGTAACAGAAAAAGTCTACGCTGGAGAGTACCAGCGTGCATCATGGCTCTCGAACTAGTGCTCACACTAGCCAGAGCCCCACCGAAGGTACAATTGAAGGCCTCTCTACTTCAATAACAGTTAAACCTGATATGTATCGTGTGTGTGTCTAGCCTTTCAAGCAGAAAATTAAGGTAGGGTAAGGTAACATCGCTACATATGCCTCTGGGGGGTTTTTGAGCAGAAGCTTGGAAAAATCCTGTAAGAAAGAAAAGATAAGAAAAAAAACTACGCAGGCAGCAAAACACTCTCTGCATTAATTCAGGAAAAGGAAGGAGACGCATTGGCCCGAAGTGCCGTGAGTCTTCCCCACCAGTAAGGCGCTAAAAAAATCAAGCAGGTAAAAAGGAAAAGTATGCTGGTAGGTATTATAACCAATACCGGCGTGAATTAGGGTGTTTTCGTGTGTCCTGCACCATCTGATGGATGCACTGCAGAGCCACACAACAATAATTACAAAAAAGGCCTTCAGTCAAGAAGTGGGACTGCTAGCCTAAACAATACCGGCATGGTTTAAAATGTTGCTGTGTGTCCTGCACCACCCAATGGGCGGATGCGCTGCAGAGCCACACAATGGATGCACTGCAGAGACATTTAACACCCCACCTGGAGGATAAAAAGGGGAGGTATTTCAATGGGGGTCAGGTGGTTGGAGAAAAGAAAAGGAAAAAAGAACGCAGATATATAGTGCAAACACAACAGCAAATAATGGGGAAGGTCTAGCTGAGAAGCAAGTCCAAGAGGCGCACAAAAAGGGGGAGTAACCTTTCCTCAGCTTACAAACCCGATTATCTTGAGAGAATAAAAGAGCATAAACCTTGTTCTAAACATGTTAATTTCCGGGCACAGCACTGACAAACCCGATTTTCTCGAAAATGAAAGAGCATGCACCTTGTTCTGGGCATGTTCACCTTCATTAGCCTAGGATACAGTGTTGACAAACCCGTTTATCTTGAGAGGATAAAAGAGCATGCACTTTTTTCTGGACATGTTCATCTTCACTGGCCTAGGACACAGTGTTGACAAACCCGTTTTTCTCGAGAGGATAAAAGAGCATGCACTTTGTTCTGGACATGTTCATCTTCACTGGGGTACTGGTCACATGCACAAGACACAAGACACAAGAAAGAACTGCGTCTGTAAGCCACTCTGCTGCCTCCACTTTCAAAGTATGTGCTCGCAAGAAGAACCTACTGATGTTGCGTATATGCTGGCAGGTAACTGCGAGACAAGTTTTCTACAAACTTTCTAATCATGTGAACCAATGTCGACTCATTATCAAGAAACCCCCAAGCACACATATTCAATTGAAGCATAGGAAATTGCAGGCCTGCAGGGGCGATGAAGTGCCTAGCACGATTTTGCACAGTTTTTAATTAGGAAGGATTCCAAATTTTGTCAAGCTGCGTTAAATGTTCAAGCCAAGAAAATTCAACGGCACCTTTCAAGACGGGAGAAAATGAGCCAGGGTAAATTGCAATGAACTGAAGTGATTGGAAAATAATGTACAGTTGCCTTGTGCTGCTTAATTGGTTTATTTGCGCTGATGAAATATGAATGCTTTGCTTTGACAGGTAATCCAATGTGACTGCTCCGGCCAATGCTGCACCACAAAAGCGACCATCTCTGGCAGATATAACAAATGTAGGGTTGTCCAGAACCATGTATATACGGTGTACATACTGTATTTTTGGCTGGGAAATCACAAATATATGGCGTACATATACGGTTCTGGCCAACTTTAAACAAATGACATTTATTATCCAAAGACTTTTAATCTTTCCTATTTTCTGCTGCTTGATGACCAGTTGTAACAAAGTCTTTCAGCTTCACTTTATGTTTTTTGTTTTTGTTAAGCATTATTTTTGCAGAACCCCAACAAGTTATAACCCAAGCGATCAGCTCTATTTCCCTACATCCAATCTGCATGTATGGTCTTATGGCCATGCGTATTCATTCTGTCTGTGTGCGTGTGTATGTGCGTGTGTGTATGTGTGTGTGTTTGTGTGCGCGTATTGGCATACATGTATAGAAGCTAATAAGTTGCATTAGTGCTACACAGCTCTAGGGTTTTTAGTGCTTACGTTTCCAAACCTTGCTTAAAATAATAGGCAACAATAACATAGATTAAGGTAAAATTGGACACATGACAAAGGCTCATTGCAATGGCCAAAAATGTTTGGCCCAAATTTCCCTCCGTGAGTTGTCGTTGTCAACGAACCTGTCTCTTACTCAGCACGTGCATATGCATTCAGTAGCATGCAGGACGAGCCAAAGCTTGCAAAGAAGAGAGCCTTATTCATGTGAACACCATACTTTAGTACCATCAGCCTAGCCCAAGCGGTAGCAAGAGTAGGAACAGAAGGAAGCGGGCTTTCTTGATTGTTACTGGTCTAGCAGCGCAGGTAAATGAGGTTTCAATGTGCTTGCTGTTACTACTGTGATCACCTTTTCCTGGCTTTTTGCAATGTTATTGGTAGTCTCTCACCTGGGAGCCTGCAACTCAAACGTTGCACTTTTGCTATTGTGATCTTTTCCTGTTTTTCATTTAACGAACTTTGCTTGCTAGTGTGCCCGTCATTTAAATAAAATGCCAATAACATAGGGCAAACACAGTTTCAATTTGAGACAGGTAGCAATAACTGAAAGGCAGTAACGTTCAACTTTGTTAAATTGTCGGCATCAAAAGGAGAGATAAACGGGATTTCAGTTTGTACACGTGTGGGAGTGCCATTAGCTGATTTGGGCGATGATAACTGAATGGCAGAGTGCTCAACCTACGATCCAATGTCAGCTTTCATACAAGGTGACTGCCATTCAATATTAGATTGATGCAGAAATTGGTTAGAATTTTGTGTGAAGAAGAGTTCCCTTGTTTCAGTATCGCAAAAAAGATATTTGCTGCAAATATGTTGTGTTGCACAGCTTGCACAACTTTCTCTGAATAGTATGCTACGTTTGTTGAAACTTCTGTTGCGATGGATGATATCTGCTGCAACGTTTGCGATTAAAATCTCCTTTTCCTAGCTTTTGCTATTGTATAATCACCTTTTCCTTTTTAACGACCTCTGCTCGGCCAGTGTGCTCAAACAAGGAAGATGGTTACATATGACTGACATTAAAAGAAAAAGCCAAGAACAAAAGCAGGAACAGTTTCAGTTTGAGCACAGTGCAGAACACTATTCAATTGATTTGGGCAATGAAAAACCAATGGCATTCCTTTTACAATCATAATCAAGTGCAAGCATCATTTCAGATGGCAATGCCAAGAAGAAAAGGCAGAAACATGTTATCAGCTTGATCTCAATGCAGGAACACCATTAATTGGCTTGTACAATGAAAACTCAATGGCACTCAATTACGTTCAAGTGTCAGTCTTTTGGCATGTTTCCTACTTTGCCCCACTACGTGCTGCATTGGCCATGTAACGCTCAGACAGGGAAGGCTTCTCGTCACTGTTCTCCTCCTTCTTTGCCTCTGATCCATTAGCACTGCCACCATCCATACGACCCGCATTTTGCAGCATGTCAGCAAAGTTGAACGAACCTCTCTCACCCCCCCCCAACCCACTCATCAGCTGCTGCAAGAAACGCTCAGAGTCCTCACCACCACCACTGCCACCATTACCAAAAGCAGACCTCAGGCGCTCAAGCACGCTGCCATCCAGGAACTGACCGCCCTGCTGCTGGCCTTGGCCGAACCCACTGAACAGCCCCCCACTGCCACCGAACAAGCCGTTACCACTGTTACTGCCACCTGATGACATGCTCCCCTGCCCGCTCTGTGCCATTTGCTGGAGGATGCCACCGCTGCCGTCCGAGCTGCCGCCCAGTCCCAAGGTGCTGAGGAAGCCTCCATCTTGAGCAGCACCGCTTTCAGAGAGGAGGGCACCGGCAAGCGGGCGATCTTGGAGGGATTCCATCGCAGTGGTCTGGACGTCAGACAGCCACTGCACACAGTGAGGAAAAGGAGGAAAGAGAGGTGTGAGTGTGTTTGTGATCTGGGTCGAGTTACTCAGGATAGTCATTTGCTTCCAGGGTTCAGAGCCTCCTATCCAAACATTCACAGGAGAAAGGTACAGATTCTTCATTGCCAAGACTGGAAAGCAAATCACTCGCAGTTGTTTCAAAGATCAGGTGGAATTGCATTCCTCTGTCTTGGACCAATTATGTAACAATGACGCCCACCTGGTTCAGCTGCTCCATGCCTTGGCTGAAGGTCGACCCGTCCCATCCGAGTGAGGAGGCGTCCATGCCATCCAGAAGGCCCAGACCCAAACCGCCACTGCTCGATCCTTGCCCTCCACCATCACCGCCAAGCAGCCCGAAGCCTCCTAGTCCTCCTCCTCCTCCTGCTAGAGGGGCGGAACTGTCCTGCAACGACGACAGGGAAGTTTGTGCAGGTGTAAAACATTTGAATTCCTTGCATACAAGGTTTAAGCTAGAATAAGGGACAGATCTGTCTTGCAAGCAGCATTTATTGATGCCTGCATGCACAAATATGGAGGTGATCTATATCTACAGCAGCAAACAGCAAATAGTCACGTGCCTGCTGGAGCATGCTCCTTCCGCTTCCTGCTGCTGCTGGCATGCACGTTGATGTGCCGATCAAAAGGGAAAGGACTGCTGCCATGAGTACAACCTGCT
>Ga0307968_1001735_pt1 | contig 17944 bp, 19 predicted proteins | sample OrgLakmetagen650_FD_201834 | JGI IMG/M metagenome (GOLD analysis project Ga0307968, IMG submission 201834) | Saline water microbial communities from Organic Lake, Antarctica - #650 | ecosystem: Environmental > Aquatic > Non-marine Saline and Alkaline > Saline | place: Antarctica: Organic Lake...
TTAACCAGAACAGGGTGGTGCGCCCTTGCTGAAAAATATCTTTTTGGGGGGTGCGTGGTTGTGCGGGGTCGCCAAAAATATTTAATTTTGGGGTGCGTTATGTGCGGGGTTGGCCATAATTAAATATCTTTTTGGGGGGTGCAGATTGAATCCAGGGTTGTACGGTATACGCGTATTGCGTATTAATAGCGTATTATACCGCATGGGACGTCTCAGAAGTCCGTATGACCCATCCCTGGTGCATGCGTATGCACACGCGTATGCATGCGTGTGCACACGCGTACATGAGCATGTGGAGGAAGGCACCCGATTACATTGTTGCTCCTCCCCAGAGAAACCCCCTGCTGCTGAGCCTGTTTTTTGCTCTGCCTTTGCTGCCCTGTCCTCTCCAACGCATCTGACTTGCTGTCCGGTTACTGGGCTTGAAGAAGTCGCCCACAACAAGATGTCTGTGTGGGAGGTTCCCGTTCATGCTCACAAAAATCAATTAAATTTGCCCATTGCGAGCTTTGCGGCCATTGCATTTCAGATTTTTTTTGCTCGCGACACACCGCGAGGGGGTCAAAAACGTTTGCGGTACGCGGTGATTTAACTACTGTACCGGTTTACATGTTATGGCCATCTCTATGCATAATGCTACGGCTGCAAGGAGCACTAAAGCAAACAAATTTGTAATGCCTCAATTTTCCATCCCTTCGTGCATTTCCACATACCGTACTGCGCTTGGTTGTTTTGCGAGTAATTAAGTAATTTTGAGGCCCCTCGCAATAAGTCAAGCTGAAACTAAATAATGTTTTTTCAGACCTCGCAATACTTAAGACTTTTTTATGCGGTAGTTTCTGGGTCTCCCCAATGGAACCCCATCGCCCTAAGGGGCAAGCATCACTATATGACCTAGGTTGCACCAAACGCAAGCCACAGAGGACGATGGTCCCGCTCGGGAGCTCATCATCCGCCTGATGTGCAACAGGCAGTAGTAGCCAGGGATGCATCCCGCCCTGCCCCAGTTAAGAGGCCTGTGGGGAGGTCCAAGGCGCTTGCACCATTGCGAGTGCAAGCCCCTCCAGGAGAGAGGCATGTGTGGGCACAGCTGCAACTCAGGTGGAGTGGGGGGGAGCATCAGGTGCGCTTGCATCTGCACTTCACAGCAAAAGCAGCAGCAGCAGCAGCAGCAGCAGCAGAAGCCCAGAAGCTGAAGAAGCAGGCAGTGTGGGTCCCCAAATTCGCAAAGTTCGCAAATTTTCTTAATTTTTCAGGGGCCTCGCAAAAGCTTAATGCTCGCAAATTAATTATTCTAATTATTTTGGCACCTCGCAAAAAGTAGGCCTCGCAATACTAAAAGCGCAGTACGGTACCGCTTATTGCCATCTGCAACCATGCCATCTTCTTTACAGCTTAAGTTGCCGGGTACCATTCTTTGCTTCAAAGGCACATAAAGGCATTTGAAACACAGCCCGCTTCAGGGGCAGTTGCAGCACCCACCTTGTCATCACCTCCGGTGTACAGCAACCGATCTGGGCCCAGAACAATTGCGTGAACCTTCGTGCCCTCGTGTGCAGCTTGCACCTGTGATCCATCACATGCACTGGTGTCATTCCAAGGAGTGCGTTGCTGTCCTGTGCTGATTACAATTTATCATGCAACTCAGTGAGTGTGAGTGCGGTAACCCCAGGCGAGAGCCTTTGCAAAATCAAGCAGGAAGGTAAATAATTTCCGTGCATGGTGATGCATGGTGTGTACATCAACAGCGGTTTTCTTGTCTTTGGAGAAACGGGGCTGAAGCACATATGGCACGGCAGCACGTCTTAGAGGAAAACAGTCCTTTGCTAGCCTCTACTGTAAGAAACGGGCCAAAATTCAGGTTCACACACGAACATATTCGCACACGCATTTCAAGACACACACACTCGTGTGAGTCGCACGATATCAAATATCAACAATACATAGCCACCCTCACCTCGGCAACGCATACCAGGTCCTGAGTCCTCCACACCCTGATGCTTCCATCCAAGCTGACAGAATAGAGGTGAGGGCCCTCCAAGGCCAGGCCTGTAATTCGACTGCTGTGAGCCGAAGGCGCCTCTTTACCCTTTTTAAGTGCACCATGGTTTCGTACACAATTTTGAAACTGCTCGGCTTTATTCCGGAGTAAAGAACTCGCTGTGTATGCTAGCAAAAAACATGAAACTGAATAGGTCCTGGGTTATCAAGGCTGGAATTAGTAAGCGAGAAAGGAGGACGCCTCTATTTTTTCAGGAGCGTATGATTCCATTAGGCACACGTAGGATCCTATTGCTGTGTTCATTCTGAGCGTTTCTACATTAACGCGTCCTGCAACTATGCAGCTTGCATCGTGCTTAGAGATTTAAAGTTTTGAAGAGCATGGTTGGGGAGCAAAACAATAAGCGTCCCCTCTAATACAAGCGCATATGCCACACGTGACTTTAATCAAGTAAGAGGCTGCAACACCTTGATGGAAAAAACAGTACGTACCAGCGTAAGTGCCCCCGTCTTGGAATTCAAAGACCAGCAGCGAAGGCAGCCGTCAGCGCATCCAGCAAACACTTTGTTGTGTCCAGCAACTATGGTCAGGATGTCACCTGGATCAGCACACTATCTTGTGAGTGTCGTGAAGAGAATATATAATAGACTTGCACGCGCAAACATGCATGCAAGTACACACACGCACAGACATGCGTGCACACACACACGCACACACACGCGCGCACACACACACATACACACACACGCACACACATACACACACATATACACCATGAGTGAATGCAGCTCTCAGACACACACACACACATACACACACACACACATACACCATGAGTGAATGGAGCTCTCAGAAACGGTTCAGGATGGTGCACCTAAAAGCAGGGATGTTTCATATGGCGTGTTTGTATATTACACCGCATCGTATTTAACGCGTAATATACTGTATTGAACAAATCCGGTCGAATGTAATTGCAATTATTAACCAGTTTTTGGCTAATTTTGGCCTTTCAGGCAATCTTCCACAGATGGCCTTCTAGCGAGCTTACAGCGCCATTATATGAGTAACCTAAGATAATTGGAAAATAACTGGAAACGTTTTGGGTACTTTTGGGGGCGAGTCAGATCCATTTTGGGTCACAAATCGGCACTCCCACGATAGCTTACAAACACGATTGTACTATACGCGTATTTTACCGTATTAAACGTCTCAAATGTCCATATGAAACATCCCTGCCAGAAAGAAACTCAAGCTGCAAACATTTTAGTTAAGCAACAACAAAAACAAAGGCATGCTGCCGGAGGACAGAGGAACGAACGGCCACCCCTATGGTGCATGCCTCGCCTACCTTTAAACGCTTGCTCTATGTTGCTGACTTCCTTGGGCAAGGGGAAGGATGTGTCGTGCTGGCGGAGGCAATTGCAGCCACAACTGAGAGCGGAGAGGAGTACAAAGTGATAAGGTTGATTGCGTAAAATTATGCTTGCTTTCAGGTCCTATAGGCTCAAAGAAGGATTGGTAGCAAAAGTGCCGTAGCGCTGAAAGATGAAAGAGGCAGAGCAGATTGGTTTAATGAACTTTGTGGTCCAGAGCAACGGACACAAAGGTATGGATCTTAGAACATGGACTACCCTTTGGATCAACAAGGGAGTGAGAGAGATCATCGCATGACGGTCAAAAGCAGCTACTATTACAAGTTCGGCTTGTTGGCATGTCAGTTGAGCTGTGAGCGGGCCAGGCGCCTTGTGCTAAGTGTTGCTCTATACCGGTGACAGTTATGTGTTTATGTGTGTGTGTATGTGTGTGCGTCTGTGTGTGTATGTGTTTTAAAGCCAGGCGTGACTATTGGAAATGAGGGAACAAGACTGCCACGAGTTGGATGAAAGTGCACTCAGTAAAACAGTTGTTACAGTGCAATAGGCATAAAAGTTCACAGGATTTGTAAAGCTGACAAAGCAAAAAGGAGCCACACCTGATCAGCCATTTGCCCATGATGGCCAGCGAGCGTACCCAGCCACTGTATTCCGTGGCTACCTGCAGCAAAATTCAGAAGGGTCAATTTATGTGGTGGCACTATTTGCCCATGATGGCCAGCAGGCGTACTCAGCCGCTGTACTGCATGGCCACCTGCAGCAGGGATGTGGTGAAGTAAACCAAGAAGGGGGCTTGAATGACAAACACACACTGAGCCAAACTGCACGGCAGCTGGTGACCAGCTGACAGGCACACGCAAGCATTTCAATCTGCAATAGCAGCGTTAAGCATTACAGGGTGTCACAGCGCACTAAAACTGTTGGCAAGGACTGCTGCAACAGGTATTGCCCTGGTGACAAAAGCGTGACTGCGAAATGGCAAACAAACAACATTTGTCGGGAGAGAGGAGTGTGTGGACAGGCACAGATGCACATGTTCCTTTTCCTACTTTCAGGCTGAGCCTCTTATAAAACATGCACTCAAGTTTGAAAGTTGGCGTTCATTTACACACACACACACACACACAAATATACACGCACACACGCGCGAACACACACACAGACACACACACATAAACCACCCTCACCATTTGGAAGTTGGCTGGGCAAGGGTCGTCTAGCTGGCACGGCCGCACCTCCCACGCAAATAGCTCTCTGGCTGCATTGCCACAGAACAGGATTTTGGCGTTGGGCGAGAACACACTGCCGTTGGGCTGGGGTTGGGCTTGGGCCACGATGGAAAACACGGGGGCACGTGGGGCCTTTAGTCGCACCACCTGCGTATAGGAGGTTGTTTGGTCGTGCTAACAACGTTGGGAAAGGGGTTTTGTGATGAGGGGGCCAAGAAACGAAACACCTGGGCCAAGGAGGTTGCGTTGGAGGGGTGCCAACAAGGAAGTGAGGTGAAGGGGGAGCATTTGCAGCCATGAAATACATCAATCAATGGTGCAGGGATTGGTTGTATGATACGGATACGTCTGCTAGTTGGTAGTTCAAAGGGAGCACGTGGTGCCCTGAAGCGCAACTCCTGCAAGGGAGGGTTGTGTTGCACTAGTATGGGAGCAAGGCAAACTACAAGGAAACAGAGTGCACGAGGTGCATGATAGGGCAGTGTTAAGTCCTTGAGGCACACCACCTGAGGTTGCAGGGAAGAACACGTATTTAAAATGATGCAACCTTCCCCAGTGATCAGCGCTCTTGTAAAGGAGGTGGAGTCTTAGAGTGCTCAGTACTGAGGCGACTCCTTTTCTCACTTAACGTGGGATGTAAATTTCACTGCCTGCGTAGTTATTCCCTTTCTTTTTATGCAACAGAGTGAAACAGCAACTGAAAGTATAATGGAGAACATAGAGGCACATCGGTGCATTTTTTTAATTACGGTGATTAAGGCTTTGCATATATAAGAGTGCAGTTTACGCCGGCGAAAAAGCCTTGCGTTTCTTATTTGTTTTTGCTTTCGTGGCATGGCATGGTGCGATAGGTCCGCTACAAATCTACGTTGATCATAAATATTGTTGCCAATTTATCCTGCCTATTTCTCTTGTAAATGGTAAAAAGTAAGGCTGTACACTGCTATGAGTCAGGGTACATTAAGGAGGCTGTCCGAAGTAGTGCTTACACCATGATGTTTAAACTGCACAGCTATCGGGCACCGTCAGCTTCTCGTCTGGGCGACTCGCCCGAAGCTTGGCTTAGCGAAAATTCAACCGCATTACAATTAGTTTCAAAGCCAGTCAATCTGCCTCCTTTCCCTCATCAGGTGGGACGCGCAGCCTGCACTGTTTCCCTTATTCTTAGGGTTGGCCAGATTCGTATACAGTGTTGTGCACATACGGCGTCATTCAAAAATGGCACCGTAAATAACGGTGGCTTAAATGACGTTACCGTCACTAAACTCTGACAATTGACGGCGTAATTTACTATTTTCACCGTCAATTTGACATAAATTATGCCGTCAGCGTCATTTACCATTGACGCCGTCAAGCGTCAGGTGCACAACACTGTTCGTATATGTACACCGAATATGACCGTATGTATGGTAATTTCCCTGAACAATACCGTATATATATCGTATATACATTTGTATGTATGGTTTTGGCCAACCCTTCATATTCTCCTTTCTCTAACCTTGTGGTGCTCAAATTGCTCAGCTGCCAGGGGACCTTGTGGTGTTTGAATTGCTCAGCAGTCAGGGGTCCTTCAGCCACTTACCTGAACTTCCAGCTTTGGATTGCCAAAAGCATCAAGGATCGGCAAGGGGGGAGGTGAGTCTGGGGTAAGGATTATTCCAGGGGGCAAGGGCTGCTTGCAGGTCTGTTTTGCACAGCACACAAGTGAAAAGCAATGAGGGCTGCTTGCAGGTCTGCTTTGCACAGCAAATGAGTAAGGAAGCAATGAGGGCAGAAGTGGCATGCTGTTCATGCGCAATTGAGTTAAGAAAAATGGAAAAGCAATCAACCTAGCACTAAGGCAAGCAAAATAAGTAGCGTGTAAAATCAGGGCTGTTGTGCAGTGTGTTATTGGATTTGTGAGGGTAAGAGTGGAGGTCTGCTGTGTGGTGCACACACAAAGTATGAATGAGGTAGGTGTGTAGGTCTGCCACACAGCGTGGCCTGAATTCAGGGTTTCAAGGCTGAAAGTTTCTGTTAGCATAATAGAAAAATCTAAAACAGGACAATACTAGCATATACGTGTGTCTTGTATGTATCACTTTTGCTTAATCGTGTGCACTAACATTGAATTGCAAACGGAATACAGTGAAAGAAAAGCATCTTGGACTCAGTCTGTGTGCAAGAGGGAGCAGGACAAGGTGAGGACCACATGCGCAGGTCAACAAAGCAGGAAAATTTGTGGCAAGCAATAATGTCGCTCACCGTGAGCCTCCATGTACACAGGGTCTTGTCAAGGCTGCTCGACACGATCAGTTTGTCTGCAGACAGTCAGAGACAAATAGCAAAAAGTGCATGAATAGCGTATGGGAATCCAGGCGTGAAAACGTGCAGTCATATTGGGATATAGAGCCAACGCTATGAGTAGGTTATGCAATGGACTTGTGGTGGGTCCGTTTTTAGGAGTATCAGATGCAAGAAATATGTATGCTGGTCTTGGCGTTCTTGATAAGAGACTTAATTTCTTAATATCTAATATGCTTTCTGTTTGGCAGTTCTCCTTGCTTTGCCAAGGTGTTGACACGTTTCAATATTTGCCCTTGGGGACTGCAGACATTTGGCATACAACCATTCACGCCTCTGTACCGGTGTTGCGTGCGTGTTGCGCATAATTGTGGACAGCGGACATTGCCATGCATGCTCACCAATTGCCAAGATCCCAGAGCTACGCTCAGCACGAAACACAAAGCACACCTGAACCTTGATCACTTAATATGCACAACGCGGAGATGCTGGTCCCATGGGCTTGCACAAGCTTAGACAGGAGCTTGGGATAAGACTTGTCCGCCACAGCAGCCTGCTGCCCCGCGTCAGCTACTGCTGCTGGTCGAGGGCTTCCACGATTTTGCTGCCGCTTAATTCTCTGCCATTGTACAACCTGGCTTACGACTTTCTTTGTCTTGCCTTCTGTGAGTGTGATTCGTGTATGTGTGTGTGTGTGTTTGTGTATGTGTGTGTTTGTGTGTGTATTTGTGTGTGTGTGTGTGTGTATGTGTGTGTTTGTGTGTGTATTTGTGTGTGTGTGTGTGTGTGTGTGTGTGCGTGTTTGTCTCTGCGTGTGTGCGTGTGTGCTCGTGTGTGTTTGCGTGTGTGCGTGTGTGTGTGTGTGTGTGTGTGTGTGTGTGTGTGTGTGTGTGTGTGTGTGTGTGTGTGTTTGCGTGTGCGTGCGTGTGTGCGCTTGTGTGTGTCTGTGTATGTATGTGTGTGTGTGTGTGTGTCAATGCATATACCCACCTGCATGACACGAATGTGGTGTCCTGAATGGGGCGAAGGAATGAAGCTTCTGCCCCAGCATCCACCTTGGACCACTCTACAATTATTTGGTTATTTATTTATTTTTCTGTAATGGCGCCAATGCTCTCAAACAAACTTCACTCATTTGTGGGGAAGCAATCCTCCCCACCAGTTCCCTCCTCTGTTATGAATGCTCTCAAAGTTCAAGTTTTCCCCACAGCCTTGGCGTTCTCTCTCCAACTTGGGGGGCCATTGACAGCATTCGCAAGCGAAACACTCAAAGAACACTCATCCATTTCCACCGCAGCGTGCACCAACAACACTAGGTGCGCTCACACCAGGAACGACAGAGGAAAACAAGAAGGAACATACATGTTGTGCTTTGCTAGCGTTTTCGCGATCACTCACGCTACTGCTTGTGCTTCTCAGCTGTGTGTCAACAGGCTCATTTATGAAACCCTCCCAGTATTTAGCCCCCTGGATATATTCCCCAACGCCGTTATCACAGTCACAACAGTGGGTACAGTTCCATAGAAAGCAAGTTCTGGCACAGTCTCGTTTTCGGTGTTCCATGTTTTTTTGGCAACCCAAGTGCAACACGTTGGTCCACACTTTGCAGTAACCTATAAACGATCTGTCTTAACCAACATTTCTTACAGGCAACTATTAAATGAAATTGAAGAACTGGGAGGTGAAGTAGTACGACATGTTCCAGAGGAGGGTCTCATCCAAGCAAAAATCAAATATTACACAGCCGGTACGTAAGTGTATTTACTTCTCCTTCCTCGCAGTGATTAGTCGGTTGTTTATTACATTTACTATTTACTAATAAATTGTCTTGATGTAGCATATATGCCTCTGACGCACGTGTCAAATGTCATCTCACACTCTGCCACGTTCAGGCCACTTTTCATAGACATCCGGCCTGTTTTAACCCACAATGACTGGTTGCAATTTTTAAAGCCGTTTTGAATTAGCTATGTATGCTCGGTTGTTGTTGGAAATAAACCAGGGACGAGTTCTTTAAGAAATGAAAGCTTTGCAGGTGTTCAAGACAAAAATAATGCCAACGTTGCCGTTTGGCGACAAGTTAACTGAACACAGACGCCTTTGCAAGAGATGCATTGACTGTTACTTGGGGGGGCAAATAAGCCCTGACAAAGATGGGGGTTTCTGAGTCCCAGTGGTTTGCTTTAGGAGCAAAGATGATTTCTGGCAGTTTGTGTCCTCAGGCTGCGGCAGAAGAGAAGCCTGAGCAGACCTATATCATAAGATCAAGAGTCACACACACGTGTCCTACTTTTATAATCATCTGATAATCATCTGAGTGCTCCAGATGCTAAAAGGGTAGGTATTGCATGAACACATATGTATGCACAAAATGTGTAACTTGATCCCTGGCAAAAGGCAAATGCGCTTCCTACAATTTCTATGTGTTCAGGGCAAGAGGAGGTGGATCTGGCTTCTTTCCGCTTCCTTTCAGATCCTCCTGAAGTTTTATTTCGAAGTGAAGCAATCACGGAACTCCCTGGACCCACGTCGCCACCGTTTTGTTGGACAAGGGGGTGCATAAGTGGCCCACGACAGCGTTCTCGACTCATTGATTTGCAAGACAAGTTGGGCTGGAGCGGAGCAGAGACTGACGAAGACAAATCCTGGGTTCAAATTTTACTGCATTAACTTTCTCTGACCCTTTTAATAGTTCGAGTTGCTACTCAGTTGCAAAATAACCAGTGTTTCTATTAAGGTTTTTGGGCGTGTAGCCATATGGTTACACAGGGTGCTTTTGCTGAAAAAGAGTGTAGCCAGTGAATATGTACCCCCAAAAAAACTGCCAAAATTTTGGCATGAATGAATGAATAATGTATTCGAATTCAATATAAATACTGGATAGTGTAATAAGTTTGTATATTTGTTGAACCCTTTGTCTCCCTCCCCCCCTAAGTCTCTACTTTGCGTCCTCGCTCTTCACTAATTTCTAATTTCCATCAATTCTGGCTCCCGCCGCCGCTGTTGTGAATGAGCTGCTGTGCGCCTCTTCTTTGCTTCAAACCACCTTTGCACTGCTCGCAAGAAGGGAAAGTCCCTAAACGCCCACATGCGCTGGGTTGCAAGCACAAGGCATGCGTTCAAGTGATCTAACAGCAAGCGGTTCCGCCTCTCTTCCTTGATGAAGGCAAGCTTGCTGAAGAGCCGCTCCTCCTCCACTGAGCCAAACACCTGCACTAGTGCTATGTTGGCCAAAGATAGCCAATCGCTAAAACTGCATTTGAGCTTGACGCTATTACTGCCAGTGTGCCAAAAGGACGCAGTAGGCTTGCCCATTTACTCTACACCAGAGAGCAAGCGGTATGCACATAGCGGTGTCACACCGGGCCTGCTGCTTTTCCCAGCTGCATCTCATGATCCTTCTGCCTTTTGCTCTCGCGCACCTTCAGACCCAGGTGCGAGTCAATTTTATCCTTTTTGTCCAGCATGATGAGCACGCACTTCCTCCCTGCTTCCCTGCTTTTGGGCTTGCCACGTGCATGGCAAGCAATTAACCATACCCCCCTCCCGCTCTTCAAAGTACTGGCGATGGTCCTCAGGGACTCTGCTGCTGAGGAAGCCAATCACGCGTCCACACCGCCTGCGCTTACCCCCCTCTCCTACTTCTGGTGATGCCTCTGCAGAGCTGGTGATGCATCTGTTTCTGCCAGTGCTGCTTGTGCTGGTGGAGGCGATGCAGCAGGTGTTGCAGCATGTGGTGCAGGAAGTGATTGAGGTGCTACTGGGGGAGGTGCTGCAGCTTGTGCTTTTGGAGCTGCTGGCATGGAGGGGTCGAGAGGGGTAGGAATTTGGGAGCTTTGACCAGCTGTACAGCTGTACATGTAAAGGGTGCCCCTCCCCCCAAGGACTTTGCAAATAAAAACTTAAAAATTATTGGCTACACTGGGTGGTCGACAGGAAAATTTGGTGTCGCCACCGGGCAACATTTGGCTACACTGGGTCCAAAATGGCCAAAATACGACACCTAAGAGACGTGTCGCGGTTATTCGAAAAACTAAAAATAACCTCGCTTATTGGTTCATTGTACACAGCGAACGTGCTACCGCATAATGACGATTTATTTGTCCAAATAGATTTGTCCAAATAGGACCACGTTATAAAAGGTCCCGATGTAGTCTGTGAAGCAAATATTTGAAATCTCACACTTTTGCGGCAAGAAGAGCCTCCCCTTTTTTCGCCGAGTGTTTATTCATCATTCATTATTAAATCAAAAATTATTTATGTTTGAAATTCTGGAGCTGCTGAAGCTCGCGTATTTCAAATTTTAGCTAGACAGACTGCTGGCCAGCATGATTGAAAGTCCTGGTGATGTTGCAATGGAAGCAGCTAATACAGAGGAGCAGCAATTTTGGGAAGGCGGCACGCTGGCCAGCAGGGAAGGGACAGCTGTCGCCGCCGCCGCCGGAGCAGTAGAGCAAGATGACGACCCTCCCCTAACCGTAGCAGGTACACAGTCAAGAGCACACTGCACGTGGAACATGTTTGACGTTTGTCAAAGCTGCATACCTAGCATCACGGGCGTTCTCGCATTTAAGAATCCTGCGTACAACTACACTCTACACAGTGGAAGTCAGGCTGAGGAGCAACAGCGCGGTCAACCCGATGAACAGTGCAAGTATAAAAGAAATGATAAGCAGGTGACGCAGAGGAAGACAAAACGTATGTCGGTGTGGGCGTTGACATTCGAGTTGGGGGGCGTTAGTTACCTTAAGTCGTAAGCCAAACATTTACAGCCAGTGGACTGGCAATGAGTCGTGCTGAAGGCACGTAGTAGTTGCAAGAAGGGTGTGTCAACAAAAACATACATGTTGCAAACAAGCTGATTACATGTTGTAATAGAGCCACTAGTCTGCATACATATCTTCCTCGTGATCATTGTACTCTTAACTTCTAGATTTGTCCCTCAATTTACCTACACTGGGAAACAATGCCAATTATCAGGGTTATATCAGAGCGCGGGTGCATTACCTACACGGACGGTCCCTTGGATATTCAGCCGAATGAAATGGCGGAGTTTCATCCGTTACTTCAACAGATTGAGACGGTGGCAGTAGCAGACACAGGTCGGTGCCTCTTATAGAGCAGTAGATAGAAGTTGGGTAACGGTTCTTCGCTTACCTTGCAAGTCCTCAAGCTCTTGGTTTTTGAGCTTGTACTAGCCAGCTATATGGCTAATGCTCTAAAGCAGGCAATGTTGCTATTTATTAGGAGAGAAGCAGGAAGTGGGATATCGAGAGTTGCAAGCAGTCAGACCAGTCCACGTCTTAACCCGCCAGAGACTCGACCCTGGATTAAGATCATACTCCAATAATAATACCAGACTGGTATGGCCAGTAAATTGGCAATACAAGTAGTAATGTTCAATAATCAACCAGCTACGCAAACGTCACCTTATTTTTCATTGCTGCCCATGTGGCACGACAATTCTTTTCTGTACAGTACTACCTTGGGCAGCATCTTACTCATAGAGGCACTGCTTGGAGCACAAACTAAAGCACTCCTCTACACTAACTATACTGCATGAGCCAGGCTGAGCAGAATTGTTCACACCTTACGCTATGTGACCGTGTTTCAGGGATATTTTATAAAAGGTTCTGTGTAATTGCAAGGCTCTTACCAATCCCATGCGTAATGAAGAGCGTATTGCAAATACCATCAAGGGAAACCATACCGTTTATGACTTTTTTCCGAGTTCGGTAATTGTTCACGAGTTTACAGTTGTATTTACAGCACTTCAACTTCTTGTGCCTGCAACCGGCCAGCCAATTATAAGGGGCAATTAACAGACAACTACTGACTGCAATGCCTCATGCCTGTCCACTAGCTCAGATCACTCCGTATACCGCATCGGGGGCCTGCTCATGTCTTGGCAGTTCAAGCTAGCTATCTATGTCTACCAGGTAATGTGTGGAAAGAGACGTCAAGTTAGGCTGCTATGGGTCTCGCCTTGTACCTTTCTGCGTGTTATTGTGAGTTTTCACGCCCCTTACTGTGTACGTACACCAACAATAAGTTCTCATACGACCGACAACTACTCCTCCCTCATTTGATTCAGAGGATGTAGGAATGGCAGGTAAAAGGAAGGAAGGGGAGGCATAGAACATTATTGGTCATACAAACATTTAGAGCTCAGGAAATTTTCAAAGTTGGAATTTCAAATGGGAATCTGAAATGCTTACATTGCAACATTAGCAGGTTATAATCAATTCTGAAATAGATCGTGTTGTTAGCAACAATTTAAAGGAACATGTTGTGATATACAAGGGCCTGTGCCTTACTTGTAGAGCGTGATCCTATCTGTGCAACGTAAGCGGTTGATCATCGATTATGAAGTAGAACGTGCTGTGACCCAAAATTGAAGGGGACGTGTTGTGGTATTCAGGGTCCTGTGCCTTACTTGTAAAGCGTGCTCCTCTCTGTCTTGTCACACCTCTGGTGAATGAGGGGCCAGCAAAAAGTACCAGTAAGCGCCTGGGTGCCATGCCACTCATCAGACATTCATGTCCCTTGCACAATATGTCTCTGTGTCTATTCACTCCCTAGGTCAATATGTCTCTGTGTCTATTCACTCCCTGAGGGACCAGCAGAAAAATACCTTAACAACTTGGGATTTAAGAGTTTTCTTGCTTAAACTCGCATCATGCACATGTGAAATGTGTCCCTCCTTGTTCCGTAGGTCAATGAGGATGAGGGACCAGCAGAAGACGAAGAGGGAGAAGATGGTGTGCCGTCCTACTCTGAATGGATCCTGCCAGCTGCTCAGTTTGAAGGCACCTGGAGCACGCTGCATTATGAGAGGCAAGTGAGCAGTGCTGAATTACAGCAACGGTGCATTATGAGAGGCAAGTGAGCGGTGCTGCATTATGAGAGGCAAGAGAGTGGTGCTGTATTACAACAACAGTGCCACCCGCCGCTGCCTGCCGCCTCGTCGTTGAAATGCTGTGCATAGATTAATGTAAATGTGCATGAGACGATGTGCAGAGCAAGTGTACGATGCTGGCATGCATTTAAGGGCGCCAGGAAATGGGGCAATAATAAGTAGCGATAATGAAAAGAGAGGGGAACAAATTAGGCAAGAGGACAGGCTATTTTGTGGTTGGTTTCCGCTGTGATATTGCAATGTTGCCTAGATCCCCTCTTATCTCCCAGCACCGCAAATGGTTTAAGGGACAATATGCTTGCGCATGTCATTTGCGATGAGTGCCCACCAAAAACACAGTTGCTAGAGCAGGAAATGAGCTTAACAATGGTGTCACTGATAAAATAGTCAGGGTCCGAAAACTCCGCCCTGCTCACAGAATTTGCTGTACGGTTATCCTTATGTGTTTTGAGTGTGCTTAACTGCTCCACACTCAAAGGTGGTGCTGTATTGTGGTGTTGTATCTCTAAATGAAGACGCTGTGTCACTGATCAATTAAACAGATGAAGGCACCATCTATCAGACAGGCGCATGCTGGTGCATTTAATTTTTCACATATATACTTCCTGTCTCTCTCTCTCTCACTCTCTCTCTCTCCCCCTCCCCCCCTCTCTCTCTCTCTCTCTCTCTCTCTTGCTCGCTTTATCTACTTGAATCTTGTCCTGTTTAAATTGCAGTGCAATCAAGATGCGCCTCCTACGGTACGCCACGTCGGCCCTTGTTTTCTCAGACTTCCATGTGAATCCCCACCTAGTGGCTTGGAACAGGTATGGTCCTGTTCCACCTAGTGTGACTTCCACCTAGTGTGACTTCCATGTAAATCGCCACCTAAACCCCTCGTGACTTCCACCTAGTGTGACTTCCATGTAAACTGCCACCTAAACCCCCTCGTGACTTCCACCTAGTGTGACTTCTACCTAGTGTGACTTCCATGTAAATCGCCACCTAAACCCCCTCGTGACTTCCACCTAGTGTCACTTCCACCTAGTGTGACTTCCATGTAAATCGCCACCTAAACCCCCTCGTGACTTCCACCTAGTGTCACTTCCACCTAGTGTGACTTCCACCTAGTGTGACTTCCACCTAGTGGCTTGGACCAGCTAGATGCTTGTAATACTCATGTTCCTTTGTGCTGTGCAGAGAGTGTGACTTCCATGTAAATAATCCCAACCTAGTGGCTTGGAACAGCTAAATGCTTGTAATACTCATGTTCCTTTGTGCTGTGCAGCGATCGTTTCCCTTGCAAACACCATTAAAAAAATTGGAAATCGAGTTCTTAAGAGTTTTGATAGAGCAGTGGTGGGTGGCTGCACTATAAAAAAGATGAAGGACCCAAGAAGACATTCAGATGCCTTGGATGAAAATACACAAGGCGTCTTGGAGTGGGTTGATATTGAAGTATCATGCTGGATGAAAACACACAAGGCGTCTCGGAGTGGGGTGATAGTGAAGTGATCCACCAACATGTTCTTCCACCTGCTTGCCTTCCTATGTAAATCTTAAATTAAATGACCCTAACCCTGGCAAAGTGGCTCCAGGCTATATCACCAAATGCTTCAAGATAGACAAACTTGTGCACAGACATACGTGACGCACATGCAATTTGGGTCGTGCAAACAAGCACAGAATTATGCACATAGCCACATGTGCGCTCAATCACAGGGTTGTGCTCCTGCATGGGCCACCGGGGACCGGCAAAACGAGCCTTTGCAAGGCTTTGGCTCAAAAGCTTGCTGTGAGGTTCAGCGACAGGCGCGTCATTTGAGGAGAGCAGTGGAGAGCAGTGTGTAGTGATTGGATGTTGGAGTAAAGAGGCGCGCTGGAAATTCAGGGACAGGAGTGTTTGATGATGCCTGCTGCTGGAGCGATGCATTTAACTCTCACTAGCAAAGGCTTGGTGGCACCCATAAACATGAAAAATAAGGTGCTTGTTGCTGTAAGCGTTGATGATATTGGCAGAGATCATTTTAACCGTCCGGGGTTTCACTTCTACAGAGAAATGGCGCTTTTTTGGTTGAATCATTGTGCGTTTAAAAATAGGTATTGTTAGAAGAGAAGCAGCATCTTTTGAAGAGTCACTGTTTCTACTACAAGAGTAGAAACAAAGCGATCGACTCGGTTCCTGCAGGTACCGTGCAGCGTCTCTAGTGGAGGTTAACGCCCACTCCCTTTTTAGCAAGTGGTTCAGTGAGAGTGGAAAGCAGGTGAGACACTTCAAGTGTGCATCAGACAAGTACGCTTGGGATTGCGTAAAATAAAGTGATGCTGTGACACTTACCATTTGCGCCATTTGCGTCAAATGCATGCCTGTTACGGTTTATGTCTGTTGTTGACTTGCAGATTTGGTAAGCAAACTATCATGTGATCACGCATTACATCAAACATTCGAGTGCTTTTCAGCCTTAGGATTACTGTGGGACTTTGGACAATGGGTCGCTTGCATCACATGATCCAGCCTGTGCCTCAAATATGATGGCTATGTCCAGTCAACTATATAGGAAAGAGAAAATCAAGTCCCATCCATGGAAAATCAAGTCCAATCCAGGATTTTTAGCTTTTCAGTTCCCTTTTTACTTTTCCAGAGGAGGGAGAACACCTTTCTGTTGTGCTCTTTCCTGCAAGCACATATTGTTCTGTACATATAAGTAAGGGTATTAAGAAGAAGGCCATTGGGATTTTGTCAGAGGGAGGACACTGAGGCCCAAATTGGGTATACTTTTTGCATGCTCCTAGGGTATGGGCCCTTAAACCTGCAGGTTTCAAGCTCAGCTCTGATATGTAGATTTCAATGCAGCTGAGCTTGAAACCTGCCAGTTACGGCCACCTGCCTCAGCAGCTGCGGCGTGAACCTTACTTTTTGAGCAGCCATATGCTGTATCTGACCAGCCAGCGCACCAAACTGAGTGAAATTTGGTGTTTTGGAGTTCTAAAAGTATATAAAGATAATTGCAAGAGAAATAGGGCAAAGAGACCAAGTGGTTGGCGAGATATGCAAATTATTGTGTCATTCCCCCTGTAAAGCACCCATCTAGGGTACAAGTGCATGACATGTGCTTTTAGTCCTGTCATTCTGTACGCAGGGCGACTTGTCTAAATCTGAGCACATGCTCGGGTAGCTTATATAGTCAGCATCAGTTTGAAGCTAGGTTGGGTCGGATTTGATTAAGTGACGTGTGAGTGGTTGCACCTTTCATGCAAGGAGCATGTTTTGGCTTTTGCCCAGTGTCCCCCCTCTGGGATTTTGTGGGGGGGGAAAGAAAAGAAATAAAACTACACAGGCAGTGAAAAACCACTTCCCACAGTGAATAAGGAAAAGGAGCCACCTTGGCACCGGGTACTGTAAAACTCCTCCACCAATAGGGAAAAACAAATATCAATTGGGTTCAGGAGGGTTGCAGGCTTGACCTGAAACCATCTCCTGATGAGAGTTGATTGTGGCATCATGACCTAAAATGATTTGGCAGAGATTTTGAGCGTTGGCCCGATTTGGGAATTTTTCCTTCTAATGAACATATACTTTACAACCCTGTTATTATATCCACCATTAAGGATGCATAAGTATTCTCGGGTCAAAAGATTGGCTCTTTTGGCCCTTTTAAACACAGCGGAACTGGCTCAAATTCCATACCTGACCACCTGGTGGGTTTTCCATAGGTATGTATTTACTCCACACAATAACGCTTTTGTGTGCAAACCCCAAACACAGGTCAGCAATAACACACCCCAAACACACACACCAAACACAGGTCAGCAACAACGCTTATTGTGTGCAAACCCCAAACTCAGGTCAGCAAGCTGTTCTCAAAGATCACAGAGCTCCTTGAAGAATCGGACGTGCTGGTGTTTGTCCTCATTGACGAGATTGAGTCCCTCGCCTCAGCACGCAAGGTTCTGCTCGATGAAGTTCATAGGCAAAGTGTTCTTATTGCAGAACTATAAGTTTCCACCCAATCTAGCTTGCTGCACTTCTAATTTCTATCCAGATTATTCTCTTTCTATCCCCCTCTCTCTCTCTCTCTTCTCTTCTCTCTCTCTCTCTCTCTCTCTCTCTCTCTCTCTCTCTTTCTCTCTCTCTCTCTCTCTCTCTCTCTCTCTCTCT
>Ga0307968_1001737_pt1 | contig 17926 bp, 18 predicted proteins | sample OrgLakmetagen650_FD_201834 | JGI IMG/M metagenome (GOLD analysis project Ga0307968, IMG submission 201834) | Saline water microbial communities from Organic Lake, Antarctica - #650 | ecosystem: Environmental > Aquatic > Non-marine Saline and Alkaline > Saline | place: Antarctica: Organic Lake...
GGCAGCAGGTGAGGGAGGACCACGAGGGCCCGTGCGTGACCCGCAGAGCCCGCTGGCGCAGACACCCCTCGCGAGGGCCACGTGAAGAGGAGACGGCGAGGCTGGTCTCCTGATAACCATGCATAATAAGGCCTTCAAATAGCAGCTACGTAGTTGCAGCATATTTATCAGCTTACTTCCCGTTCAATGCATCTATTTTCTTGATGAAAGAGGTTTTGTGAACAAAAAAGGCTTACTGTCCTGAAATAATGTGGGGGGTGGTTATCACTGCCTCCGTGAATTCCTCCTCTTTTTTCTCCAGGCTAGCACCTACCACTTGCCTTACCTCCTACTTATTGCAGGCTGCAGAAACGGGTAGCGGAAAAACAGGGGTGAGTAGTGAGGGCTGGAGTTATACAATTCTAGGTGCATCTTTTGGTATTAACTTTAACAACCTCATACTTTTCGCTGCAACAAGATATTACGATATTGTTCGTGACCATCTTGACAGGAACTTCCGGCAAATTGCAAACTTGAGCTAGCAATGTACATCTGCTCACCAGGCGGCCTCAGATGCGCTTCACTGCAAGAACAGCCTAGGAACTTGCATCAAAGCAAGCTCGTGGTATGAGACCAATACACCCACGCATGCTCTAAGCGTGGCACTGAATATGTCTCTCTGTCGTTGTGTGTGCCCTCAGGCGTTTGCGCTTCCCGTCCTTCAAGTCGTGCACGAGGCTGTGAGGCGAAGAGGCCGGTCACCTCCCCAGGGGTGGGTCGTGGCGTGCATGTGTGTGTGTGTGTGCGCATGTATTTGTTTGTGTGTGCGTATGTGTGTGTGCGCGCATTACTTCTTAATAGGGGCACAAGCAGGGGTGCAGTGCAGATGCTTTACTTCTACCTTGCTAGCATGGAAGTAAATGGAAAGCTCAAGCATTGAAGTATGCAACCCCCTCAGCCCGTTCCTGGCGTGTGGTCTAGCTTTTTTGCACAAAACCCGTCCCAACTCACTGCCACCTTCCTGGGTGTGCTCAAATGGCTTTGAGCAGTGGCGGGAAAAAGGCGCCCTCAACGCAGCAAGAAGACAGCAGGACCACAAAGTGTGTCATCAGTGCTGAAGACAGAGACCCCGTGCTGTCCCTTTCCCCGGATGGAGTGACGTGCCAAAGCAGGTGCGGCGCTTTCTCTTGTGCACGTAGTGCGTGCGCACTGGTGCATGTGTGCTACCAGGTATGATAATAGGAGCAGAAATGTTTATGGCAGTACTGTGCACGTAGTGCGTGCGCACTGGTGCATGTGTGCTACCAGGTATGATAATAGGAGCAGAAATGTTTATGGCAGTACTGTGCACGTAGTGTTTGCGCACTGGTGCATGTGTGATACCAGGTATGATAATAGGAGCAGAAATGTATATGGTGCTTAGGGCAGCGCTATGGGTGAGGTATGGCAGTGACAGAGGCCTCCAGCCGTGAGGTGCCAGGGCCAGCTTTTTGCGTGGCCTGGTGCGGTTGTAGGTTGGGTATTTGTAGGGCTAGCTTAACCATACATAGAGGCGTCTATATGGCGTACACACCGTAGTTTCAGCAGGAGAATTGCCGTACTTACGGTCATACACAAAGTAACACAGTGATAAGGTCAGGCCCATAGCGCTCATGTTTGTGCCTCAGCCTACAATGCTCGTGTCTGTACCTCATACAGCACGATAAGGTCAGGCCTACAACACGCACACAGCTGTGCACTGTTTGTTGTGGTGTGCTACTGTGATGAAATACCGTAGTGCCTGTGTGCTGTTGTGCTGGTGATTGAGGGTGTGCTGCCTGTGTCTGGATCCTGTACAAACCCCGCCAAAGCAGGCGCAGCGCTTTGATGTGCTTTAAGCGCATTTGTGTTTCATGCGGTGTGTTTGTGCATGTGTGCATGTGTGTTGTGCATTGTGTGTTGTGCATGTGTGTTGTGCATGTGTGCTGTGCATGTGTGTTGTGCATGTGTGTTGTGCATGTGTGTTGTGCATGTGTGCTGTGCATGTGTGTTGTGCATGTGTGTTTCATGCGGTGTGTTTGTGCATTTGTGCATGTGTGTTGTGCGTGTGTGTTTCATGCGGTGTGTACATTTGTGCTTCGTGGGGTGTATGCATTGGTGAGTATTAATTTGCTCTAAACGTGTTGAGAAGATGTTGTGTGGGCTCCTTGTAAAAGGGAAAACAAGTGGATGGATGGATCATAAATAGAAAGAAGCGAGATTACAAACCCCAAACGTACGCGCAAGTAAGTGAAAGGCAAGCATTGAGATCAGGAGGGTGGCAAGTTTCCAAATTGTGCCATATACTATAAGCCAAACTCCCACATTTGTGCCTGCACTCAATAGATGTTCATGCGCTAAGGTCCTCACAGGAACAAGGAGGAAAACTGAAAAAGAAAAGGTGCTCACAGCTTGTCGCTTGTAAACGCACGGCTGGCCTGTGAATCGCCTAGTGTGAGTCATAACTTTCCAATTTGCACACATAGGCCAATTTCATGCCCAACACAACATACACACACACATGAAGAGGCACACACACTCTGTTGTAATGGCACCATCGTTGATAACAATTCTTTCACGCATACACACACACGTTTGACACGCACGCAAAGACACATATACTGAAGCACACACATATTTGTGATTCTAGCACCCGTACTATAATTGCACCACGATACAACCAATCCTGCTTCAGGAGTGAAAAGCTGTGGGGTGGTGCCCGCGGCACGGCAGGAGCGTTTGCAGGGCGCATGTATTATGAGGTAGGGTTTGTGCTCTTCAAGGCACAAAAAGAAAACGTGCAGGAAATGTAACCACACCCTACATCAAGAAAAGAACAGGAGTTGCTTGGATGCTGTACAAATACGAGGAGGCCCTTGTCATGGCATCAAGTTGTTTGTCTGTTTTTGCTCGCAGAAATCGTACTGTTTTGTTATATGTACAGTCGCGATACCTGGAACAATCAATTTTATCATTGTCAGGTCTCGACTTTTTTTGTTTGGTTTTTATTGTCTCAGGTTTTCTTGTAGCAAACGGGGAGTGCTGCTTTTGTGGTCTATGTCTTTGTGCCTCAGTTTTAAACCACACACACAGACACACGCGCACACACACACATACACACACACACACACTCACACAGACACACGCACACACACACACACATACACACACACTGACACACTGTTTGTTCTAGTCAGATTGTTAGTCACTGCAATTTCATCACACACAAACTGTATGTTCTAGTCAGATTGTTTGTCACTGCAAATCAACCAGTATCTATTGCAAACCCACCTTTCTTATGTGATTTTTCTTTTATTTTCTGCAGGTGACCTTGCAGGACGAGGGGCTTGCACGTGTGGGGTGGGCTACAGCAGCAGCTTCTTTGCAGGTGTGTGTTTATGTGTGCTGTAAGCTAATATGCAGCCAGGAGCTTTCCGGTGTCTTAATGTATATGCTTATATGCGTGTACATGAGTGTGTGCGCGTGAGTGTGTGTGCATGCATTTAATTTTGTGTGTGCAAGGGACCAGCTTATACTTGCCTGCTGCTCCGACCCGAGCCTTGACCCGAGCCTCGCACACAAAACGAGTCATGGACTTCAAGAGTGTTTGTGTGCCATTCAATTGTGTTCTTCTGCTTCCGATTAGCAACACATGATTTAATCAATGGTAACGTTTGTCGTGCACCACCCACTCACACGGGTGAGGAACAAGCCAATGAAGCTGGGCTTTGGCCAGATGACACTTAGCTCTGCAACTGTGCTTTTGGTTGTGTGCAATTTTGTGTGCAATTATTGCCTGTGTTTAGCCGCTTTCAGTATAGAGGACGGACAAGTTTAGCAGCGTGGTTGAGGAGAATGAATCTTGCGTGATTTTAAGTACCTTCGTTTTGCCTATTTTCACTGTAGAGGACGGACAAACACATGAAATGTTGCTCATCAATTACTGGTATATATGTAACCAATGGGTACGTGTAACTCAGTTCCGTCAACTGTTCAGCTCCTCGACATACTCAAGCGTTAGTGCATCCAATTATAACTTAGTTCCGCTGACTGATCAGTTCACAAACCTACTATCATGCGTTTATGCATCCGTCGAATGCTCAGCTCACTAGCACACTCTCATGCGTCAGTGCATCCGCATAGAACTCAGTTCTGCTGACTGATCGGCGCACCAACCTACTTGCATGCGTTAACGCATCCGCCAAATGCTCAGCTCACTTACATACTCTTATGCCTTAATGTATCGGCAGCTACGAACAGACAAGCACATAGAATGTCGTCTACCAACCATAGAACGTGTAAATCAGTTCTGCTGACCGTTCCTCTTTACACTGTGTACTTGCGCGCTAATGGATCTGCAGCTAGGTACAGACAAGCACAGCTGGGGCTTCGGCAGCACAGGCAAAAAATCTCACCAGCGCCAATTTGATACGTGAGTGTGTGCGTGCATGCTTGTGCTGTTGTGTGTGGGTGCACTACACTGTGTCAGCAGCACAGACAAGAGGTCGCACTTTTGCTGGTTCTCTTCGTGAGTGTGTGTGTGTGTGTGCGTGAGGGGTGTGTGTGTGTGAAATTCCACTGCACTGTCTTGGTCTGGTAGAGCAGAAATCAAGGCTAGTACATTGCTTTGGCAGTATTGGCAAGGAACCCCAGACGCCCCACTTTAATTACTGAGTGGATGTGTGCAATCTAAGGGTGGCTGTGAGTGGATGTGTTCAAATGGTGGATGGATGTGGATGTGTGCATTCAAATGGCTGTGAGTGCACTGAACTGGTGTTTTCGAAGGCACATACTTTTGAGGTTCTTTGTAAGCTTAAACAAGTCAGGTGCTGCACATAATATGCTTTTGAGGTTACGGTGTCAGCTTATAAACAAATCAGGCGCTGTAAACAGTATGTTTTTGAGGTTACTGTGTCAGCTTATAAAAAATCCAGGTGCTGTAAACAGTATAAGGCAGGACAAATTAGCGGTGTTGCTATATTTATATATATAGTGCGTGAGGGACAAAGTAGGAGGGCATCAATATTAGGGCAGCAACAAAATCATGTATGGTTAATGACTCAACTAGGTACCCGTAGTCTAAGGAGGGCACTGTGTGCCTATCTGCGGCTAGCACTGTGTGGCTCTTGATTGCTATTACTGTGGCTTCTGCTTATCAGACAAGGAGACCTCACGCAAACAGATCTATTGAGTTCCCTACGACCCATTATATGCCATCTCCACACTGCAAACAAATGAGAAATAAATCGATTTTTATCTCAGGTAGTAGAAGGCAACATTTGCCTGCCGGATTAAGGCAGTTAGTTGTTCACCCTTCCTGTGTTACACACGGATGTGCATGCATGCATGCACACGCACACACACAGGCACGGGCACAGGCACAGGCACAGGCACAGGCACAGGCTCACACGCACACATGCGCGCACACACACATGCGCACACATGTACACACATACACAACCTTTTTATTTCTGATGACACAACAACATGAGACAAAGCCGGCACCTGTGATTGTGTTTTCACTGTCCAAAGTTGTGTTTCACTGTATCACTTTGTGTCTCACTGTTTGGAGTTGTATTTTCACTGCTCAGTTACGGAGAGTGCTTTGGGCAAGGAGACACCGTAGGGGTGCTGCTCGACTGTGGCACAGGTGGGGGACTCCTATTCTTTAGTAATGTGGGGAGTGGTGCTTCACTGTCTGCGTCATCTTTTCTTAATGTCCAAAAGGGCAGGGAGACACCGTGGGGGTGCTGCTTGACTGTGGCACAGGTGGAAGCAGCCTCTTCTTCAATAATAAGGGTGTGGCTTCTCACTGCCTGCGTGCTTTCCTTTTTCTTCTAATTGGAATTTTGTTGGAGGTCTAGCACAAAGGAGATAGCACAGACAAAGGTGGTATCCTTGGTTTTGTAGTGCGTTTGTATGTGCACTTGGCTGTGTCATGATAACGAGCACATCATACTTCAAAAGGTGGTCGCCTTCATTTTTGTAGTGTGTTTGTATGTGCACTTGGCCGTGTCATGATAACGAGCACATCAGACTGCAAAAGGTGGTCGCCTTCATTTTTGTAGTGCGTGTGTATGTGCACTTGGCTGTGGCATGATACCGACCGAGCACATCAGACTGCAAAAGGTGGTCGCCTTGGTTATGTAGTGCGTTTGTATGTGTACTTGGCTGTGGCATGATACCGACCGAGCACATCAGACTCCGTATTTTTACAATTTGCTTCAGCAACTTTTATGCAGGGTTGTTCCTCAGGAACGTCCCAAAGGGAGCATGGGTTCTCCCTCACGCGTCCCAAAGCGTTTTCCTTGCGATCTTCCTCAGAAACGTCCCAAAGGGAACATGGCTTTTGCCTGGCCTCAAAGCCTACTTCTGTATTTGCTTTTTATCACATATTTGCTACTTATATTTTACGCAAGGTGCGTGTCCTTCCCCAAAGTATTCTTGCTGCATTTATTTTGGTGCAGGGTGCGTGTTCTTCACCAAAACGCCTGTTTCTTACTTTTTGCATACACAGGGTGTGTGTCCTTCACCAAAAATGGCACCGACCTTGGGCCAGCCTTCACGCTGCCTCCCTACATCCAAGGCCAGGTACTTGTAATTATGTTTGAAATTGTACACATGCATATATGTACCTATGTCCTCAGTTGTGCAAAGTAGTAATGCGCATACGCTCACTCACACACATGCATACACACACACGCACACACACAAACGCACGCACACACACATGCATACACACTCAAACGCACGCACACACACAGGCGCTCTACCCTGCAACCTGTCTGAAAGACGCGCAAGTTGCTGTCAACTTTGGTGATAGCCCCCTTCATTTCCAGCCCTCTGGCTACGTGCCTCTGGCTCAGGCAGGGCCTCAGTGCACCACAGGTCGGTTTGTGTGTGTGTGTGTGTGTGTGTGTGTGTGTGTGTGGGTGTAAGTGGGTGGGTGTGGGTGTGGGTTTGGGTGTGGGTGTGGGTAAGTGGGTGGGTGCAGGTGGGTGTGGGTGTGAGTGTGGGTGTGGGTGCATGTGTGTGTGCAGATGTGTGTGTGCAATTGTGTATGCTGTTGTACCCACCCTACCCCTTTCACGTTTCATTGTGTGCAAGGCAGTTAAGCGGACTGCTTATGAGCTTATGAGCGTATTGACATGTGGGCCTGCTGGTTTCCCTCGCGCACACACCGTACACCATTAACCTGCAGTACAAGTACCAGATGGGGTGCTGAGCAAGCCAGCTCAGTGAAGTGTGCCATCTGACGTGCTTTTTAATGCAAAATCGGTCACAGACGCCAAGCAGGGCGGTGTGCAGGGGTGTACTAAAGGTGGAAAGAGAGAGCGACAGTGGCATTACATTCATACTTTCTGACGCCCACTGTTTTACCATGGTGCGATTGCAGGTGCTGGACAGGGCGGGGGTGGGGCTGGGGATGTGCAGACCGGGAAAGGAGGAGGTATTCCGCCCAATGCGCCTCTGTGCATCATTTTGGAGCCTTCAAGAGACCTGGCCGAGCAGACCGCACGGTAGGTTAAGAATTGCGCCACGACCAAAACCACAACGTTTTTGCTAATGACATACCAAACAGACTGCAAAGTGGAAGATTCAAACATGCATGAAAATGTTAGATCAAATTCATCGGAGCACACCACACAGCAGGACTAGAACTGCATCCCTAAAAAGCTGCCAAGAAGTCATATAAGGCGTGTACCATTGATGGCATGCGCATTTCAAAGTACAACAGCTGTGCTGCCCGACGCACTGCTGTTCATCATTTTGGAGGTGTCAGCACATCTTGCATCATAGCACACCGCATGCAAGCAAGTGACGGCGGCTTTACGTGGCAGGCATGTGCGATATGTAAACAAAGCAACTCAATTTAAGGTAACAGTCACCAAGGTGTTGACATGAATGTCAGGTGTGCTAATTTGTGTGTTGGTAACAACCAGATCTATTCTATTGTAATATGCATTCTGGGGATCTTTTCCTTTTCGCTCTATCAGCTCATGATGATGCAGCTGAGCACAGGTGCCCAATACCTAAGCGCATGCTCACTCCCTCAATCTTACACACGCACAGACGCCTACGAATACTTCCACACTCCCACGCACATGCACGCACGTGCACACACATACACACACACACTCAGAAGTTGATAAACATTTACACATACACGTGCTTACACACACACACACACACACACACACATTCCGCACAAACCCACAGGTTTGTGAACGATTACAAAAAGTTCCTCGTGGCTCCCACCCTAATATCAGCCTTGCTGGTGGGCGGGGTGGATGCTGGACCCCAGCTGCGACAGTGAGTCGCTGACAAATGTGCAATTAGATTGTGCAAGGAGCATCTGTAACTCGGATGAAGCAGCTGATGGAAGAATTGTTGTAGCATTGGATCCAGCATCTGCTCTTTACAATTAAACATCTGGCCTCCTAAGCCATGTTGATGCAGCTGGTGGAGGAGTTATGGTAGCCTGGAATCCAGCAGCTGCTCTTATCACATGAGCACCTGCTCCCTGGAATCCAGCAGCTGCTCTTATCAAATGAGCACCTGCTCCTAACAATTGAGCATCTGCTCTCCTTAGTCATGACAAAGAAGCTGGTGGTAGAGTTATTGTGGCCTGGGATCTACGTATCACAGGTTTTTCCAGGGATGTGTCATACGGTCATTTGGGACGTTCAACACAATAAAATACTGTTACGCGTTAAATGTTAAATACGATTTGGCGTATCACACATACGAATACGCCGTATGATACAACCCTGGATTTTTAATTACGATGTAAGGAATTTAGTTGTCAATAACCGGGAAATCTACGTGTTGCACCAAGGGATGTCGAGCTGCTGTCACAACAAATCTTGAAGCGCTCTTTAACAAGCAGTCGTCGTCGTATGGACAACGTGTGTGTCCCCCCTCTACCCCATATGTGCAAGTGCCCTAAAGATGTGGATGGCACCCCAGGCAGAACTGCTTTGTGACTGGCGTCCCGAGCAGGCGTGAATGGCAATCCAGGCAGAATTGTTCTGTGATTGGCACCCCAGGCAGAAACACTTTGTGTTTGGCACCCCAGGCAAAACTGAATGGTGTTTGGCACCCCAGGCAGACACACTTTGTGATTGGCACCCCAAGCAGACTTAAATGGAACCCCAGGCAGAAACGCTTTGTGATTGGCACCCCAGGCAGACTAAGATGGCACCCCAGGCAGAAACACTTTGTGATTGGCACCCCAGGCAGGCTGTGGACGACACCCCGTGCAGAAACGCTTTGTGTTTGGCACCCTGAGCATACTTGAATGGCAACCCAGGCAGAAGGAAGCTCGTGCTCAAAGTTTGTTTGTATCTATTTAGTTCATCGATTGAGAAAGGAATGAAATGCGCAAATGCAAATGTTTAGCCTCAATTCCTTCCACGAACGTGCTGTGCAGGTTGAAGGAGGGGGCTGAGATTGTGGTGGGCACTCCAGGAAGGATCATCGACTTTGTGGAGACCAACAAGCTGGACCTTTCGCAGGTATGCTCATATCCCCCCTAGAGGCATATATAGCGATGTAACCTTACCTTACCTAGCAGGTATGCTCTTATGTGTGGGAGGATCATTGACTTTGCTGAGACCAGCAAGCTAGGCCCTCTCAGGGGGGCTCCTGTGTGTGAGATTGATGATAGCCTTATCAGCTCCCCAGTCTCCAGCAGACCCACGTAAAAAAGCGCTTTAAGTGGTATTACATGGCTTGTGAGCCTGCACAGTTTGTGGGCCTGTGTGGCTTGTAAACCTGCACATGGCTCTTTATGGGGAGGTTTACAGAACGTCTCTGCTGTAGTGCAGGAAACACACACATACACACATCTATATATGCAAACACAGACATATATATACAAACACACATCCATATAAAGAGTTACACGTCCAAAGATGGCAACAGGCAGGACAAAGAAACCGTGAAAGCAAGGAATTTTCACATTGGAGCCATAGCAGAAACAACTCTGGCATTTCATCGTCCTGGCCCTTGTTCTGTTGGTCATGGGCTTTGTATGTAGTCTTTTCGTCTCTGCCGTCCTCTCTCTGACATAGATCCCAGTTCTTCTCTGTGACTGTAGCCTCTGTTGAATCTCTGTTCTTCTCTGTGCTTGTGTTCTTTGTCTTGTCATTCCTACCTACGTGACCAAGACAGCGAATGGGCCTATGCTTGTGATCTCTGTTTTTAGTCTCTTTAATCTCTAGTGCCACCCTTTCGTGACTGCAGTTGCTGTGCATCGCTCAGTGAGACGACGACAATAGGCTTCTGCTGAGCTCATTGTGTAACACCTGACCTCCATTTCTTGCAATGAAGCAGAGTAAAATTCCTCGTAAATAAGTCCACTACCATGTTACGATACAAACAAGATATAATACTTGCGTATTACAATACAAACAAGATAGAATGCTAGCGTATCACGATACAAACAAGATAGAATGCTAGCGTATCTCAATACAAACAAGATAGAATGCTAGCGTATCATGATACAAACAAGATAAATTACTAGCATATCACGATACAAACAAGATAGAATGCTAGCAATCCCTTTGGTAGGCGGTGTGATACAGGTAGCAGTGGTATATGGTATGGTGAGGCGGTGTGATTTAGGTAGAAGTGGTACATGGTACATGTTACATGGTAGCAGTATAGTGAGGCGATGTAATACAGGCATAAATGGTACATCTGGTGAGCTAATGTGACTTATGCAAGCTTTCTCTGTGATAACAACCTCTATAGTCCGTTGCGTGATCATACCCACTGTCGTCCTCTGTGGTTTGCACAAAGCGTGCTGGCAGGATTATGATGTGCTGAATTGTTTTGCGTCGATCGCCTTAACCATATTGTTTGCATGCACTTAAACCCTACTTGTGGCACTTTTGCAAGGTGTCCTGACAAACGCCAGAACCCACGTTTCTGCTATCTGCTCCATTGCTGCTTACTGCTTACTGCTTACTACTTACTGCTTACTGCTTACTGCTTTAGGTCAAGTTCTTTGTGCTGGACGAAGCGGATCGGCTCATTGACAACCTGGACGTTGTGATGAACATTTTCAACCGCCTTCCGAAAAGCGGAGCAGGCCTGGACCGATTGCAGGTGCATGACCTAGGCGTAATATTTTTCGTCTAGACACGTTCATTTCTACCTAGACATGTTGTTATTCACAGTCAGTTGTTTGTTTCGCTGTGTGTGATTAATCACTTTAGTAGTTAACGTTCGCTTGCAGTGTGTCACCTAGGCGTATGCTTTTTCGCGGCCAGTTGAAAGGTTTTAAGCTGTTTGTATTCAGTTGCTTTAGTAATCAATTTAACAATTGCTTGTGGTTTGCATTTGTGAATAATAAGTGCCTGATGTGTATGTTTTGTATAACATGCAAAAGCTTGCGGTGTGTTCCTGCAGTGTCCCTGTAACTTTATTTTTGCAGTTTGTGTTTGTGTACGTTGTGTACCTCAGTATGTGCTCATTGTGTGTGCTCACAGGGGGCACTTGCAATGTAGCTTTGCATTTTCATTATTGTGCATACCATCTTCCTACTTGCAGTGTGTGTTCGCAGTGTGCTCTTGCAAGTGGTAACTGCAATGTATGTTTGCAGTTTATGTGGGCATGTACCATGTTTTTACTTGTAGTGTGTGTTTGCTGTATGTTATCGCAGGCAGTACTTCATACTTGTGCCCCCTTAATAATTCCGTACAAGCAGTGTGTGCATTGCAGCTACAAGCAGCTACAAGCAAATTCCATACAAGCAGTGTGTGCATTGTACAAGCAGCTACAAGCAGCTACAAGCAGTGTGTGCATTGCAGTGTGTGCATTGTACAAGCAGGTACAAGCAGCTACAAGCAGTGTGTGTATTGCAGTGTATTGCAGTGTGTGCATTGTACAAGCAGCTACAAGCTGTGTGTGCATTGCAGTGTGTGCATTGTACAAGCAGCTACAAGCAGTGTGTGCATTGCAGTATCTGAATCCTGCTTGCAGTGTGTGCCTCTTTATGTTTTTTTTTGCGTGTATTCTTCCATGTGCCTTATAACCTGTAAAATGCGCTGCTTTTCACTTGTACAGGAAAAGCAGCTCATGGCCATGAGATGACATCATTTTGTCGTTGGGTTGAAGTTTTGTCCTAGCTTTTTAGACGCCTTGTTTGTTTTCCCACACAGACTAGTATCTAAACTTTCGAAGGTGTGCTGCATGGCCACGTGTGCTTGATTATACACCTCGCTTCCAAATTGTTTTGTGCACTTTGTGGCATGCTTATGCTCCTGTAGAAGAAGTCGCTTTGAATTGCATGATCTGCAGGCACACAGGTGTTTATGCTCCTTGTCAGGTGCCATACTGCTGGCCTGTTCAAGGAGAAACAAATCTGCGTGATGTGTGATGTGTGTGCGTAGGTGTTCATGCTCAGCACCACACTTCACCCTCTAGATGAAGATGATCTGCAGACACACAGGTGTTTATGCTCAGCGCCTCACTGCACACATTTTAAAGGAGTTTTCAATAGTTTCAAGTACACACAACTGCAGGTGCTCATGTGCTCAAGTGAGTACACACAACTCATGTTCAGTGAGTACACACAACTGCAGGTGCTCATGTTCAGTGCTACCCTGCACACACCAGAGGTGCAGTCCTTGGCGGACAAGATCACGCAGAACCCCGTGCTGGCAGATCTAAAGGGCAGAGACGCTGTGCCAGAGACGGTGGATCATGTGGTCATTGAAGTGGACCCTATGGAGGTGTGTTACCTAGCCATGGACGGATATTTCCTGTTGTAGAGGTATAGGATCTAATCATGGCTTCTGTCCAGTTGTAAAGGTATAAGTTGTGGGGATTTTATTGTAGAGTCTGTCTCATCGTGCCTCATCATGCCTGTGCCTTGTTTTGCACCGGTGTTTGTTGTGTCTCAAATAGCAAGGGCAACAATGCATGCCAGAGCTATTTCAGAAGGCAGCAGGCTTCATTTCATGAAATGGTATCTGCCAGCCAGGCATCTACCAGCAAACAATCAGCCAGTCTGAGTTGAAGTATCGCATTACAAAATATTTGTAATTACCTTTCATATTCAGCATCGTGAGGCGCTTAATTAAGTAATGGTTTGCTCAAAATGCCCCCAGTATGAATATACTGTATTTCGTTCACTTACCCCTACTGAAGCGGTTTTCTCTTTCCAAAATTTTCTTTTGTAGGTAACAGAAGGCTAGTGCTACAACAACAATATCACATGTTTTACACACATACGCAGCCTAGCAGTCGCACGTTTTGATTGATGGCTTACTCTGTAAGCTCTGTATCTCGTTCACTTCCTTTACTGAAGCACGCACTTTTGGGCTTCTCACAAACTGCAGGACAGATCATGGCTGCAGAGCGCACCACAGGTGCGTGATTGTGTATATGTGTGTTTTGTGTTCAGTTCAACTAAATAGAAACAGATCAGTGTTCACACCCATGTACCAGAGGACCTCCACCATTAGAGAAGCAGACGTTGACATAGGCGCACGCACACACAACACTATAACATGTTCACACGATCTTTCACACACATACACACACACACACTCACATGCGCGCACACACACATACATGCGCACACACACTATCACACACAAACACACACTCTCTTACAGGTATTCACAGACAACGCACATGCTCTGGACAGAGTAGATGCCCCTGCGGCCACTGCTGGGGATGCAGGTATAAGGATGTGACTTGATGGCCCTGTCTGCGCGTTTGAGCAGAATTGTTAGGTCGTGACTGATGTTGTGTTTGTGTGTTTCTTGTGGATGTGTGTAATGTTTCTTGTGGATGTGTGTTTGTGTGTTTCTTGTGGATGTGTGTTGTGTGTTTCTTGTGGATGTGTGTAATGTAATGTGGGTTTGCAGGCAAGGCTGTGACCTTCTGGCGCTGTCTGCGCATTTCATTTGAAATGCTAGATCGTGACTGGCGTGCAGTGTGTTTGTGCCCTCCTTGTGGTTATGTGCAATGCTAGATCGTACTGGCGTGCAGTGTGTTTGTGCCCTCCTTGTGGTTATGTGCAATGCTAGATCGTACTGGCGTGCAGTGTGTGGCTAGATCGTGACTGGCGTGCAGTGTGTGCCTTCCTTGTGATTATGTGAAATGCTAGATCGTGACTGGCGTGCAGTGTGTTTGTGCCTTGTGGTTATGTGTTACGTGTTGCATGTCATGTGTAATGTGTGTGTATTGTATGTGTGTATCACATGTATGTAATGTGAGTATTACATGTCATGTGTAATACGTAATTTTGAGTTGTTTTGTAAATCCTTGTAACACCTTGTGATTTGTAATGTGTAATGTGTGCGGGCAGGCACCGACCTGCAGCATGTTTGCAGCCTCTGCACAGCACTATGGTTAGAGATGTATAGGGCTGGCCAGAACCATAAATATACGGTGCATATACGGTATTTTTTGCAGGGAATGAACCAAATATACGGTCATATACGGTGTATATATATATACGGTTCTGGCCAACCCTAGAAATGTATGTAAACCGGACGCAAGGTGCAAGCACCATTGCATTATGGCATTATTACTAAGTAGGAGTCAGACACACATCGTGCTCACAGGAATGGTTGTGGCTGCGTTCGTTTCAACCACGTGACGCATTTGTAATTGCGTAGAAATCCAATGACCTCTTAAGTGAAGGTGTGCATGTGCAAGGAAGCGCACAACCCCAAAGTTTATGCAAATTACAAGTCGTATGCAGGTTTAAAAAAGAATGCAATATTGAACGCAAGTTAAATTCAATTGTATGCAGGTTGAAAATGGATGCAATATTAGATGCAAGCTAAGCTTTAGTCGTGTAGTTGTGATTTCTGAGACAACTCTGCAGACCGTGTGGGCAGGAAACGGTGTGTCGGTCTTGATCAGGACCTACTGGACCTACTCAGGCCCTGTCCAACGCCTCCTTTGCTTGGTTTATTTGTACAAATCAATACTCACACGCAGAGGCTCTGAGTGAGGGCACCAAACGTCTGAAGCAGCGGGTTCTCGAGCGTATTGTGGTGAGAAGAGGCGCATGCACACACATACACACACATGACGCACACACACACACACACACAAACACACACACAACCAGAATTACACACACCCAATGCACAATGCACACCGCTATGTGTGATGGCTTGAGTAAGTTATGAATCATTGAAGAAAGTAGCAAACGTCTGTGCACGTCTTTTCATTTCTTTGTGCTTTGTGCCATTGATGATATCGGAGAGGAATTCAATTTCTACTCTTCTGCTGCTTTAAGAAGAGCAGAACAGAGGGAGGAACGAGCTCAAAGCCGCCTACTGTGTTTTTTCATCTCTTCTTTTGCTTTCGTGCAAGTCTGGATTTGTCTTGCAATTAAACCTCATATTTGGCCACGTGAATAGTCACTTAACGACTTCTGAATATACCCTTATCTTCATCATAAACCCTTCACATTACACCAATTGCGCCATCGGTTTTCATTCGACACATCCTTCAACACACGTACTCAGGACACCTACAAAATGGACCAAGCGCTCATCTTTTGCCGCACCAACTATGACTGCGACCTGCTCGAGAAGTTCATGCTCTCGTTGGACAACACTACCCAGACCTACAGGTGTGTGGCAGACTCACACACACACACAACCCAGACCTTCAGGTATGTGGCAGCTTCTCTGCCATTGTTACGTACAAGGCTCTTTATGCGTCATTCTCACACCTTTGTTCAATGAATGACACCAGCCTGATGTCCAAAGTTGTGTGTGCTTATTCTTCTGCTAATGCCACGTACAAGGCATTTTTTGCTCAGTTTGCACGCTTCCGTTCAATCACAGCAGCCTGACTAACATTATAGTGTGTACCTGCTTTTCTGTGAGTGCCACTCACAAGGAATATGCGTACCTGCTTTTCCGTGAACTCACAAGGGGTGTGCTTGACCCCTGTTATTTCGTGACAGCTGTCAGGCTCACAGGTGCATGTGTACCTGCTTTTCTGTGAGTGCCACGTACGAGGCACTTTATTCATCTCTCACTCTGTTACAATGACACCAGCCTGACGTACAGACTAGTGTGTGTGCCTGTTTTTCTGCTAGTGCCACTCACAAGTCACTTATTGCCCAGTTTGCACGCTTCCGTTCAATCACACCAGCCTGACTAACATAATAGTGTGTACCTGCTTTTCTGTGAGTGCCACTCATAAGGCACCTTGCTGCATATTTCGCACGCTGCTAGTTCATTACCCCTGTCTTCGTTGGGTTACTTATCCAAATGTAGGCCTCATGTTCCTGTAAGGCCCAGCAACGGTGCTCGGTAATTCTAGCCAATGCTTGGCATGTCGTCGGCACTTTTGTGTGTACTTGGTTTTCAGGGGAGCCACACACATGGTGTGCAAAATCATCGTACCCGGACCCACTTTTCTGCAGTGCACCATGATTCATTTTGTACATTTATATGCCTGGTTTTTTATGTGTGATTGAGGCGCCTACCCATTTTAATGCTGCTGCCGTATACAGGTCATTGTGCTGCTGCTGTGCATATTGCGTTGTCAGGGGAAGCCAGTTCAGTTCATGGAAATCCTTTAATCGATAGTACAAATACGCATGTGCACACACAAACAAACATGTGCACATACGTGCATACATGCAAACACGAGCACGTTGAGGTGTCTTTGTTCTTTAGTCTGCTGATTCCCTCACACCGTGAATGACCAGCCCATGTAGAAAAAAGCTCATGACCACCCATGCCACTTTTAAGTCGAGCACTCCATTTTTGGTCCAGACCAGAGCTGTTCAAGATAAGGATTACAATAGAAATTGAACGGCCCTCGGTCGAGGCGTTTGACTGCCAGCCGCTGTTCAAGATAAGGATTACAATAGGAAACAAACGGCCCTCGGTCGAGGCGTTTGACTGCCAGCCGCTGTTCAAGATAAGGATTACAATAGAAAACGAACGGCCCTCGGTCGAGGCGTTTCACTGCCAGCCGCTGTTCAAGATAAGGATTACAATAGAAAACGAACGGCCCTCGATCGAGGCGTTTGACTGCCAGCCGCAGTTCAAGATACACTTTGTGATGTGTAAGGTCGGCCAGAACCGTATGCACGTACTGTGCATGACCGTGTGTATGTAAACCTGCCAGAAACTACTGTTCATTCCCCGTAAGCACACACATGTGTTTTTTAAAGTATAACGTTTGCATCGTGAGATGGCGGTGGATTATTTGCAGGGAATTAAAGATTATTTGCAGGGAATTAAAGAAATAGAGAACTTGAGAGGAACACAAATAAAAAGCATGAGTGGTATGAGCGATGGCATTTTGCTTCACTCCGAGAACTCGAGTTTAATTGTTACACACTGAACTCAGCAGTTTTGGCCAACCCTGATTATGTGTTACAGGGGCAAAAAAGAGACTGGAAAAGAGGGAGCTTACTCGTGCGTGGTGTTAGGAGGGGCGCGTGCCATGGAAGAACGGCGTAGGGCCTTGCAGGTGTGTTTCTGTGCTGCGGGGCTTGGAGTAGGTGCTGCTCGTACACACACCTGTGTGTTTGTGTGCTGTGGGGCTTGGAGTAGGTGCTGTTTGTACACACACATGTGTGTTTCTGTGCTGTGGGGCTTGGAGTAGGTGCTGCTCGTACACACACCTGTGTGTTTGTGTGCTGTGGGGCTTGGAGTAGGTGCTGTTTGTACACACACATGTGTGTTTGTGTGCTGTGGGGCTTGGAGTAGGTGCTGCTCGTACACACACCTGTGTGTTTGTGTGCTGTGGGGCTTGGAGTAGGTGCTGTTTGTACACACACATGTGTGTTTCTGTGCTGCGGGGCTTGGAGTAGGTGCTGTTTGTACACACACATGTGTGTTTGTGTGCTGTGGGGCTTGGAGTAGGTGCTGTTTGTACACACACATGTGTGTTTGTGTGCTGTGGGGCTTGGAGTAGGTGC
>Ga0307968_1001738_pt1 | contig 17924 bp, 17 predicted proteins | sample OrgLakmetagen650_FD_201834 | JGI IMG/M metagenome (GOLD analysis project Ga0307968, IMG submission 201834) | Saline water microbial communities from Organic Lake, Antarctica - #650 | ecosystem: Environmental > Aquatic > Non-marine Saline and Alkaline > Saline | place: Antarctica: Organic Lake...
TATATATTTTCACACCCTCCCGCACGTCACGCACCCCAAAATTAAATAATTATTTTAGCTTCCCGCAGTCACCCCGCAGGGTCAAAAAAGATATTTATGCGGGGTGATATAAGGGTTGTACGGTACTAGTAGTTAAGAGAAAAGAGCCGAATTCTGGTACTGAGAACAGTCTCAATCCTCACCGCAATCAAGGACATGGAAGCTGGCAGAAAGGACCACCTGAGGCCCATAATTGGAATGTGTATCAAATGTTTTCAGGGTATGCGCTGAGCTTGACTTTTAAATTTTGGCACCCAAGTAAAGTTCTGATTCCAAGCTCTGCTTTTATTAGTTAAAAGAAGCGAAGCTTAAAACCCTGTCATTGATGGGAGCGTACCCAATCAGCCGTGGCATGTTCCTTAACTTTCAATCACATTCGAAGCACCCTTTGCACAAAGATCAGTGTTTTTGGTAGTTCTGAGTCCTCACAGTACACAAAGATCATACAAGTAAAAAGCAGTGAAAACACAATGTGCTTGATGAGGTGCACACACACATACATACACACACACAATTAAGACCACCTTACACAAAAACGCACACACATAGACACAATTAAGTAAATTCACAAGCGCTGGATTGCACCATGGTTGGGTGTAGGTGCCCAGCTAGTGCGTGCAGTCTTGTCTATTTTTACGCAGGGCTACTTGATCAAACAAATCAATCAATGCTATAGCATTACGACGACAGACATAATGTACGGATAGGGTTGGCCAGAACCACATATATATATATATATATAAATTTATATATATGTACGGTGTACATACGGTATTTTAAGCAGGGAAATCATCAAATATACGGTCATATACGGTGTATATACATGGTTATGCCAACCCTATGTGTGGATGATGCAGTGACATCATCGAATCTTGGCTCAAGTTTGTATCTGCCTTCTTAATTGGTTCCAATTAGATGACGTGGTGTGTGAGCGGTCGCCCCTTGAATGCAAAATAGCTCTGAACTTCTGTCAGACAGCTCTGTTTGGGAAGGTAGTGGGGTTTAGAATAATCACAGGCTTGGCCTAAAATTTGATGATATCACAAGTTATTGGAGACCGACTGTGAGAGAGTTAGACCCAGGGAACGCTTTTCCTTTGCTGATAAAAAGAAAAATTACGCTGGCAGTGAAAACCACTCTCCACATTTGCTAAGGAAAAGGAGCCGCGTTAGTACCGGATACCGTAAAGCCTGTCCACCTCCTTTGCTGATGCCATGGTCACCCAAGTTCCTTGCCTCAAACCACAGGCTGTGTTCCACATCTACATTTGGGGCCGGCTGTGTGAAGAAAAGACAGGACCCTTTGGGCTTCTGTTTACGTACCTGGCTTCTGTTTGTGGTACGCTTCCTTAATTATTATTATTATTAATTCCTTAATTATCATGGGTTGCGAGAAAGTGTCTGTCACTGCCTAGCACTTTTTGTGCTGATCTTGTTAAAACCTTTTTTTAAACATTAAATTTAAAGAAGATTGGTGAAAGAAAGTGAGAGAGTGTCATATTAAAAGGGCTATGGTTGCTCAAAGAGTGTGTCTTTGGTCAAGCCTCCCAACCACTTGATCCCCGTTATCTTTCATTTGTAAGCCTTCAAATGAGATGCCGTGTGTCCCCTCTGTTTCAATTGGGTTATGCAGGCATCAAGACGTACAACTTCTAATTATGTTGGTAGTGACCCTGATAGTACCCTGATAGTGGAATTTCAATTAATGTTGGTAGTGACCCTCTCTGCATTGTTTACCTTCTATCCTTTATCGGACCTCCAGACAGCTGCTAGGTCATTGATTGCCGCTAGGCGAGTGGCTGCTGCTTCTAGACGAGCGATTGCTGCTGCTAGGCAAATGGTTGCTGCTGCTGGGCGAGTGGCTGCTGCTACTAGGCGATTGATTACTGCTGCTAGACGAGTGATTCTGCTGCTAGGCGAGTGGCTGCTGCTGCTAGGCGAGTGGCTGCTGCTGCTAGACGAGTGATTGCTGCTGCTAGGCAAATGGATGCTGCTGCTAGGCGAGTTAATGCTGCTGCTAGGCGAGTGGCTGCTGTTGCTAGGCGAGTGATTGCTGCTGCTAGACGAGTTAATGCTGCTGCTGGGCGAGTGGCTGCTGCTGCTAGGCGGGTGGTTGCTGCTGCTAGGCGAGTGGCTGCTGCTGCTAGGCGAGTGGCTGCTGTTGCTAGGCGAGTTAATGCTGCTGCTAGGCGAGTGGCTGCTGCTGCTAGGCGAGTTAATGCTGCTGCTAGGCGAGTGGCTGCTGCTGCTAGGCGAGTGGCTGCTGCTGCTAGACGAGTGATTGCTGCTGCTAGGCGAGAGGTTGCTGCTGCTAGGCGAGTTAATGCTGCTGCTAGGCAAGAGGTTGCTGCTGCTAGGCCAGTGGCTGTTGCTGCTAAGCGAGTGGCTGCTGTTGCTAGACGAGTGATTGCTGCTGCTAGGCGAGAGGTTGCTGCTGCTAGGCGATTGATTACTGCTAGGCGAGTGGCTGCTGTTGCTAGGCGAGTGATTGCTGCTGCTAGGCAAATGGTTGCTTCTGCTAGGCGAATGGCTGCTGCTGCTAGGCGAGTGGCTGCTGCTGCTAGGCGAGTGGTTGCTGCTGCTAGGCGAGTGGCTGCTGCAAACTAGGCGAGTGGCTGCTGCTGTTAGGGTTCACAAAGGGTTTACAAGGGTGTGTGCTATGGTTCATTGCTTCTAGCAATAACGCTCACAAAACGGCATCTCATCATACTGTATGTGTGTCACACATAGGGCTGGCCGAAACCATATAACTGTCACCTTGCCATACATGACCGTAAATTTCTTATGAAATCCCTACCAAAACAAGATGCTTTTTTAGCTCTGGCCAACCCCAGTCGCTCCAATGAGTATTGCACTATGACTTGCTTGTGCTCCCTGCAATCAAAAGGCCTCTGGTGCACTATGACTTGCTTGTGCTCCCTGCAATCAAAAGGTCTCTGGTGCACTATGACTTGCTTGTGCTCCCTGCAATCAAAAGGTCTCTGGTGCACTATGACTTGCTTGTGCTCCCTGCAATCAAAAGGCCTCTGGTGCACTATGACTTGCTTGTGCTCCCTGCAATCAAAAGGCCTCTAGTGTCCTGCCGCCTATGATCTGCAGGCGCAAGCGTGCTAGCGTGGCTAGCGCTCCCTGCAAAAGGCCTCTGGTGCCCTGCTGCCTATGATCCGTAGGCGCAAGCGTGCTAGCACGGCTAGCGCTCCCTGCAAAAGGTCTATAGTTAACTGCTGCCTATGATCCGCAGGCGCAAGCGTGCTGGCATGGCTAGCGTTCCCTGCAAAGGTTTCCGGTGCTGCGGCAACCAGCTTGAGTAGCTGCGCTTGGTTGGGCCTCTTCACTGTCAGCATTTTCTGGCCTCGCCTCAAACGGAAACCTGCGGAGGTTGCCTGTCTCACTCCTCTAGTATGCATCGCAGCAACACAAAGGTGCGCGTAACAGCATAGTATGGCTCCCTGCAATTGTTTAGAGGTGCGTAATTGTACAATTGTTTAGAGGTGCGTAACAGCAGATTATGGCTCCCTGCTATTGATTGGCAAGCTCCGTTGCTTCCAGGCTATTTTGCTGCTGAAATCAGTCGAGCCTCGCGGTGCTGAAATCAGGCACGTGGTGCTGAAATCAGGCACGTGGTGCTGAAATCAGTCGAGCCACGTGGTGCTGAAATCAGCCACGTGGTGCTAAAATCAGTCGAGCCATACGTGGTGCATCCCTTTCCTTGCTGTGGATATCGTTATGCACGTACTGGTCATGTCTCAGGCAGTCAGGGATGTCAAGTGCCGGCAGTTCTCAGCTGTTATTTGCCACACAAGTGAACATCTCAACGCCCCTTCCTTTATTACGCTTTTTTCTTCTGGCAGATAAGAAAGTTGTGCACCTGGCAGATAACAAAGTTGTGCACCTGACAGATAACAAAGTTGTGCACCTGGCAGATAACAAAGTTGTGCACCTGGCAGATAATATCTGCCCCAAGTTCAAGGAGTACGTGCTGACGCAGCCCCATCCTGGGGCTTCACTGCTGCGGATATTTCCATTGATGACCTACTTCGTTCTATTTCTTGTCTTTTCTTCCCTTGCAGATTCTCCCACCTCGCCCCGCTGCTTGTTGTGAACGGCACTTGTTTGGGTGCGTTTGTACACCCTGCTGGTGCGTTTGTGGCTGCCTCCCTTTCGTTGTTGGTGTTTGAGGCAGTTAGAGCAGCTCGAGCATGGCTATCCCATCTAGAAGAGCAGAAAGTGAAGAGGGCATGAGGGGGATGGTTGATGATTGCTAGAGTGGGACACGTTGATGGGTTAATAATATGTTTTCCCATGTCAGTAATGCAAGTACGGATTGAATAGTACTTTACATACTTATTGTATTATCTCGAAAGAAGAGCTGCTGTCTGCCTCTTTTCCAGCGCAGTATGAGACACACTGCAAAACTGACACTAGGGTGGAGACGTACCATGATGTTCTCCTTCCCTGATCCTATTGGGCAAGACTTTATGATTTGTAGTGCTTCATGAGTGACGTGCCCATTGTGCTAAATCATCTTTAAAGCTTGATTTCACATATTGATATCCGTTCCAAATAAGTTGCGTAGTAACAGATTTTTGTCACCAACACCTCCCGCCTATTATAAAGGGCTTTTGTTGCGCTTTTTTATTTTTCCCTATCGGTTTTATTTAAAATTTAAGACAATGGCTATATGGCTATATATGTAGAAGGCCTTTCACTTTCTTTCTGCAGGATTGCTTCGATAAAAGTTGATTCAGAGACAGATGATCTAAATATTAAGTGAGCGCCCATCAAGCATACATATGCACTGATTTAAACTCTTCAGGTTTGCAATGTAGGTTTGCAATGCAGCACATGTAAATAGATGGCCATTCTCTACACACGACCATTGCCGCCACTAGTAATCCTCAACATTTTTATTATGCGGAAACTGCTTCAACCTTAGCTTGCTGATTGTGCTTCTTGTTTCGTAAGCTTATTTGCCTGCCTTCTTGTCAAAACAGTGGCTTGTCACCTAGCGGATTTTGCAGGTATGTGTGTGTGTATGTGTGTGTATTTGTGTGTGTGTTGCGTGTGTGTGTGTGTGTGTGTGTGTGTGTGTGTGTGGTGTGGGGGTGTGGGGGTGTGGGGGTGTGGGGGTGTGGGGGTGGGGGTGTGGGGGTGGGGGTGGGTGTGGGTGTGCGCGTGTGTGTGTATGTGTGTGCGTGTGTGTTTGTGAGTGCAAGCGTGTGTGTGAGCACCGCTCGTGGAACCCCAGAAGAACCTCAGGACCTGGAGGCTCCGCGAATTAATAAATATTTTCCCTGTTGTGCCAATTTAATTATTTTAGTTTAGGAATTGCGATGCGGAACCAAGTTCTTAGCTTGCTAGTGCTGTATATTTCGTCGGGTTGCGCACAACGCGGTGAATCGGGAAGCCAGCAGGAATGCTGGAACTCCGTGAAAAGCAAAGAGAAGGATGTACTCGTACGCGGATACCGCTGCGAGGAGGGATCTGCTTGCGCTATCTGGCGGGTGTGTGAGCAATGTTGGAATGGGGACCAGCTCTCTCTCTTGTCCTCAAGCACAAATGCCGGCATGGCCTGCACAAGCACAACACACACACACACACACACACACACACACACACACACACACACACACACACACACACACACACACACACGCACACACACACACACACACACACACACTCACACACACACACACACACACACACATACACACACAAACACACACACACTCACACACACACACACACACACACACACACACACACACACACACACTCGCACTTAAACACACATACACACACGCACTCACACACACATACACGCACACATGCATGCGCACGCACTCGCACACACATTAGCGCACATATACACACACATACACATACAACGCACACTCATATACACATACACATACACATTTACATACACATACACATATACACATTCATACGCGCACACTTGCATGCGCACGCACTCGCACAGGCATAAGCGTGCGCACATTTACATACACACATACACACATACGCATACATACACACGCGCACGCATAATACAGGCACGCACGCACACACATAAATACACACACATACATACACACACGCATGCATACACACATGCACACGTGCATGCAAGCATCTACACACACACACACACACACACACACACACGCACACACACTCACACTCACATGCAAGCTTGCAGCTTCCCACCATCTTACGTGGGTTTGCACGGATACATTTGATAGTTTTGAACGTCCTGTTTTCTCCCGCCACCAAATTTGCGCAGGCTGAGAGCAGCACTGTGGTCCACACTTGCTGGGAGTCTTTAGCATCATGCGTGCAAATACAAAACAGCACGAACGCGGATCTGATGAGGCAGTTTGAAGGCATCCAGTGCTGTTCTTCCAACAATTGTAACTCCCTTGGTAGGTCTGTAAGCATTTGCCTTGGTGGGTCTGTATACTAACAAGTGGACACTGGCCTTTGACCTGTGTGTGCGTGCAACATGTTAATGCGTGTGTGTGCAACACGTATATCCGTGTGTGTGTGTGTGTGTGTGCAACATGTTTATGCGTGTGTGTGTGCAACACGTATATCCATGTGTGTGTGCAACACGTATATCCATGTGTGTGCAACACGTATATCCGTGTGTGTGTGTGCAACATGTTTATGCGTGTGTGTTGTGTGTGTGTGTGTGTGTGCAACACGTAAGTCCATGTGTGTGTGCATCACGTATATACGTGTGTGCGTGCAACATGTTTATGCGTGTGTGTGTGCAACATGTATATGTGTGTGTGTGCGTGCAACACGTTTATGCGTGTGTGTGCAACACGTATATCCGTGTGTGTGTGTGTGTGTGTGTGTGTGTGTGCAACATGTTTATGCGTGTGTGTGTGTGTGTGCAACACGTATATCCGTGTGTGTGTGTGTGTGCAACATGTTTATGCGTGTGTGTGTGTGCAACACGTTTTATCCTTGTGTTGTGTGTGGCATCCATTTCGATCCCTTTTGCTCTTACACGGTGAGACCTATATGTATATATACACCGTACATGACCGTCTATTTGGTGATCTCCCTACCAAATATATCGTATATACTCCGTATATCTATGTTTCTGGCAAACCCTAGACTACCGATTACCTGCGCCCTTTGCACCACTGTTACTGACTCTCATCAGGAGCCGGTTTCAGGCCAAGCCTGCAACTGTCCTCCCTGAAAGAAAAGAAAAGTAAAGAAAAACTACGCAGGCAGCAAAACACTCCCGGCATCAAGTAAGGGAAAGGAGACACTTTTGCCCAAAATGTGCCGTGAGTCTCCCCCACCGAAATCCTACCTTCTTTGATCCCCTCTTTTGATTCGTAGTCAAGGAAGTTCATGGGTTACTCTCAGTACCTCAGTACCTCAGTTACTCTCAGTACCTCAGTGGCTCTTTAGTTACTCTCAGTACCTCAGTACCTCAGTTACTCTCAGTACCTCAGTTACTCTCAGTACCTCAGTTACTCTCAGTACCTCAGTGGCTCCTTAATCGATTGCCTTGAGTGGATTCCAATGCCTGTGTGACTCCTCCTTTTCATATCACGCTGCCTAACTCCTTTTTCTCACTGCCTGTGTGACTCCTCCTTTTTATATCACGCTGTGATGAATTGTGTGCTTTCGTACTAGCGATGTGTCCAGACAATGGTGCGAGTGTCACGTAGGAATGATATGATGTGAAGTGTATAGGGTTGGCCCATACCGTTTATATACGCCGTATATTTACATCGTCGAAGAAAACCCTAAAATACAACTTGTTTATACGGTGTATGTCGGGTACAAAACATAAGCGTTAGTGTATAATTTGAGCCTATCCAAAATATACGGCGTATATATACGGTTTGGGCCAACCCTAGAAGCTTAGGCGTGTGGAACAGGTGAAGTCTGAGATGAGCACGCTAGCTGGTACAGGTCAGCTGTTCATGCAAGTTTTAGTAAAATGTGTGAATGTGTAGGATTGGCCACAGGTCGTCCCCATGCAACCCCCCCCCGACCCCCGGGCAAATAGGGGCAATACCCCCTAGTTTGGACATATCTAGTATTTAATATCCTTGATAGTTCGGACCGCGACTCTGGTGTGAAAGAGAGGTTGTGAAATGGAGCCAAGGAAGCCCCAGCCAAAATGCTTGCAAAATTTCGCTAGAATTCAGCCAGGCCGCCGACTGGCCCCAATTAAATTATATATTATCCTGTGTATAAGAAGCAGGTGTGGAGCTGCAGAGTTTTCTTTTTCCCCTGTGTCCCCTGTGTGAGTCCCCTTCACCGGCTTTCCCAGTACCCCTGCCCCAAATACAACATTGCTGCATTGTTATGACATTTACAATGCTTCTATCCTGAAGCAGATGTTGATCGGTGTAAGTTCAGAAATGCACCTTTTCCCTGCCAAAGTGGGTGCAAAATCACACCGGGCCCCACACAGCCCCCCAGAATGCCAAATTCACAGCAAATGTCAATGGCTTAGACATGAAATCGAGTATCTTGCATTCAGATGAGGTACAGGGGGCTTTGGATTGACTGAAAAGCTTATTGGCCCTGTTTGGGGTGACTTTGGCACAGGGACGATCCACAAAACCATGTTTGTTCAATAAACAGGGTTGGCCAGGGCCGTATAATTCCCTGCCAAAAGTACCGTATACACACCGTACATATATAGGGTTGGCCAGAACCACACATATATACGTATATACGGTGTATATATGTTAATTTTGCCGAAAAATCACCACACTTACAGTCATATACGGTGTGTATATACGGTCCTGGCCAACCCTATATATGGTTCAGGCCGACCCTAAACTTATAACATGGATTTCTTGTCCTGCTAAAGATCCTCGTATGTTTGCCATGTGTATCTATATACACACTTAGGGTTGGCCAGAACCATATATATACGGTGTATATACGATATTCATGACAGAAAAATTACCAAATATACAGTCATATACGGTGTATATATACGGTTCTGGCCAACCCTATACACACTAGATACCAACCAACCTAGTGCTCATTCATTCTTGTTCTTACTGCATAAGGTGTTCTGGCGCATGGCCTCAATGCACCTCCTTCCACGCATCACACCAATCTTGACAAGGGGTTTTTTGTAAACTGATGGTTGCGACAGATATGCTTGTGGGGTTTGCAAGGGACTTTTGCTTCAAGTATTGCCGCCGAATGTAATTGCTTTCAGCTAATTCTGAAATGTATGAAACAGGCAAGCTGCTGAACGTCACACCAAGTTTTTCATGTACTTTCTTATGTATCTAAGAACGCAACTGTCTAGGGTTGGCCATAACCATATATAAATATATACACCGTATACCGTATATGACCACATACTTGGTGATTTCCCTGCCAAACTACCGTTTATGGTGTATATATATGGTTTTGGCCAATCCTACAAATGTCTGATCATCGCTTCCTTGCTTGCAGAGCTCTTCACATCTAGCGGAGCTAACGACGGCAAAACCAACGTGCCTCTTCTCTGGGTGCTGCCCTTTTCTATAACCTTGTTCGCTTGGCAGATATTGGCTGGTTGAGTGTGAAAGTGAGGTATGGAGAGGGGTCGTGAGTGAGTTTGTGTGTGTGAGTGAGTGAGTGAGTGAGGCAGTGCCGTGTGTGTAGAAGTGAGTGAATGAGAGCAGGGCTGTGAGTGCGAGACGATGTATGAGCGCATAAGTGGTGGAATGGCGGGAATAATAAGCCCACAGAAGGGAAGGAGCAAATCCAGTCAGGTCCTTTGTGTGTGTGTGTGTGTGTGCGTGTGTGTATGTGTGTGTGTGCCTGTGTGTGTGCCTATGTGTGTGTGTATATCTCACATGCCAGCCTAACTACCTGTCAGTCGCCATCACTGCTCAGGGCTGCTGACAGTGCTGTGCCCTTCTTTTGCAGATTAACTGAAATAAGGCCAAGCTCCTCTTTTATGCAGCGCACATGGTAGGAAGAACGGCTGAGAATCCCAGTTGCGCAGATGATTTTTGTACAAATGGATGCGGGGTGGTGCCGCTGCTGCTCGTGAATGGGAGATGAAAACGGCGCCTGTGTTCTGACAGAAATGTGTGTGTGTGTGTGTTTGTGTGTTATGTGCGTACTTGTGTGCGTTGAATGCCTTGCCTTCCAATGCCAATGCTCAAAATCGGTGTCGTCAAGGGCCCACACAGGTTTGCGAACGGGCACTTGTAAGTGTCGAAAACGCTGAAATGGTTTATAGAGAACAAAGGACGTGCAAAAAGAAAAAGACCATCGTGGGAGTAGAGAATGATGGATGAATAAAAGCTCGCTCTGGAAGTAGGGCCCCTACGAAGAATGAGAGGTGAAGCAGGGCGGGGCATACTCTGCCTGATGTGAAGGGTGGGTATTTGCTGTGCTTTGTGTAAGCATATGTTGTGCTCAAGCAAGTTCAGGGCAAGTGAATACAGTGTGCCAGCGGTAACAACTGGAGGCTGTTAAGCTCCGGCTTTCTAGGGATCCATGTGTTGCTTTGGTACATCTTAGTTTAGACTCAAGCAAATGCGTTCAGCCACAGTGTTACCAGCTAGCTGGGTTGTCCCTGACGGTGTTTTTTGTGGGTGGGGGGATTAGGCTATGAATGCGCACAGGCCAGTAGCGATTAAAATTTCTTGCTTTCCTCGTCTTTTTCCAATATTCCTTTCTTTGCACACTGACGAAGGTGAAAGGGTCAAGGGCGTTAGGCTTGTTGCCACGCACCAGATCCCGCAGCACACCGCACTTGCAATTCATCATACAAAAGCAAACCCTGCAATCTCGGCATTTCAATTTTTAAATTTTTGGTTCGGACCTTGGCTCTTAGTGGGCTGACAGTATTAATTAGGTTAGCGAAGTAATGATAAGTTGTCAAGACCTGCTTATTGTTACTGGTCATGCTGATAAACTTTTCTCTTGGACCAGTATGGAGCAGGTGGAATTGCTAAACTCATTGATGTTGTTGCCAAACGGCAATTGTGATCTGATTGATGTCACATGCCATTGTCTGTGTGAGTTATGGCCCCTATAGACATTTGTTTCTCAGCTGCCTGAGCTAAGTGAGTATGATGGTGTTATAAACATAAATTTTTATCAGAATGGCCTTCAGCCAGGTTGTAAAGTTTGCAGCGTGTCTGTCTGAAAGCAAGTATTCCCACTAGGTAAGGTTACATCCCTATATATGCCTCTAGGGCATCTGAGCGGAAACTCATAAAAAGCCTGCAACCAGAATCTCATAAACACTGAAAGTATATTAATGAGAAAGGAGCGCATTTAGGAGAGTGTCTGGAAAACCCCACCCACCTGATATATGTTATAAATAACCAATATATATAATCTTTTTAACATCACCTTTACCTGTGAACTCCGAATGGCCCACCATCTGCCTAATTGCCTCCTCGTCGCACAAAATCATGTAAAGTTTCATGAACTAGTAGTGTATACATTGTGCTTCGAGTGAAGTGTGTGTGTGTGTGTGTATGTGTGTGTGTGTACTTTTGTGCGTGTGTGTGTGTGTGTGTGTGTACTTTTGTGCGTATGTGTGTGTGCGTGTATGTGTGAGCATCGAGGAATATAATCTTTATATTCCTGTCAATGTGGTTTTTTTATAATTGCACGTCTCACCTCCTTGAGCTAGAAGCACTTGCCATTTCTCTGTAGAGAGTTTCTTAGGTACTTTGGACAAACCAGATGACAATTTAGATAATGTTTGGCACAAGGTAAGGTAAGGTTACATCGCTATATATGCCTCTGGTGGGCATCTGAGCGGAAGCTTGGAAAAAAGCCTGTAACCGAACCAAAAAAACGCTAGAAAATCAAGGGAACAGGGCTAGGCACTTAGCTACAAAAGAGGCAACACCAAAATTATCAGGTTGGTTCATAAAGGTCCTCAAACGAGCTGGGCCATCCTCAAACTGAGGTAGTGGGAAGATAAGCTGTTGCTGTGTGCGAAGTCTGACTAGATGTTCATGCGGACAGTCCAACAAAATGTGTTCCTCATCCTGAATAGTGTGCCAGGAGTCACATCTGTCACACATCCTGAGCTCATAAGGCCTTCCATTCCTGTCATGACGCATTCTTTGGACTAGATGTTTGGCATATACTAATATTGGACTATATGTTTGGCATATACTAATATTTACTACATGTGCTAGTACTACGTATGCACTAGCACTACGTGTGTGCTAGCACAACGTATGCCCTAGCTCTACATATGCCCTGGCACTACGTGTGTGCTAGTACTATGTATGCCCTAGCACTGCGTATGCCCTAGCACTAAGTATGCGCTAGTACCAACAGCCTAGTACTAACAGCCTGGTATATGTTTATACTAATATTTGGACTATATGTTTGGCATAAACTAATGACCAATGGAAAAATATTCCTGGTCACTTAATTCTGGGAAATATGTAGAATACTGAAATATTACTGATAAAATATACAGAATAATTCAACCACACTATATATCATTATTCTACGACAAAGTTTCACCAAAACGGCCGACAGAGTGGTACGTGGCGGATTTTCTTCTTGGGACCGATTTATGACGCAGAACCAACATGGATTGCTCTATCAATAGCGATAGAGATGGTGGCCAGCGTAGAGACGTCTTGGTTCTAAAGTTATTCACACCGGGATGCTCGTCACTATGTGCACCATAATTCAATAAGAAAGGGGTTGCTATTGCGCGTCCAACTCTATGCAAAGGATTTCCAGCAAAACTTCACACTGGGATATAAAAACCAATTTTTATGACAGGTCTGTATCAATCCGATGAAAAGCCATCCGAAAAGTTATAAATGCTAAACAAATCACGGCATTTGAATTAATAGCTGAAAACACCCACGCACAGCAAAGTAAATGGCAACGGTCCGCTGATGAACTTCATGGACTGCGCATCTGAAGGCTTCATATGTCCCGATTGTACACTAGGCAAGGAGCAGCAACGTTCCCTCACGACATGCGATCACTTCTGCTACGCATGCTAGCTCTTGTTACGCACCTCCTGTTTCTGCCGCTGCTTGTAGTGAGCATGATAACATCGCAGCTTGCAATGAGGGGGAAGGTAGGAACAGAGGGAAAACAAAGGGAAGGCACAACAAGTGGGTGAATATGCAGAGCAAAGGCCAAGGCAAAATTAATAGAGGCACTGTTTGTATTTGCACCGCAGGCAGTATGCTGCAGGAGCAGCAGCAACAGCAGCAGCAGCAGCGCCTGCATCCAAGCCAACAGATTGATATAATGTTGAGCAGGCAAGGACTCGGCACATCGGTAAGTGTGGGAGATGGGTGTGATGCTGCTATGAGGCCGACAAGTAAGGTCTGAATTGGGTACACCAGTATTTCTGTGTTATTAGTAAACTTTGTCACGCCCAATTGTTGGCAGCGACGAATCGTGTGACGGAGCAGTTAAATTGGTTGACAATTGAGAGTTTCTATATGTCTTGTTCAATAAGACTGGCCATCCAGCAGTGACCGTAATTTGATCTGACAACTTGGTATACCTGAGTAAACAAGATGAGGCCTTCACCACGAGCGCTTGCGTGACACAGAAACAAGCACTTAGTATTCGTGTGCAGGGGGGGCATTTTTGTGATGTTTTCAGTTCCACTTCTTTTCTGTCTTGTGCAGTTTACTGCCGCTCTACTAGTTGCAACAGCACTTGAGCTAATATTTATGAAGCCAGTGCCCGGTGCTATATATAATATATGACATACTCATCTTGTACGGAATTCAGACGAGCAAGAATTTTGAGATGAGCTTACATCTGTCTGCTCTTATTCATGTATTCGATTTCTTCTGTTACAGTCACACCATGCATACTGTGCTATCTCGAGACTTGTTAGGGATATCAAGCTGAGATCTGTGCATGAATTACATAAGATCAGTGACAGGCCTCCTAACCAGTTCTGGCCTTAAACCAATGGCCCCCCATCGATGACAATTCAAGTGAGATTTGTCAATGTGTGAAAGTGTGTGTAAGTGTGTGCAAGCAGCAAGTAAGCGTATACAACTAGGTATGCTCATATACTGAGGATTGAGGAAACCTTAATTAATTCATTTGCACAGGTCTCGGTTCAGCATTGGCCATAGGTCAGCAAAGGCCGCCTTTCCTGAAGCCCCGATTCCACCAGCAGCCATTTGCACACCAAGGTGCGAAATGTGACGGGGGCATCCCATAGATGAATGTACACCTCATGACCAGCATAAACCCTGAGCTTCAGCCTTTATGCACACAACACCCCCAGGCCCCGTGCCCTCAACTACCCCTATGCTCCATGCCCTAAATTTGCACCTCTGAAGTGGTGATGCTGCGCTGCAACCATAAAGCATGCAGCTATCCAACTAGCACATGTGTTTCATTCATGCTTTACCATGAACATTTCATCTGGTATCCTTGTATCTATCTGATCAAGAGGTACGCGACTGTGCAGGTGTCAATGCAGTGTCTTTGGTCCCTGTATCAGCAGTATCGGGGCAACAGCAACCGCCCTTCTACCAGCAGCAGCAGCCGCAATTGCCTCCACTCCGTACCCAACTTGTTGGCAGGGCGTGGGAGGGCCTGGTCAATATGGGCTTGGCTGTCAAGACTGTGACAACAGGTTGGTGGGTACTGTCCTCCTTTCCGCCTCCAGAGGATCTCCAATCCTCACACGTGCCTCCTCCCTCCGCGGTCCCTCCCCCTGGCTCTGCTCCTTCTGCCCTTGACGTGAGTATTGTATGTGCTGTATGTGTAGGCGTGTATGTATGGGAGTGTGTGTGTATGTATCCGTGTGTGATCATGAGCGTGTGCACACAGGCTAGCGACACACATCCAGCTGCAAGTTAGAGCTTTAGTGCTCTCAGATACAGCCCTACTGGAGTCCCCCCCTCCATACGGAGGTTATACCCTCCATAAAGGCCTCAATAAAGGCCTCCATGGGAAAGGAGGCTATGGTGGTCCGTAGATTTGGCTGTGCTCCCTATTGAACTCCTTATCTAAGGAACTACGTAAGGACCTCCTTATCTTTCCAAAAGATCCCCCTAAGGCCATCCTATCTTTCTTTGCAACTCTTCAGGACCTACGTATCTTTCAGACCCGGTAATCTGACATCCTTTCATGACCAAGATCAGGCACACTATCTCAGATCACAACCCTTTTTTTACAGTGACTGATCAAATCCACTTATACAGACATATAGGCTGGTATTCAAAACATAAAGAATTGCAATACAGAACTGCAATTTACATGTTCAAAACAAAAAAACTACCAGTAATAAAAAGTATAATGGCGTTGCCGAAATATCATTTAGGGGCACCCAAGATAAGAATGTAAAGCGGTTGAAGCAATTGTAAGTGTAATAATGTGCAGTTCAAGGAGGGTGCCATATCCTTCACACATAGCCATACACACATGCACGCCTGTACATGCTTCTATGTTGTCTGTCACATGCAATCATGAGTGGCTTAGTAAGGCTTGAAGGCCCTCTCATATGCAGTGGACGAGATATGTCTCCAATGTTGGGACCATTTTTCTGCCTCTCCAAAGCTTGTACCTTGATCTAAGTTAGACCAAGCATTTTAGCAATCATTCGTATGCGCATACCACCTCGACCTCTGCCCAGCCCACCCGGTCCCAGCCCATCCCCTTCCCCTGTCCAGCCTACCCTGAACCAGCTCACAAAGTCCCAGCACACTCCATCCCGTGCCCATGCCTCCCAGTCCAAGCTCACCCCTTCCCCTGCCCAGCGCACCCCATACCTGCCCACCATGTCCCAGCCAACCCCATCCCATGTCCAGCCCATCCAGTCCCAGCTCCCCCCCTCCCCTGCCCATCCCACCCTGTCCCTGTCCCCCTCCTCTCCTCCTCAACACACTGAGGTGTGTACTTGAGTTGGTTGGGTGTGTCTCTGCAAGTGTCAATATATTAAACTTGATCAGAATTTGACTTTGCAGATCGTTACGCACAGCTACAAACGCTGGTTTGCATCACTCTCCAGCTTTTATCTGAGCTTCCCATCTAGCATGACCTGAAATTCAATTTGCTTTAGGTTCGCCCCATCACCCCTATTTCTCAGCTAAACTTATCTTGTCACTCACTTAAATTTGCTTGCACTTACACTTGCACACGCAGACATTGCGTGAGCAACACGTGGGGGCTTGGGAGCTGCCAGAATGGGACGGACAGCGACCAGGCCTGTTTGAGGACCTGTATGAGCTGCTTCGCAGACACTTTGGATATAAACTTCCAACCTGCTGTGGTTGGCCAAGGACAGGACTGGGGGGAGCACATCGTGCTTGGTAGCCGTATAGTGGGGTGGATCCAGAGTCCTCACTGCGACCTAACCCACTTGAAGGCTTGGGTTCATGATTCGTTGGTGGCAGCAATGGAGCTCTGCCCTCTGCACGTGGTTCACGCCAAGTGTATCAAGCTCTACCCCCCTGGACGTGGCATAAGTGAGTGGCTGTTCTTGTATGACTCCTAATACAGATACAATTTGCATTAGTTTAGTTTTACTAGCCTTCATGCAAGGCCTAACATGCCTTTACTTTATCAGCTTGATTGAGCCGATTGAGTTGCAGCATTTAAGGATCATTGGTGTAATGCTGTAAATAATGACTTGTCAACTATGCACCCTTGTTGTGCACCCCACTTTGATTTTCTGAGCTAACTCCCTCATGCCTCTCTAAGGGATTTCATGAGGCATGAGGCATGATGATCACTGCTGTTAGTACGACCTACCCTCATCCATTGCCGCAGAGGTGCATTTCCATGACGGCAGAAATCCGCTGCGGCCATACTGTGGTGAGCTGGGAATTAAAAACTGCGTTTGCAGCACTGCAACTACTGCTCCCAGTGGTGAGCTAAACATGCAAGCCGGCTCTGATCCTATGGACATCCTCCTCCCATCCACCGCAGGCAAGCATCTTTTCTTCTCTCACTTAGCCGTGTCAAGTCAAGTAGGATAAGTAGTGATTGATCTGTGTAAACAAGGTGCATCTTGCTGCTTGTTCTTGGGTTCCTCTGATCTTGATCGGGGGGCTTTCAATTGTTAGGGAACACAACCCCTGCCAAAAAGTGGGATACACTGCCAAGCATGTTTCACCCAGTTCTGAGTGTCAAGGGATACAGTTTTGAAATAAAACATGGAGTTGGCAAACTTGGCACGTCTGAATGTGGCTCTGGTTGAGAGCTCTGCAAAAAAATGCTGACATTTCTCTTACATGGCATGCTTGCAAGCACCCATTCAGTTGAAGAATAATGTCTACAAACACACACATGCAAACAATAGACTCGTATGATGATGCTCATACAAACATGTACAGACAGTAACATTTACATATTAAAATTTTGCAGTGTATGCTCTAAACACTGTGGGCAAGGGTGAGCATGTACTTCCGGGCACGGACATCCGCACACTGCATGGTAGGATCCCCAGATCAGGCCGCTGGACTGCCACTCTCATGATGGAGGCTACTAGTACAGTGGGGGCAGTGCCAGATTGGCTAGGGAGAGCAAGGGCAGCAGCAGTAGCAGCTGGAATGATCGAGGCACACATTGCACTCTAACAGCAGCAGCAGCAGCAGTATCAGCAGCAGCCGAGCATATACTCGCAGAACAGCAGTTTTTCCTTATGTGCCAGCTCCCACTACGTGTGGATGCGCAGCATGAAGAGCAAGTGCAGCCAGGCAGTGGATGTAGGTGCGGAGCTACTGGCCTTTGGCAATCAACCAGGGGTGTTAGCGCTGCTGGAGGTCCTGGAAGCCATAGAGGAGGCCATTGAATGCTTGGGCCAGCAGGCATGTGGCAAAGGGCAGTGGATGCCTTCCGCCTTCACTCGCCAAAAGGAGAAGGTGCTCAAGGTGAGCATCAAGCTCTCTAGCCTTGAATTCC
>Ga0307968_1001740_pt1 | contig 17915 bp, 25 predicted proteins | sample OrgLakmetagen650_FD_201834 | JGI IMG/M metagenome (GOLD analysis project Ga0307968, IMG submission 201834) | Saline water microbial communities from Organic Lake, Antarctica - #650 | ecosystem: Environmental > Aquatic > Non-marine Saline and Alkaline > Saline | place: Antarctica: Organic Lake...
ATAGATATAGAGAGAGAGTGAGAGAGAGAGAGAGAGTGTGAGAGAGAGAGAGAGAGGGAGAGAGAGAGAGAGAGAGAGAGAGAGAGAGAGGGGGAGAGAGGGAGAGAGAGAGAGAGAGAGAGGGAGAGATAGAGAGGGAGAGGGAGAGAGAGAGAGAGAGAGAGAGAGAGAGAGAGAGAGAACAGAGAGAACAGCAGAGAGAGGTGGCCAACTTTTCAAGTGTAGCTCACCTGCACGTTGTCTTGGCGAAGCTGTTCAGTCAGCCCAGCAAGCTGGAGAGCACGTTGTGTCTTTGTCGTTCCAGCCACTGAAGACAGAAGAGACATGATGGAACTCTCTGGGAGTCCACAGGGCAGGAACTCCTCAATGCCTGGGGCACGCACAACCTGTGATGGCATGTACGTGTGTGTGAATACGTGTGTTCGCATGTGTGAATGATGCTTGTACGCACATGCGTGTGTTCTATCGCTAGCCTGTCTAGCTTGCCACCTGCAACACAGTCACACACCTCTTCCTCTGCTGCTACAACTTCCACGTCCTCCACTTCTTCTGATGTAGCGCTAGCAGGAGGTGCCTGCAGATCATCTCCGTCCAGCGCTGCATCCCTCAAAACGTCTGCTAGACCAACTGCTGCTGTGTCTATGATGTTTTTTGATCCTGCAGCATTTTCTGCTACAGTAGGCTCCAAAAGAGCGTCTTCAGCAATTGGTGGAGCTTCGGGAGTGGGAGGGGGTGGGGGTGAAATATCACAGGCACATCTCCCGCAAGACTCTTTGCAATATCCGATCATGAATCCACTGTCGCACTTGCCAAACGCGGCTTGTTCCTGAGGGTGGGTGGGTATCAAAAATGATGCTGGGACCATGCCTTCTTGCTGAAGTCAATGCAAGCTCAGATCTGCTTCACACAAGCCACCACTTCTTTCGAGGGACAAGTCTCTACCTTGCACGAGTAGTCTTCAGAAGGCGCCACATCAGTACACCCGCAATCCCCAGCTGCCTTGGCAGCTGCTATGCTTATACAGGCGGCGACTTGCAATAAACAGATCAAGTATTTCATCTTCTCGGCTTCTCTGCTGTAGGTACGAAATTTTTATAATAACTTGATTTTCAATTTCCCTTTTAGCATTGCTTTCAGAACATCAATCAGCAGTCGTCAAGACGAACTGGTTACCAATACGATTTCCATCCCATCAAACTGATATTGTATTTACGTGAATCGCTTGGAATTTTGCACTCACCCTCAAGTTTTGAGTAGCTGAGAAGGGTTTGTTGAAAGCTCCACCATTCGTCATAATATTTTTACATATCTAACGCTATATATTTGTAAGTCGGGGTGATGCACAGGCCCTCCGTCTTCCTACCTGCTCTTTTGGCTCTTTTCTGTGGAGGCCGTCTAGCATGTGAGATGAAGACAAATAGAACTGCTGGATTCTCAAGTCAAGTCAAGATTGAGCAGTTGCAAGACGGAAATAACTGGTTTGACAGGCGCTGCAAGTTCTGAGAGAAGGAACTGACAACACGCTTATAAGCTGACATCAAAGTGCACATTGCAGGCTCCCTGGAAATTCCTGTGTGGGGAGGCGTGCCTGTGTTTGAATGGTAATGGGAACGTGGAACAGAGATGAGCAGTGCTTGCATTTTTGCCGGCTCACATTGGTTAGCTGGATGTCATGAATTCATACAGCAGTGTAAACACAATGCTGCGAGCAGGTACTCAAATGATCCTGAGAGTGCAATGAGTGTCGAGGGAGCCAAAGACAACAAGATCGTTTTCATGGGGCAGGTAAGTGCAACGGTCTAGGATTGTAAGCCTCTTGCAGGTGCCTTTTTCACAACTGAATCAATAACGACACTTCTCTGAGCAGGAGTACCAGGGAGTTGAGGTAGCAAGAAGAGGTCAGTCCAGTTTGAGTTGGCCCAAGCCAAAGCTCAAGTTTGACCTACCGACTGGGCAGCCCTTCAAGTACGCCGAAGGAGCACCACCTGTCACAAAGTTTGGGCTGCAGGTAGGCAGTGCTTTATGGTGGTGTGCATCTGCTTGCAATTGAGATGCAAGCTGGCGCATCACTTAAAGACTATTTCTTTTCATACATTGAGTCACACCTGCACCTTTTTGCTCCTGCAGTCTCACTACTTCGAGCTGGGAGAGCGCAGCTACATGAAGGACTTCCTTGGAGTGCAGGTAAGTACACAGCTGCGTTTTTTGAAGGTAATGAGACTGCAACATGAAAGCATTTTACAGCAAATTATCATAAGTCAGTTTCAAAAGAGAAGAAAGGAAAGGCAGTGGTATTACCACGCTTAGATTCCGCACAGGTGGTGCTTGCTTTGCCAAACTGATTATGGTGCTTGTTTGCAGCATTTGCAGCAGATTATCATAAGTCAGTTTCGAAAGAGAAGGAAAGGAAAGGCAGTGGTATTACCACGCTTAAAATCCGCACAGGTGGTGCTTGCTAAGCCAACATGATTATGGTGCTTGTTTGCATACAGAACGTGTGCGAGTAAGCTCCATTGTCAACAGCACTTGAGGCCAGCTTGTCCCACTCCCGGGTTTTTACTCTTATTCTTAAATTGGAGGAGGTTCAGAATATTTGAGGGGATCTTTAACAGATACAAAGATTGGGGGAGTTGGTTTTGCTGCCATTCGGAGATCTTTAACAGATACAAAGATTGGGGGAGTTGGTTTTGCTGCCATTTGGATTTTCTTACTACAAATGTTTCAGTTTAAAACTACTGTGATGATGGTCGATGTGGCCATATGGAAAGCCACTCAGTGCTCACACCAGCAAGATCCCCCACCAAGCCTCATCTGACAAGGTCCCGTCCCAATTCACAAGGTCTTGTACCGTGTCGCAGGTGCTTGCCGAGTCGGGAGTACCGGTGTCCAATATGTTCTACATGGAAGTGCGTTTGAATGGCAAATTCTTTGGCCTGTTCTCGTTTGTGGAAATGATCGACAGCACCTTCCTTGAGGTAAGAGGGAGGTCCGCCAGCAAAATGATCTAGTGAAGCACTTTTTGGGGTGTGCAGTGCGCGACAGCCTGTGATGCTTTTAGTTTGTTTGGCAATGCCTTGTATTCAAGCTAGGCGCCTCCATTATCTTGTCTGGTGCGCGACAGTCTGTGATGCTTTTAGTTTGTTTGGCAATGCCTTGTATTCAAGCTAGGCGTCTCCATTATCTTGTCTGGTACTGTTTCCTCCTTCCCTTGTTTCGTCTGCCTGTGATGTGAAACACCGCTTTGGGAGCTCAGGTTTGGGCCTACGTTTAAAATCCTTTTTTTTTTGCATCATGAGACTCACAAGGGAAGGAATTAATTGCCAAGCAAACGCAAATATGGATAAATTTCTGTAAGAAATGTCAATCAAGAGCAAGAGTGATGGGTGATTCTGCGTTTACACATAGCACATAACGTATCTGCTTAAACATGCCTTGCTCCTACAGCCGTGCAAATACTTATAAATGTTTGCACTTGCAGAGGGTTGGTCTTGCCCCTCCTCTGGGGCCATTGTTTAAAGCAGAGCACCCTGGTAAGATGATGTTCATGTGAAGCCTATGCCGATTTCAACATATCAGCAATTGCCTTTTGATTTTCCAGCTGACTCAATCTTGTCCCGCTGCACACCTGACTCACGCTATGTTTGTGGTGGTTGCCACGCACAGAGCTGGCAAACTTGAGATGGGATATATCAGCTAAAGAACTGCCCGACATGTTTGAGCTGAAGTACCCCCCAAACAGGTGAGCTAGGAGTTTTTGTGTCAGGGAAGTTGGGACCAAAAGGTGAGAACTTGAAAGTACAAAGAGGAAATACACAAGGGTACGGAACGCTTGTAATCTGGACAGTCAGCTAATCAATCTACCCCCAGAAAATGTAAAGAGGACAAGCTGCAGCTTGGTGCTGAGTGTGCTGCATTTCTTGGCATGGTGTGATCAGTACATCTGTCAGGCAGGAGAGAGATTGTCTGATCACTGGAAGCATAAATGCATGCAAAGATGCTGTTTTCTCCTTAGTGAGTTGTATTAGGCAGTTCATTTACAGTTACAAAGAACGAGAAAACAGGCAGACAGGAGCATCAGAAACGTAACTACCCGTCGCTCTCCTGCAGTGACACAGGGTCAAAGATTGACAATTATCGCGGCAGCAGTCAATGGAGAGAGCTTGCAGGTTTTACGAGAGGTTTGGCAGGCGGGAGCAGCATGGGTCGGTCACAGTTTGTTTTGCAGAAGCTGGCACTACCTTCAATCATAAACGAAATGGCGGCGCAGGTGTGTGCCCCTATGTTGTACTATCCTGTTGCTTCTGCACTTAATCTTACAGGCTTGTGACAGGGAACGAAGACTCGCTTGCTGCGATGGTTAACACTCTCATCATTAATTAATAACATGCAGGCAGTCATCCTGAACATGGATCGCTGCACAAAAAAGTGAGATGCCAGCATGCTAGTTCATTATTTGTTCTTTGCACTGTTCACAAAGTTGGGTGCATTATAGAAAGAGGCACACATAATTCTTTAAAATGACTGGAATGAGGCCTGCAGATACCGTATCCACCCTTTTTAAAACTTGCACGCAGTTTCTTTTTGTACCTGAACCCAAAGACCGGTCAGTGGCATCGGTAAGTAATTCCTCACATTTTAAAATGTTTCAACTGGTGTTATTTGTATGTGTATGTCTGTGAGTCTCCTTAGCCAAACACGTGATCAATTTGCCGCAGAATTCCTTGGGACATGGATGGGAGTCTGGGGCAAAGCAATGGCCTGGGAGGAGATTCAGGAGATGTTTATCGCATTTTGGCAGATGAACAATGGAACAGGTGAGAGCTCATGTGCCACCCTACCATGTAATTAGCCAGGAAACGTTCTGCTCTGCCATCAGCTCCAAGCACACTATTGTTTGCACAATCGTTTTTTCGACCCGCACCCTCTTCTTATTCTTGTCTGCAGCCCGCTGTACTGTGATTCCGAGCACACGCAAGATATGCAACGTCAAACAGCTTGGGGGCCTGTCACGGTCCCCATGAGCTGGGTGTCCCCTATGCAAAATTTCCTGGGCGCCATTGGGCGCAGGTGGTGCAGGATAAGTCTACATTGTTGTGATGTGAGAAGTAGTCAAACTGGCACCCTTCCCTCTCTTATTTCTCTGTGTTGCTCTCTCCCTCTCTCCCTCTCCCTCTCTCTCTCTCTCTCTCTCTCTCTCTCTCTCTCTCACTCTCACTCTCTCTCTCTCTCTCTCTCTCTCTCTCTCTCTATCTCTCTCTCTCTCACTCTCTCTCTCTCTCTCTCTCTCTCTCTCTCTCTCTCTCTCTCTCTCTCTCTCTTTCTCTCTCTCTCTCTCTCTCTCTCTTTCTCTCTCTCTCTCTCTTTCTCACTCTCCCCTCTCACATTTCTAAGAAGCAAAAGCCGATACTACACCATCACTCCCTTCCTATCGTTAAAGCACAGCCTCACCCATGCAATCACAGGTCGCTTCTCCAATCCTCCGCAGATGATTTGCCCCTCCCTCTGCCGCAAACAATTGACAATTTGCTGGTAAGATGCTTGAAATTGCCTTTTGCAAGCTTCAGAGCTGCTCATCATTGATCTCCAGGTGTCTTGCCATCTTGCGTGTCATTCTGTACGCCTTGACTATTTCATCACAGGTCATTCCAAAGAAGTACCCACAGCCACAAGGCTGGGATAACCCTGACAGGGATCTGACACGGAGGTCCAGCCCAACTGGAGCACCTGGCACATACAACCACCTTACAGATGCAGGTGCGCACAGTTCACAGTGACTTAAGATTCCTTAAGAATAGAGTTCTGTTTGGGTACTACCAAGGGAACCAAACTGCTTAGGCGTCACTTAGCCTTCTTGTCGTTCTTTTTTTCCGTTGATGGCGTATTACATAGGTCCAGAGGAGATAGCAAACTCCCTACAAGTACGAGGTTGAAACGAAACTGAAAGTTGATGAAGTAAAAGGAAGTAAGAGAGGCAGGCTGGAAGCGAAAACAGAAAAGTAGGGGGGACAACCAGGGTGATGAGAATAAGGGCAAAAACTATACGAGAAGGTCAAGCACGGGAAAGAAAAAAGGAAGGAAAGCCTGCGTACTTTGGTGCCCATGTAAAAAGAACATGGTTTAGGAAGACAGGGCTAGTAAAGAGTAAAAAGGCAACGGGCCGTTCTTTTTTAAACCTGCGTACATGCATTATTTCCATCCCTGTAAATGGTGACTGCCTTCCTACACGTATTATAACTGGCATGTCCTGTATTGCATGCCGTACACACTGCAGTACTTGATGTGCCCATCACTCGATCCATGTACCTCCGTCGACTGCGCACACTAGCTGACCAATTCCTGAGTCCGGGTGGGCGTCTAGAACAGGTATGTATATGTATAGGTACTATGTATGCACATCTGTACTGGTGTGTCAGAGTGTGTGTTACATGTATGCTTTGTGCACTTGTTTAAATACAGCTTGCAAACCGCAAACGCATTGCCCTGGTGTGTAATCTCAAGCGTAGCAAAAGCATGAAAATAGCTTGGGCTCGGTAGTTTCACGTCTTAGAGCAAAGATTTAAAAGACAGGTGACCCATTTGCTTATACTATCCCTGCAGCTCGCTCATGACACCTACGCACGAATCCAAGCCATTGCTGAGAGGGACACAGAAGCATGGGACTCCAAAATTCGCGTTGAAGCAGGCTATATCCAGATTACCAAGGAGTTCATACCGGCACGCAGGCATCTTCTCTTAAAGTATGTGCTGATGAGGAACCCTTATCTGTCACCAGGAGTAAAACTTCTTAGATAGCTGCCACCTGCTTGCTTCCCTGTCAAAAGCCACGCAAACCAATCTCCAAACATGCCTAAAATTGGCATGACAAAGGCTGTGAGTCCGACTGGCATTTCTTCCGTCACCTTTCCGTCAGCCTGCAATACTGCACCTTGTTCTTCCTCCACTTGATGTGCGTGTATTATGTGCTGTATCATGACACTAAAGTCCAAGTTTCCGATGCCTTTGGAGTGCAGCGTGTACGGGCCTGGTGGTGATTACCCTCTACTGCCAGATTCTCAACCGCCTGCCTACAAAGGCATGCTACGTCTTCATTCTAGTGGTAATGCAGCACCAGACAACCGTGGAGGGAGTACACCATCCCTGTCTAACACCTATGTTGAGGTGCGAGACAAACCGAGGCCTGCCACACTCTGTCCACCCAAACACTTAGAAGCACCACGTCATCTAGGTTTGACCTACGTACCAACGTGCAGCTGTATGTCTCAACGTATCACAGCACCACATTCGTGTCTACGCTGCTGACCTAGTGTGACATGTTCTGCTCTTTCTGCATATATAAACCTAAGAAAGCACCTTGGGTGAAAGTGGCTGAACCTATAAAGTTGGGTAGATTTGCCGGCCGGTGTTTATTCGGCAAGAAGCTTTCTCTTTCGTGCTTATAAATACACACAGGTCCGCAACCCTTCCAACATTGCTGTTGACATGAGTGGCTGGCAGCTAAGATCTGGCGGAAAGGAAAGCCAACCTTTCATTTTTGAGCCAGGAACAGTGATTTCCCCTGCAGGAAGACTGTTTATCGCCGAGGATGTGCATAGATTTTGGTCTGTAGGGAAAGTTTCAAAGGGAGCGTGTGTTATCGGTCCGTTGCCTTCCCACGCTAGCAACAAACCCGTGCTTACTGACAATAAGGGTGTTGATATTGACCGGCTGTAGCGTCCATGCATTTGATCAGACAACAATTCTTGGTACTCATTATGTATGCTATACTATGTATGCAATTGTTATGTATTCTATATGGTATGCTCATTTTCTGAGGATCAAGTGTAGCATTTCCAGCTAGAGAAGTTTTGCAAAGAAGGTTTGTGAATGCACTATTGAATGACAATTTCCTGGCAATGCAAAAAAAGTAAGGAAGTAAGGAGCAACTTCGTTCTTTGAGGCAAAACTGTGGAAATCCAGTATGTGTGAGGTACTGCTGGATGCAGTTGCCTATCTTAATCATATAATGCGCAGACATTCCTATTCATCAGGCATAGAGGAAAAGTGCTCAGCAATTAAAGCAAAATTCCAGTTTGGCCTGCACAGTATGCATAGAGATGAGGCTTTATCTGTGTAAAACGTACATTAAATGCTGCCTTCCTGCGCAGGTACAGCACATGTGTGCAAATGCATGTGTGTGTGTGTGCGCGCATGCCCTTGCTGTCTCTTTTTAAAGTGCATCCTCTGCCAAGCCAAGCTAAATTTTAAACTCACCGTGTCTACTCATACACTATGTCAGTTACTTCCTCCCTGGACTGAAGTGCACGCACGAACGCACGCACGCACACACAGATACCCACACTCACGCCCACACCAGAACACTCATCCTCACAACCACACCCCCACTCATGCCCGCAACAACATCTACCCGCATCCCCACCCACACCCCCACTCACACCCTCACTCACACCCACACCCACCACCCACACTCAACCACACCCGCACCCACACTTAAACTCTAAACAACAAAAAGGTGCAACGCTGCCGGACAAATAATTTTGAAGGTTATTCAACAAGGTGCAGAGGGAGCAGGTAGGTAATATAAGATGGCTGCACCTTCCTATTGTCAAGCGTTACCGCCTTCAATTCTTGGCAACACCAACGACCTTGGGCATCTTGCCAATATCCAAAGCCAGTTCTATGGCAAATTGTAGCTCAGGCTGCTAGTGCACATGCTGCGAAAGGAAAAGGCAAGATTTCCCGTACAAGGGTAGCAAGGCCAGACAGCTTGATTGCGTCCACACTCCAAGGGACAAAGGATGCATGACCCAAGCTTGATGCCAGAAGCAAGGCTAGGAGGAGCAAAGCACTTCTCACTCACGTGCGCCAATTGCGCCAACAGGCAATTACAGCGAAGCAAAGAGGGATCAAGCACGCCAATCAAGACACACACACAAGGGGTCCGAGCACCCCCAAGCAAAAGAGACAAGCAAATGCTGCTTTAAATAACAGTTTATGATACCCTGTTTGAAGTTATTAGGTCACCAAAAAGTCAAATGACTGCGCTGAATTTTCTAACGCAAGCACAGCAAAGATGGTCTTCACCCAGAAATACTTTGTGGTCCTATAAAGGCAATGAAGTCAATCGTATTTTTAAATGCACTCTACGCAGCTGCCAGCAATCATGACAATGACATACGCACGTATGTACCCCGTACTAGTGTTTCAGCGGAAGCAATCCTTGTGCTAGACTTCATCTTTTCGATTGCTGCTTCCAGGCACCCTGTCTAGCTTCCTCTTCCTCCACATGATAAAAACTCCTATGACAAGTACTTGGAGTCCCACAAAAGCTAAGACTTTTTTATTTGAGGCAAGAAAGCTTGAGCCTGAGTCGCCTTTCCTTCTAACTATTGGTGGGGTGATCAAACGTGGAGCTGCATTGGGAACCTGGGTGCCTGCAGGGGAAAGACGGTTACGTATTAATTATTAATTCTGTGATGCTTGCACACAAGAAGGAGGAGGGTTATGCTCTCAGCTGAGTGGCAACACAATGCAAGAAAATACGGATGGGGACAAGCAAGTGCATAGAAAGGACTGCTTCAAGTGAAAGACAGAGGAGGCGCTTTTGTGAGGCAAGTCTACATCATTCTCCTTCCACCTTACAAAAAAATGACACACGTACATGCAAGCTCATCCTCACAGCGTGAGCTCAAGCAAGCACATGTGCACATGTGCCATCCTCTTACGCTGTGCCTTGACGTCGCAATTACAAAAAAAGGGCACAACAAGTTCTGCGAGTATTGCACCGTTTAATTATAATGCGCCACGATCAGGAAGTTCCGATCGCAGAGAGCCAATTGTAGACCGTTATCACTGGCAAGGCATCTAACAGAAAGGATGCCGACAGCCAACAGCACCAAATAAGTGTCTCACCACCAAAGCTGTGTTGTCCCTTAAGCAGTGTGTGCTGCGCGGGTGGGAGCACGCTTGCCGCCCGGATAATGTGGTCTAAAAATCTGAATGCCCCTGGTTTCATCAAGAGTGGGCTCCAGCCCGAACAGGTTCACGTAGGACCACACAAGAATGCCTCAAATTCCTGATGTCATCAACTTCCTTATAATCTTATGCTTGATCGCCCTCAGTGTGAACTATGTGATTTGTATTTTCCATACTCTGTTCCTGAGACCATTTTTGAATGTTGGAATGTTAGAATGTCAGCTGCCGCTGCGACAGCTATATGCCATGCCTCATAAGTCCCCCAGTTCATACAAACTCCAGTAAAGAAAATGCACGAGATTCAAGGTACTTGGTGGAGAAAATCAACACAATTTTACCAAAGCAGACAAACAATAGATTAGAACCTGAATGCTTACCCACTACCGCCGGCTGGAGATTGGGAGCAGCAGCTGTATCCAGATTCCTGATCAGAGTAGCATTCACGACCACTCCTTGGGTGCCATCAGACGGGATTGTCACAGGCACACTCCGTGTGGCGTAGCCTGGTGACATGATGATTATGGTGTACTTGCCAGGGGAGAGGAACCTGTGGGATCAGAGGGAATTACAAGGGTGAATGCACAGGCACGTACAAATACGCACAGGCGCGCGCATGCACCCACACTCACGCCCACACCCACACCCACACTCACACACGCACTCACACTCACACTCACACCCACACTCCCACTCCCACTCCCACTCCCACTCCCACTCCCACTCCCACTCCCACTCCCACTCACTCACACTTACACCCACACCCACACCCACACCCACGCCCACACCTGCACACAAATATAGCAGAGACACGTTTAAAACACGCAACTCCATACCCACGTGCAGCAGCAGCAGCAAAACAACACGAGGCTGCAGGGACAAAGGAAACGACAAAGGCGGGACAAATGGCATATGACGATTCATGCGTTGCTCGTACACTGACAAGCTTATGTATATGCATGCAAGCAATAACACAGCATGAAGCGCATTTCGCGAAAAGACCTGGCAATTAAATTGGTGCACTACTCACGAGCAGTCAAAGAGCGTGTATGACATGTGATGTGGAAGGCTTGTTTAAAGAAATGCCACAATCCATAACACAGCCACACGAAGATGCAAGGACATGTTATAAACTTCTGACATGTGCTCACATTGATTGTTCTGGGAGAAAATATGACAAGATTGAAACGCCTGTAATCGCCTGATGACCTGTAATCGCCTGCTTACCTGTAAAAGTAGCCCTCTGGAGAAGTCGAGATGTTGTGCGCTATTCCTTGCACTGCCACGGTTGCCGTTATCGGTAGTGCCTTGTTCGAGGGGCTCAGACCCCAAACGTTCCCCCGCAAACCTGTGGCGTAATTGTACTTTTGAGATACCAGCACCGTAACAGAGCATGGTCGTAAGGATGTGCTTTTGGGTTAACATGATTCCTTTATTTGAATGCAGGGACGCAGCAGGACTGCTAAATTGGGTCCAGACAACTCAGAGAATTATATATTATATTGGGTCCAAACAACTCAGAGAGTTGTAGAATATGTATCATATACCTCCGGGTGAGGCAGCAGTTGGGTTTAGACAACTCAGAGAATTATATATTATATTATAATATAGCCTCAGAATAAAGCAGCAGTTGTAGATTAAAAATGTGCCAACCCATAATCGGGGCATTGTGTGCTCCCTTTTACAGGTGTCTCACTCTTAGCAGTACAAGTTAACCAGAACAAAACACCTGTGTCTGTTTGCATGCCATAAATAGACTAAAAGCACCACAAAGCAATTGCATGAAACACAACGCTTGCCATGCTCACATTCGTCTAGTCAACAATAGAAGCCAGACACATAACTTGACGCTCAACCCATTCACAAAGCATACTCAACTTAAGTGCATGCCCAGCAAGAAAAGTTGCACCCACCCAAACAATGTTTCCTCAGCATGCCAACACAAGTATGAGTGCTGACCAAGGATGTTAATTGCACACAAACACACACACAAGCTTGCCAAGACGCACCCCCAAGACCCACAGCCAGCGCCCACTCCAGCAGGACTTTCTCGTTTTCAGTCCACATCTCTGCGAGGCGGCTCGTTTTAGGCCACTTGTTATCATTTATCTCTAGTGTGATCTGGACGAGAACGCAAGGGAATTCACAAGAATGCAAAACTTAGAAACGTATCAGTATGAACTGTTTGCGATGTAGAAGGAACTGCTTTGATTTGCAGTGCAGCTTTCAAGGATCTTTGAATCAGGCCCTATTTGCTTCTTGCTGCTACGAACACACGCGACAGGGCCAGTTGGCAGTGGGTAGAGGCACCGCTGCGAGGCTCATGAAGAAACAGGGTGAAATTGATCAACAAAAGAAGGAGTACGTTATTGAAAACCTGTCATCATGCGACCCCAGTGTCAACTAACAGTAGGTAGGGGCACAAAAGCAGAGTCATAAAATGATGATAAAACATTAGGAGGTGCGTCTAGGTCTCTTAGCGTTCAGCTCCAGTATCACTTAGCAGTTAAAAGAAACACAGGAGAATCCCCCCCCATTATTGTAGTTTGGTGATGATGCTGAAGGCCAGGCCCACCTCCTCGGGGTCGGTTTATTTTGTGTGTGTGTGTGCATGCGTGTGTGTGCGTGTGTATGTGTGTGTGTGTGTGTGTGCGTGTGTGTGTGTGCGTGTGCGTGTGCGTGTGTGTGTGCGTGCGTGTGTGTGCGTGTGTATGTGTGTGTGCGTGTATTTGATTTTGCCAGGTTACGTGAACCTATGGCTGCCCAGCAGCATCGTTTCCTCACTCAATGCTCGAGGTGTTATCAACGCTCGCCTTTATTAATATTGCAAACTACACGGCACAAGCCATATCTGAAGCAAGGCAAGCCCAAAAATAGTTTAAGAACAGACAACCGAATTGAACAAGATATTGCTGTCTTAATCAAATACAGTGTTGCATCGGACCTCCTGATTGCCACACATCAAAACACTAAAAGATTCATGCAGACATTTCCCATGAAATTGACCGTCACATTCAATCAAGTTACATTCAATTAAGCTACATTTATTCAAACTACTTTTGAGTGTCACCCGAAGTACACTTTAACAGCAAATACAAAAACACGATAAAAGACAGATGCTTCATGTCCACTTGAGAGCAAATTCCAGTTGTGTACAGCAATCTTATGCCGCACATTCAGAAGAGCTGCAAGGGTGCAGCTTGCACTTCTCAACACACACATACACCGCCAAATAGACTGAAAACATACAGCCAAATGCACACACGCTTGCACTTCTCAGCACACATACACACACATGCTCACATACAACCACACACACACACACGTACACACCTCCATGCAGCCCGCTACCAGGTAGTTCCAGTCCTGCATGCCTCCGTATAAGGGATACCACTGGGCCCCATTCGTGATTCCCCCCTTGAAATCCTGCAAGGCCACCAGGGTCAAGGATTGCATGCGTAAGTGTTCCGTTGCATCATCACAGTACGCGTGGAATCAGACCCCTCTCAAAACACCGGGACACACTTGCGTGGCAAGTAAACAAATACATTTGATATTCTGTACTAATGTATACGTGTGATCAGTACAGTTGCAGCCTCATGTTATATTCTGTACTTATGTATACGAGTGATCAGTACAGTTGCAGCCTCATGTTAGGCACAGACGCAGTCCTAAACCCTGTTTGGGCTTGTCATGCAGACTTTGCCCTACCTAGCTTCCAAGCCCTGACCCGGCCCAAATCTGTGAGCTGCATTGTGGTTGCACAGACACAGCCCTACCTTGCTTTTGGCCATGGTTTTGTGGCCCTGTGCGTACAGCTGGGACAAATAGACAAAGGCAGCGTCATCCGGAGCAGGCTGCTTCACACGCTTAGCTGCAAGGCTGCCATCAGGGTAGCCATCTAAGGGGTAGTTGGCTACCAGAGCGCCCTCGTGGAAGGCCAGAGAGGCTACAAATCTGGAAAAGATGAGGAATCGTGCGTGAGATCTGGCGAGTGGTGCTTGAGTATTGGGTGCTCGGGTTGGCCAGAACCGTATATATACACCGTATATGACCATAAATTTGGTGGTTTCCCTGCCAAAAATACCGTATGTACACCGTATGTATACATATCGTTCTGGCTAACCCTAGTGATAGCTGGTTACACAAACGACCTTGAAGATTTGCAGAGAAGCTGCATCTTGAAAACACGAGCACTGGACCGAAATTGTGTATGGTACATTGGGTAATAGCTTGCTAGGTTATACGGATATACACCCACTGGAAGGCCAGGGAGGCTGCAAGATTTAGAGATGCGGTAAAGCACAAGCGACGTGTGTGACAGCAGTCTTTCAGCTAGGGTATCAATTAAGCCACAAGTGCACCATCGTGGTAACAGGCCAGAGGGGCTAAGGACCTGCTAGAAACGAGGAAGTACTGTGCATCCCAGGTGCAAAGAAAGTAACACAAGCTGCAAGTAACACAAGTTGCCCCTTACTACACTCACTTATAACTTATAACGCAACGTGAAGTGCATCATGGCCAGGTGCAAAGAAAGTAATAGCACGAGTTGCCCCCACTATACTCACTTGTGACGCAACGTGAAGTCCACCATGGCCAGTACCTCCGGTTGGGGTTCACCGCTGTCCCTACCCCTGGAGTTTCTAGCGCTCAGCTTCTTCAAGGGGTCTGGGAAATTGCGGTTCAGGTCCACCGATGCACTGCAGCAGCAACAGGGACAGCACTTGATCTCACAGGCACAAGCCTGCTGCCTGCCTCACATTTTGCTGCATCTGTGCTTCGATTGGGAAGCATTTGATTAGCCTCGCACTCAAAAGAAATACACAGTCCTGAGGATGAGGAGTAAAATGAGAGAAAAGGCAGAACACACACACATTTATACACGTGCACAGCATACACACTGATCAGTAATCATTAGCCATCACATCACACACTTACGAGCTTTCCCTGCGTTTCATCTTGAAGCCGTCCGGGTTCATGGTTGGAATGAGGAAGAGGTGAACGTTGTCCACCACTTGCTTCACAATGCCATCCGTTGCATACTCGGCACACATCTTCTCTGCTAGTGCTAGTAGCAGTTGCCTGTGTTTGAAAGGAACAGGACAAGAACAATTTGATTGCCTGCCAGGGCGCACTCTTGGATACGTAGGCACTCAATTTCTCTGGTATCAACAACAACATGCTATTCACTCTGTCAGCTTGAAGTGGCCTAAAAGCACCTGCCCTGTATAGGATGTTGGAAATACCACACTTTTGACCCGTTTCCTTTTGCTGCTGCATTTTCCTCTGCACAATTGATGAACAACACACCAACAGCAACAGATTTTGTGTATAAGCCCATTCCACAGACTTCACGACAGCAACATTTGCATTAGTGAGACAGACTCCTTAGACAATCGCCTCGTCTCTGCAAGTTAAAAACCAGCAACGAGCAAAACAAGTTTGACCTACAAGCATGCACATGTCCGTACACGCAAGCACGCACTTGCTAAAAGCGCGCCTCACAGGCACGCACACACTTGCCACAGAATCCGTCTTCATGTATGCTGACCACTTTGTGCCTTGAAATAGGTGTCAGCAGCGTAAGTACTACTAGGCATATGTCGGTCCACAAAAGGTTTGCGTGCTCACACTCACAGAGGCCACAAAAGGTTTGTGTGCTCACACTCACAGAGGCCACAAAAGGTTTGTGTGCTCACACTCACAGAGGCCACACAGACAGACAGACAGCGCAAGCACGCACCTGCCATTACACTGTGTCTGTTGTCTGTCACTACCTGCCACTGGGCTCGTCCCTGTGTATGTTAGCCACGTACAGACAGCGCAAGTAAGCACGCACCTGCCACAGACAGGCAGCACAAACACGCACCTGCCACTGGGCTCGTCTCCGTGTATGTTGGCCACGTACTTGAGCTCTGGCTTGAGGGTGCGCTGCCCTGGGGTGTTTGAGATCTCCAGAGCAAAGAGCTCGGTTCCCAAAGTGCTGTGCCCAAAGCTGCGTGACCAATGACAATGTACAATGTGACAATACACCACCACCAGTGAAACCAATGACAATGTGATAATAAATCACACTTGGAACAAAGAATGTAATAGAAGCGTGTGCACCATGGATTGATCGACAGGGAATCAATGAAAACAGTCCCTTGAAAGTGGTGCTTTCCAAGCTGCAAGTACCAGGGAGTTGGCTAGCATCAGTCAAACGCCTTGACTGGAGGCCGTTTCCTAATGTAATCCGTGTACCAGGGCGGGGAGTGATGAATAGGAATCGACAAAAAATTCGAATAAAAATGCGTAAGAACGTACTGAGGTTGCCTCCGTTCCTGCAGTGCTGTGCTAATGTAACTACGCCATGCCGCAAAAATGATAGCAGGGAGTTTGCGAGTTCAAAGCCCCAGGTGCATTTGTCCTGATGGACTTGCGATGATGCGAATGGTATAATGTTGCTTTTTTTCCAATTAAGTAATTAATTGAGATCACCGCGTGCGGTACCCAATACCAAAGTGGCTCCATTTCCTTGATTATTGTGGGGAGTGGTTTTCACTGCCTGCGCAGAAATATTTTCCACTGCGTGTGCATCACTGTATCATGAACGGTGAGTGTGGTGCAGTGTGTGTGGTGCAGTGTGTGTGGTGCAGCGTGTGTGGTGCAGTGTGTTAAGTGCATTGGTGTGTGGTGCAGTGTGCGTGTGTGGTGTAGTGTGTGAAGTGCAGTGTGTGTGTGGTGCTCCCACACGATGCAATGAGTGCACATTGCCTTTTTTAACATTGGCTCAGGCCTTTCCTTGTGCACTGCCTGCGTAATTTTATATTATCTAGTGGACTACAGATCATTTAGGTAATTGTCTATTGCCGTTCCACACCTCCCTCAAAAAAGGTGAGAAGAAGGCAAATAACAAAGAACACATAGCAGAATGAGCCCAGGGGTTGATTAGCACTGTGATGAGTGCCCTCCAGCTTTCACTGCCCACTTATCCTCACAGCTCTAGGCAACGTGGTGGCTGGGAATGGTGCACTTTTAAATAACCGGGCACAAGCCCGAGGGCCCTTCTCTGTATAATCCTAGGGCCCTTCTAAGTATACTCCTGATGTTAATGACAACACCAGCGACCAGGCTGTCAAGGAACGGACACAACACAAGTGTGCAGGACAGAGCCGCAAAGCCCCATGATCAAACAGAGATCAGGAGGGTAAGTACCATAAGCTGTGAGACATAGCCTGTAGCTCCTGATAACATAAAAGGTGTAACATGACACGGAAGTCCGCCTGTCTGGCTTGTTAAAAGGACGGCACTTTCAACATTCGCACCTGCTCAGCTTTGCGATGTGACCGCAACGCTGAGCATACCCTTTTAGCCAGGATGCCTGAGGATGTGCAGCGAAAAAGGGCCTGTGTTAAGCTGTCTGATGAACGAGCCACCGGCATGTACAGGATTGAAAAGGAACTGCTCTGCAGTCAAAGAAGCAGGCGCACCAGTTCTTCATTTGACATGTAACTGGCCAGAAGGGTGGCGATGGGCTGGGCCGGTTCCAAGAGCTTGCGAGGGAGCTGTAATATACAAATGCGTACCATGGTGAGTTTGTACAGATAAGACATAAGACGCTATGCAATTTGTATGTCGTTTGTATGTGTGTGTTTATATGCACGTTATGTTGTATGTGTGTGTGTGTGCGCGTGTGTGCGTGTGTGTGTGTGTGTGTGCGCGTACGTGTGCGTGTGTGTGTGTGTGTGTGTGTGTGCACGTGTGTGTGTGAGCATGTGTGTGTGTGTGTGTGTGTGTGTGTGTGTGCGCGCGTGCATGTGTGTGTGTGCGTGCATGTGTGTTCGTGTGTGCACGTTTGTGTGTGTGTGTGTGTGTGTGCGTGCGTGCGTGCGTGCGTGCGTGCGTGCGTGTGTGTGTGTGTGTGTGTGTGTGTGTGTGTGTGTTTGTGTGTGTGTGTGTGTGGG
>Ga0307968_1001742_pt1 | contig 17912 bp, 16 predicted proteins | sample OrgLakmetagen650_FD_201834 | JGI IMG/M metagenome (GOLD analysis project Ga0307968, IMG submission 201834) | Saline water microbial communities from Organic Lake, Antarctica - #650 | ecosystem: Environmental > Aquatic > Non-marine Saline and Alkaline > Saline | place: Antarctica: Organic Lake...
CACACGCACACACACTCACACACACACACATACACACACACACACACACACACGCACACAGACACACACACACGCACACGCACACGCACACGCACACGCACACGCACACGCACACGCACACGCACACGCACACGCGCACACGCACACGCACACGCGCACACGCACACGCACACGCACATGCGCATACACACGCACACACACACACACACACAACACACACACACTCACACACACACACACGCATACACGCATGCTCGCACACAACTCATGCACAGACCTCATGAATAGACCTGATTAATACCAAGTAATGTTTGGACACTTCTTCTACCCGACAAGCAGAAAGGCAGGTCTACACATTATCGTGCTTATGCACACTTCCTGGACGCTGCAAACCCTTCATACTTTACAGCATGCTACGAGGGGAACCAGGCACAGGATTTACAGTAGCCATACACAAAATCTATTGCAGCCGCGGAGTTCAAGCACTTTTGATAGCTTACTTGCCATCAGATCCCAAAAAATCACAATCCAAACCAGATGAGACATGGACCACAAGCGTTTACACGATCCGCGTTCGTCTTCTTTTCTTAATCCTCAAAAGTTTCTGGGCAACTTTCCTACATCCTCATTGAAAGCCCCTCCTCTTTTCTCTAGTTGGGACGTTGTGTGGCTCTGAATCCGTCGGGTGGTGCAGAACGCAAAACAATTTCACTTCTTAATCCATGCCGGTGGTTTTTACACTACCAGAGTTGTTCTCCTTTTCTTGTGTGGGCTGCTCTCGATATACAATTGGAGTTTGATGCTGCTTGTCCATGGAGTTATTTCGTCCTTTGAGGATATTTTCTTTATCTTGTACCTCTGTTTTTGGTCCTGTTGGTGGTGATTGGGTGACGATGCGAGGATGACGCATATTACAAATGTTAAGAATCCCTGACAAAAATGGCTGGCTCCCTTGAGCTCCCGTGCACTTGAAGTTGAAGAGCCAAGGGGGGGAACCATTGCAGTATGTAAACACGTAACGAGGGCCCAGCTTTTTCACTGCACCAATCCAGGGATTACTTTATATATTTGGTTGGCATCTCCTAAAACAGGAAACTAAAGCTTTTTTTCATAACTGTGCTTGTAAGCTTGTAAGTGTACGCTGAGCGCTTTTCAGGGACTGCGTGGGTGTGAGTTGTATGTACCAGCTGTTCAAACTGGGCATGCTATTGCCATGCAAGAGTTAACTGCAGATTTGAAGCATAGGATGAGAGGTGTTTGGAGAGACGCTGAGTTGGTGGACCCCAACACGCACAACAACAAACTGGCCACCTATCATTCTTGGTTTGCCATTCCTGTTTCTAGAAATGAGCGTATGCCGATTAAATACCACGGTACCTCCATCTTGATCTGTCCAAACATGTTATGCGCAATATAAGTGGATTCCGCTTGCGTGCGCATACTTTGAAAGTTGAGGCAGCAGCGTGGCTTGAAGATGGTTCTTGCGCATGTGACCAATGTCCTGGTGAAGATGAACATGTTCAGAACGAGGTGCATGCTCTTTTATTTTGCCAAGACCATCGAGTTTGTGAGCTGAGGAAACATTTTTCCTTTCTATTTACACCTTTTTTGAGGACTTTTCAGCAGCCCAGCCCTTTTTGCTGCAACAGGTCAACAACCAACTTGTTCATGATTTCCTTTCTCAGCAGAACAATAAAATTTTTCTTTTTCTGTCTGAGCTTATGGATTTATTTGTGGCTGGCCGAGACCAGTCAGCAGCCGATCAGCCAAACAACCTGACTGAAGGTCACCCCCCATTGTAACCATTGTAACCATTGTAAGCGTACTGTGGCTGGCAGAGACCAGCTAGCGGTCACCCCTGTTATTATCATCGTGACCATTGGTACAGAAGAATAAAACAAAATGCTTGAACAGGTGAGGGAAAAAGGACTGAAGTCACCGGCCAACACCAGTAGTGCGTGACCTGTTGTTCACAACGTACAAATAATACAATTGGCGGACTGTCATGACACATCTCACTTTGCCTCACGGTCTTCGTCGTTTTCACTTTCTTGAATGCTTTCATCTGACAGCTCGTAGTCACACTCCTCGCCCTCTTCGTCCTCACCCTGCACCAGCACCTGCAATCAAGCCAAAAAGCATACGCAAGAGCGATGGCGGTAAGGGACAATTAGGTGCTGGCACCTTGGTGTGCCTTAGTTACGCTGTGTGTGTTAACACTACAACGCAGCCTTTGAAAAGAAGAAAAAGAAAAACTACGCAGGCAGTGAAAACCACTCCCCACATTAATTAAGGAAAAGGAGCCACTTTGGTGCCGAGTACCGTTAAGCTCCTCCACCGCGAAAAGGAAAGGAAAAAATAATGGGGATCAAGAGGGTTGCAGGCTTGGCCTGAAACCGGCTCCTGATGAGAGTTGATAACAGTACTGGAAAGGACACGTCTGGTATGGTCAAGTTTAGCAGCAAAGTTCACAGAGTGCACATGGAGCTTGGAGGCAAGCTTCTTGACTCTTTGAAAATCAAGACCCAATTTCTTGAAAGGCTTCAAAGTGTGAGTGTTGTAGATGGTGCCACCCACATCCACAAGGATGATATGGAGAGAAACGGAGGCTTCTTGGAGAATGTTGCAGAGATCTTTTTGCTGTTCCTTTATGCTATGCCTTTGCTTTTCTTACTGAGCGATATATCTTTAGGTCAGTGCGCATTGAGGGGGAGAATGGTGCAGGCAGGATTCAACACCCCTTACACGTTTGAAGGCAAAGGAAGCAACTTCCTTACAAGGAAAAATGAAGTGCAGAGAACAAATCACCTACACAGTGCTGTCCATACTCCAAAGCACACATTACCGGTCCGAGACCTCACGTCCCTTGGTTAGATGAGATAGAGTTACCAAAAAGACGCGATGCACTTTAACACAACAATGAGAACTGGACATAAAAAAATAAACAACAATGCGACACTGATTATTTTAAGGTGCTAGCTACGGCACACAGTTCCCTTGAGTAGCTGTTATAACGTCTGCTTGTGTTGGGTGAGTGTGAGGGGCTTGAGGAAGGCACTTACGTGGAACCCCTATACGGCCCACCTTTATATTGCACATACATATATGGCACCCCTATAAGACCCATACCTATATTGACCCCCGACCGCTACCTGCCTGGCCCCCTAACCACCATTTACATGGCCACCCAACAGTACACCCCCCCGTATATGTCCCACCCCTATACTGCACATACCTAATTGGCACCCCTATATGGCCCATAACAATTACATTGACCCCCGGCCGCTACCTGCATGGCCCCCTAACCACCATTTACATGGCCTCCCAACAGTACTCCCCCCCTGTATACGACCCATACCTAAATATTGCATTAACATGGCACCCATATGGCCCCTCTCTACAACGCTTACACCTATGTTGCCCCTATAGGGCCCCATAATCTAATCGCACTGAGTATGAAAGCAGCAGAGTAAATCTTCCAGTTTCAACATCACCGGCCAGGCCCGTATCTCTTCTGAACTCCACTGATCTCCCCTGTTTTTTTGGGTTTAGTGTACGGTGCTTGGCACCTAAGTGCTTCCTTTTCCATATTGTTTGCGAAGACTGAAAGTGTGCTCCACCCTTATACCTTTTACAAATGCATTAATATGAAGCATGGACTTCAGTCACAGACGCTAAGGAGTACCTTAACGCACGGGAATAAAGGTCACACTCAGTCCTGGTTCTGCTGCTGCCAAGACACCAAAAGCAGGTACAGTTATACTCTGCTTAACTTACAGCAACAGTGTTGTAAGCATCACCACCAGGGAGTCACTTGGAGCAACATTGTTGTGTGTGTGTGTGTGTGTGTAGTATATGTGTGTATGTATATATAAATATATATATATAGAGAGAGAGAGAGAGGGGGAGGGAGGGAGGGAGGGAGAGAGAAAGAGAGAGAGAGAGCAATAGTATCGTCACATGGAGCGACAGTGTTGTTTTGTCAATTGTTGGAGCAAAAATTGACAAAGCAACACTGTTGCTTCAAGTGGCTTGTTGAGAGATCAACAGTGTTGAAAGCATCACAACCAGGGAGTCGCTGGAACAATGACGATGCCTGCAAGGTCGCTTAGCCTGCATTCTATAAGGCTGCAGCAAAAACCATTCAGTAGATCAGAAAATGTGTTTGTGTGCCACTGTTTTGATACCTAAACCTGTGCAACACTCCTTAGGTGCCTGGGAATAAGGAGGCACCAAGGTTTAGGAGACGTTGTGCCTCCTCAACCCCCATGACCACAATAAACAAGCACCCTTTAATCTTCCAGACATGACGCCAAGTCAGAGGGGCTTCTGCACTGTGTTCGGAGATGTAGACCCCAAACAACAACACCTCCTAGACCGGTAGCAGTATACACTACCCCAATATTTCCTGTTTTCCCCTTTGTACATTTGCAAGAGTATAGTCAGGAAGGGAAGGACAATGCGCCATTCCTTAGTTTAAATAAAGATCTTCTACCGGAATGAAGAAGGTTTGTTCAAGCTTTCGATGCACAACTTCTGACATGTATTCTTATTTAATAATTCTACAATTTGCAACAATCAATCATGATGTCCCACGACTCACAACAAACAATGATGATGTCCTACAACCCACAACAACCACTAATGATGTCCTGCAACTCGCAACAATTAATGATGGCATCCTCACCTGCATCTGCGGGTGCGCTTCTTGTGACCTAGCTGGATCCGTCGAAGCAGCAGAGCCTACGTCTGTAAAGAGTACAATACACTATTAGTAGGATCAGGTGGTTCTGTGATCAGGAGCCTGCCTTATTTGGTTGAAACGGAAGTGCTTGGAGCACAACTTGCAGGGCGTGCCTCAAGGGACAAGGCCTCATGTGCATGTGGCGTGATTTGGATGCTTACAAGCAGACTTTGCAAATCATGGTGATTTGAGCAGGCAAAACCTGTGCTTCACAGGGTCCGAGATCTTTGTTTCTTATTGGCTGGAAAGCCTTTTATTACAAAGCTATATACGGAGTGCTCACGCAACCTGAGCCAGCCCTTAAAATACTTTAAAATTGAAAAAGAAGGAATACAAGTCCGGGCAGTCTTTAAGAATTTCCGGCACAAATGTCGGGAGCTTTGAATTGAGCGCTAAGTTTTTAACTTGTTGTCTGAATGCATCTTTTCACCACAACTTCATCACGAGTTTGCGCAAGTCCACTATCACAACATTATTAAAAGTTTGCATGTTCATTATCACAACATCATCTCAATGTACAACTATGATCTTGGACGTTTGAACACCATAACTTGATTTGAACTCGAAGGATTGTGTTCAAGGTTGGCCAGGACCATATGTGGGATTCCTGTATATAAGTAAACATACCGTATGATACATATAAGCATATAAAAATATGCATATATATGCTTATTTACCGCCTAATTGGCATAATCAAACCTGAAATATACGGCTGCATGAGTACAGCGTATGTACATCTACGACTCTGGCCAACCCTTTTTATTTTTTCCTGAAGGAATTCAGCTGTTCACGGTGCTGCACAGAAATGCACTTTTAACAAAAGACGTGGTAGAGCAATACCACGCAAATTCCTTAAGCATCAGACAAGACGGAGTAAAAGCAGGTCACTCTTTGCGGTTTGGGACGAGCTAAAGAAAGCCGTGTTTTTTTTAATTCAGAACCTATACAAGGCACGGGTATGAATAAACGATCAAAACCGTATAATGGCTGAAGAAAATAACAGTCTTACACTGTGTTGTGTAATGTGTTGGACACTGTACCATACACTGTGTTGTGTAATGTGTTGGACACTGTTCCATACACTGTGTTGTGTAATGTGTTGACACTGTACCATACACTGTACCATACACTGTACTGACACATCTCTGTTTAAACAGCAGGGATGCAGAGGGATCTGAGCTCCCTCACTTGGCATTGAAGACAAGAGACGCAAGATGAGACGTGAAATAATACGCAAATAGGGTTGGCCAGAACCGTATATATGCGTCGGATATGACAGTATATTTGATGAAGTACCTGCCAAGAATACCATATGGACACCTTATATATATGGTTCTGGCCAACCCTAACGCAAGATGAGAGATGCAAGACAAAGGGGCGCAGCAGTTGCAGCTCAAATGCATCTATCATAAAGACAAGTGAGGGAGCGTTGCTAGCGACACTGATCAATTGGCCAAGCCCATCACGCGCGCAATGTGTGCGTGCATATGCATGTGTGCGTGTGCATGCTCTCTTAATTGCACCTGTGTGCATGCTCTCTGTAACGCACCATGTGTGCATGTGCATGCTTTTCTGTAACGCACCTGTGTGCATGCTCTCTGTAACACACCATGTGTGCATGTGCATGCTCCTCTGTAACGCACCTGTCGCGGCGGACGCTGTGGGTGCTGAGCTCCCTGCCGCTGGTGCACCGGCGCCTCTTCTCCCTGCAGCCTTTTTTAACAGTATGCGGCAAGGGCGACAAATTAGATCACACCCACACCTTAGCAGTGGGTAATAAGTAGGGTTGGCCAGAACCGTATATATACACCGTATATGACCGTATATTCGGTGATTTCCCTGCCAAAACTACCGTATATACACCGTATATATATGGTTCTGGCCAACCCTAGTAATAAGGCACGGCCAGCACTGTGTATAGGCATGCTGTATGTGGCGACCGACTTGACAGGTTCCGTGTCACTTAAAGGTTACGCATACCGTACTGCTCCAATTGCAAGCAATACACATTTATTTGGCTACCTCACAAAATGAGCATCACGAAATAATGAGCATCACGACAACGACACGCATGCCGTACTGCTCCATTTGCAAGCAATACACATTTATTTGGCTACCTCACGAAATGAGCATCACGAAATAACATCAAGGAAGTGGACCTTGCGAGAGCTCGCAGATAGATGTATAAATCCAGGAAGCCTTGCAAAGCCCAGCCACTCGCAACTTTAAAGTACGCTTATCATTTTGACACCTTGCAGTTTTCTGGACACATAACTAAAGGAGCAGTAGGGTGCACAGAATAGAAGTGTGACAAACTTGGCCAACCCTATTATAAAAAGTGCACTTACACAGGGAGAAGGAACAAGGTCATCATGGATGTCTGTACTCACAAGAGTAAAGCCGTTCATAGGAAGGTGAGCAAGCTGTCAAATGAAATTGTTGCTATTGCCCTTTGACACTATACAGATGCAATACAGTTGTACCCCTCAGAGCGCAGAGTCTGGACATAAGGGTACAGACATGGGAAATTGCACATGGTACTTTTTTTAAAGCCAGGACAAAGCAAAAGGGACAAGCAACAGGTGCAAGGGCACACGGCAAAGGTATAAAAGTGTAAGTCAAGAAAACCTTGAATTCATGTGTGCAGACAGGTGCGGATCATAAAGAACGCAGCAATGTACTAAACACGTGAAGAGAATCGTCATAGTTTGCAGACCCATGCCAAATTAAGAATGGCTAAGGTAGTGGCTTGGGTGCAGGTTGTTGAGCTGCGACTAGAATAAAACAGACGCAGGTGCACGCTGCACACATTTAAAATTAAAAGGGAGAGTGAGCGGGGCTGCAGCGCAAAGCCTTGGTAGCACACATTTAACAACACGTACGCACGCACGCATGCACACAAAGAAGTAATTTTTAGGCAAGGGGTGATAACACCACAAGCAAGGATTAAGGAAACGGACACAGACACAGACACAACAACCACATAACTCACACGACACGTACCTGAGCTAAACTAGCAGCTTGCATGTCTTTATTGAGCTTGTCCATTTCTTTCTGCACACATCAAGATGAAATGGTTTTAGTTGCGCAGGTGCAGAAAGGGAAAGCAGTCGTGGTCATGCAGACGCAGAGGAGTAGTCATGGGCATGCAGATGCATACGCATGCAGTGCAGGCGCAAAAGGGGCAGTAGTCAAGAGTAGTCAAGGTCATTCAGACGCAGGTGCAGACAAAAAATTGCATTAGCCTGAAAAGCAACTTGATGCCAGGAAGAAATCATTGACGTTGTGCAGGCGCAAAAAGGGCAAACGGTCATAGTCATGCAGACGCAGGTACAGACTAAACATTGCCTTTGCCTGAAAAGCAACTTGATGCCAAGAACAGCCACGCACTAAGAAGCAAGTGCGTGAGATTTATCTGTGCAGATTGTGGATGAGTGAGCACATACGCCCATACACATACACACAAACTCACATACACACACTCTCTCACGGACACTCTCTCACGGACACCTGCATACATGCATAGGCACACAACACACACACCATGAAAATCGTCAAGAGGGTGCATGCCCACTTTGCCTGGAGTAGATCACCAGACATCATACACAGGCACACACAACAACAGTAACAACCAAGCGCCTCGTAAAAGCCAGAAACTAAACGACAACTCTACCGCTCACTTCATGCACTGTGCGGACTGTGTGCACTATGTGTGCACCACACTGTGTGAAAGAACCACTCACTGCACACACTCTAAGCGCTGTGTGTGCACCACACTGAGCACTGTGCACTGTGTGTGAGCACCACCCACTGCACCCAACCCGTGCGCTGTGTGTACACTGTGTGTAAGAACCACTCATTGCACGCACTTTGTACGCTGTGTGTGCACCGCTATGTCCAGTGCGCACTGTGTGCTCTGCGCACCTTTTGTCTACGTGCTTCCACGTCAGATTTCTCCTTTTTGCGAGCCTCCATCTCCGGCACGTAAAACTGCTCGTACTCCTGGGCAGCTTTAGACACTGCCTGCATTGTTGGTGAGAATGACGCATTCTGAACTTCCAAGGCACAATTGCACCTAGCGCTCCATACTGCCATACAAGTCGGACATACATCCTAGCTACGATACTTTGCGCATTTTATTCTGCATTTCAAGGCACATACGCACCTAGCGCTCCATACTGCCATGCAAGTCAGGCACACATCCTAGCTACGATAGTGCATGCAACGTTTCTTCTAACGCTCTTTAACAAGGCATGGTTGGAAGGAGTGAAGAAAGTACAAGAGGGGTTGAACGGGCCTGCAATGCAAGCCTAGGGGCGAAAAAACAATAAAAGAGCTAGAACATTGCCTTGCTGAGACGAAGCAAGGACACAATCATTAACAAAGTGTTACGTGTTTTTGTAGGTAGCCTTTTTCATGTATAATTTAGACAAGGACTAACGCACGTGACTGTATTGTGTGCACACGGGTGCGTGCATGTGTGTGTGTGTATGTGTGTGTGTGTGTGTGTGAATGTGGGATTGTGCATGCGTAGGGTTGGCCAGAACCGTATATTTACGCCGTATATGACTGTTTATTTAATGAAATTCATGCAAAAAATAATGTATGTACACCGTATCTATATAATTCTGTCCGACCCTGTGCATGTGTGAACGTGTGTGTGTGTGTGTGCGTCCGTGTGCGTGCACCACGCACCTGAAAAAAATCGTCCATGCCCTCCCCAGTCACAGCACTCACTCCCACGCTCGAGATATTCTGGTAAAACTCATCTAGCACCTGTGCACACAGCGCGTAAGAGTGTATGTGTGAGAGCGTTCATGAGTGTCTGTGTGAGCGTGTGCATGAGCGTCTGTGTGAGCGTGTGCATGCGTGTATGTGTGAGCGTGTGCATGAGTGTCTGTGTGAGAGCGTGCATGAGTGTCTGTGTGAGCGTGTGCATGAGTGTCTGTGTGAGCGTGTGCATGAGTGTCTGTGTGAGCGTGTGCATGAGTGTCTGTGTGAGCGTGTGCATGCGTGTCTGTGTGAGCGTGTGCATGCGTGTATGTGCGAAAGCGTGCATGCGTGTATGTGCAAAAGCATGCATAAGAGTGGATGAGTGAGAGTGTGGTGCACGAAAGTGGATGACACATGTTGAGTAAGGTTGGTGCTGAGCAATGTCGTGATGAGGCAATGTTTACAAAACTTGAGTAGTGTTTATAAAACTTGAGTAAGATGAGGTCATGTTTACAAAACTTGAGTAAAATGAGGTCGTGTTTACAAAACTAGAATGCTTAACGGCAAATCAGTGGCAAGGTGTGTACACCTTCACGTTGTTAAGCAGGGGAGACCATGCATTTGCAGAAGAACCTTGTGCATGCATTCTCTCAACTGCCTTTACAAGGACACACACACATACACACGTAGACACACACGTACACACACACGTACACGTAAATCTACTCACACTTTCACACACAGAGGCGCTACAGTGACCATTGTACGTCCTGACCAACTCACGCAGGTCGTATGTCTTGGGTTGGCCAAAACTACACTAAATTTACATAATCTGATATATATATAATGTATATGGCGTACATACGGCATTTTAACAAGAAAATCACCATACATGCTGTCATATACAGTGCAGATTCACAGTTCTGGCCACCCCTACGTACGTCCCCACACCCCACATGCGTACACACACCAGGTATGAAACATTACATGATTACTTGTACACATATCAGGTACCAAACAGAACATACACACACACCAAGTACCAAACATTTCACATACGCACAGCAGGTATAAAACTTAACACGCACACACGCCAGGCCTCTTACATAACACGCACACTCACCAGGTAAAAACACGTATACACAAGGTTTCAAACACATCAGTAAGAACGAGGGGCACCCACCAGCGAGAGTGATCTTGACAGGGTTGCTGCGTAGGTGGTGCACGTACAACCACCAAGTACCAAGCATAACGCCATGAACCCAAGAACAAGAGGCACCCACCAGCGAGAGTGATCTTGACAGGGTTGCTGCGTAGGTGGTGTCCCTGTCTAGGGCGGCATGGTAAGCCTCAAAGTCTGCCATCCACTCCAACGCAAACTCATGACGCGTGACGTCGCACTTGTTGAAGGCCTGATATAGTATATGTGTGTGTATGCTTGTGTGTTGTGTGCGTTGTGTGTGTTGTGTGTGTATGTTTGTGTGTTGTGTGCGTTGTGTGTGTTGTGTGTGTATGTTTGTGTGTTGTATGTATTGTGTGTGTTGTGTGTGTGCATGAGGTGTAAGTGTGTTTGTGTGTGTGCATGTGGTGTATGTGTATGTACTTGTCATCTAAGGTCTGAAGCAGAGCAGGCGTGACTGTATGAATGAGCTGACTTTGCGCATTTCTAGGGTTGGACAAATCCTTATAAACACGGCGTATATACGGCTTTTTTGGCAGGGAAACCACCGACTGTACGGTCATATACGGCGTATATATACGGTTCTAGCCAACCCTACACATTTCTGAAAGGCTTCGCTGCAGGCATACACACCTGGAGAGGCTGCTCAGGTACCCCTGCCTACACTTCAGAGCACCTCAGTTGCTCACGTACAGATTTGGCCGTAACCATACATATATATACAATCTACGCATTTTTGGATTGAAAATCACCGAATATACGGTGAATTTACACGTACGGTTACAATTCTGGCCAGCCCTACTTGCGTACTTGAATAAAGAGTATGTACGCAAGGCATGTATGTACACGCATATGTATTTAGGAGGAGTATGTACGCAAGGTACGATTCTGGCCAACCTTACCCGCGTACTTAGGAGGGGTATGTACGCAAGGCTTTAAATTCAAGGCTTATGAGTAGGGTTGGTCAGAGGAGTATATACACTTATGGTGTGTACACAGTGATTTATGCAGGTATTGCATCAAATGCACGGTCATAACTGGCGTATATGAATGGTTCTGGCTAACCCTACTTATCGGTGCACGCGCACGGTCAGCCTCATGACCTATTATGCCCTGGATATCACACCGCCTTCTCAACAAGTTGCACTGAAACCACACAGCTGCTTGATTACCATGCATGCAAGGGGAGGGATGTTGGCTTTGGGATTTTACATGGAAGATTGCCAGATCAATTTGGTCTGTGTGTAAGGGAGGTACTTTGAGGACAGAGCTTTGATTAATAAACTTTTCGTATGCACTAGTTCAATTTCCTGACCAGCGCCCTGCGGTCTTGTGATATGCCCTCAAAGCAGCCATAAACGTTCAATGCACATGGGAATGGACCAGAATGGAATACGAGACACTGTGTGGAAGACCGTATATTTAAAGATTTCCCTGCTAAAGATACTGTGTGTACATTGTACAAACATGTTTTTTACAGGTTACATGTTGTAGGTCTGCCAGAACCATACACCATATATATACACCATACACCATAAATATATACGGTGTACAAACGGTATTTTTGCAGTATTTTTGGCTAAAAATTACCATGCCATGTATACAATGTATCTACGTATATATACGATCCTGGCCAACCCTAATATATACGTATTGCATGAAAAGTATATCATCGTCCCCTAATGATTGTATTTTGGTGGGGGCGGTGGCGGGGCGGTGGTTTAATATATATTTGTTTCTAAAGGGAGCGGTTGTGGGGCGGTGGCGGAAATGAAAGTTTTTGAGCAGTGCGAGCAATGAGTGGTCAAGAAGCCTTCCCGGCACTACTTGACCCCCCAGCCCCAGCTCCGCCTGCTCCTACCCCTGCCCCTGCCCCTGCACCCCCAGCCACAGTCCCGCCGGCAGCCGTTGCACCCGTCATGAAGCGAGGGAGGGGCATTTGTAGTACAATATTAAAATTGAAATTTAAGGGGGGGCGGTCGCACATTTTGACCAAAAAACTAAAATTTCCGGAAGGGCGGTGGACGTACGGTATGTATATTATCCTGGCCGACCCTATACATGTTTCTTACTGCCCCTGGACAGATAACTGCCAAGGCTTGCAGGGATAAGCTACGTAAAGAGCGTGCATTGTCAGTTGCTGCATGCGTAAGGACGCTTTGCCCTACAATACTGAGAAGCCACACAAAAACAAAGTAAACACTGCGTAGCTTCTCCTAGGCGAAGCTCCGGCTAGTGAGAGCTTTGGCCCTATGTCCTATGTCCTTACCTAGCATGCTGGTCTGTACCAACGCAGGTCTTTGGCTAGTGTGAGCCAGGCCTTACGTCCTCACTTATACCACGCTAATCCGTACCAACACAGATCTTACAAGTGCAGACCTTCACTTCTATTACGCACCAGCAGCAACGGCAGCTTAGTCTTGTACAGTATGGAGCACGCCTGCAGCATGTTGCTCATGAAGGTCTGGGGGTTCACACAACGAGGGGTGTCCACCACGTACCTGCAGCAGTGTGGTGGAAAGGAAATTAATTGTCAAAGGTAATAAAAGGTGCCCGCAGCTCACCTGTATAGGTATGGGAAATGAACTGTTTAAGGAACAAAATCAATTGTCAAAGGTAATATAAGGTGCCCGCAGTTCACCGGTATAAGTATGGAAAATGAACTGTCTAAGGCAACAGGGGGGGTTCATAACGTACATATAACAGAGCAGTGTGGCAACAGAGCAGTGTAGTAGAAAGAGGTGCAGCAACAGTGCTGTAGAAAGAGTTGTAGCAACAGAGCAGTGTAGGAGAAAGAGGTGCAGCAACAGAGCATTGTAGGAGAAAGAGGTGTAGTAACAGAGTAGTGTAGGAGAAAGAGGTGTAGCAACAGAGCATTGTGGGAGAAAGAGTTGTAGTAACAGAGCATTGTGGGAGAAAGAGGTGTAGTAGCAGATTAGTGTGGTAGAAAGAGGTGTAGTAACAGAGCATTGTGGGAGAAAGAGGTGCAGTAACAGAGCAGTGTAGTAGAAGAGGTGCAGCAACAGAGCATTGTAGGAGAAAGAGTTGCAGTGACAGAGTAGTGTAGGAGAAGGAGGTGTAGCAACAGGGCATTGTGGGAGGAAGAGTTGTAGTAACAGAGCATTGTGGGAGAAAGAGGTGTAGTAGCAGAGTAGTGTAGTAGAAAGAGGTGTAGCAACAGAGCATTGTGGGAGAAAGAGGTGTAGTAAGCAACGGAGCAGTGGTAGAAAGAGGTGTGTGCACGTTGGCTTTGGCTTCATTTGCAGCTTCTCCCTCTAAATGATTTGAGTAACTGTGGACACACAATGAGTAAATGGTTTTGAGTAACTGGGGGCACAAATGCATGGGCACAGCAAAACGGGCTGTACAAGGGGAATAAGGAAACAAAGGATGGCTAAACTTTCAGGCAGCAAAATGGTGCCCTCATATCAACCAACAGTAAAAGAAGGAGATAGTGGGAAATGAGCGAGGAAATGACCTGGCCTGACGCACTCCATGCAGAAAATTTGACCTTGAATACGCAACGACTCACACAACAACAGTGGGGAACGAGGAGGCTAGGAGCTCGGTGATGATCTGGCCTGATGCACCCCACGTAAACGTGTTGACATTGAACACAACTCACACAACAACAGTGGGGAACGAGGAGGCTAGGAGCTCGGTGATGATCTGGCCTGATGCACCCCACGTAAACGTGTTGACATTGAACACACAACTCACACAACAACAGTGGGGAACGAGGAGGCTAGGAGCTCGGTGATGATCTGGCCCGAGGCACTCCACGTGAATATCTCAATCTGTCCTGGTGTGTCTAGAATGATGTGCTTCAATGGGGGCTCCCGCTTCTTTTCTAAAAGATGCATAACCTGTGTGTGTGTTACACAGACAATGATTTGATGCTGCATTTATACCTGGTGCATTGAGAAGTAAGGGAATTGAGCGGAGGATTGAGGTGGACGAAGTAACACAGAAGGGAATCCAGTGAGAGGAATCCAGAGAGGAATGGAAACAAAGGAGAAGACCGACGGGCGAGGTAAAAGAGAACAGGACCCAACTACTGGGTAGAAAAACAAAGTGGTGAAATTCCACGTCATTGTTTTTAAGCACGCATCAGCCTATACGTGCTTGCATGCAGAGGCATGGCAGGCATCATTTTGGTGATGCAGTTTGACCGCGATAGGGGAGTGAGGGTTAAGGGGTGAATGAAAGAGATCCAGGAAGTGTCATCAGCCTGTTTTTGGCGGCTGTGTGTGAGCATCCTCATGGTTGCTGGTAGGAAGCGCTTGCTCAGGGTTGCTGGTAGGAAGCAGCAGGCAGGAGCTGGAGTGATGTCATGCATCAAACACAGTCTGCTGTTTTGCAACCCTCGAGAAAGGCGGTGGCAGGTTTGATTATGAGTGGGTCACTGAGAAAGGGGTTGAGAGGCAGGCAAGGTCAGGTCACGGTGGTGGCAGGTTTAAGTATGTGTGGGGCACTGAGAAGGGGTTGGGAGGCAGGCAAGGTCAGCATGGCGTACATAGGCCTTTTGGTCAGGTCAGCATGGCGTACAAAACTGACCCAGCTTTATTCTTGTAAGCTACAGGAAAGTGAGACGCACAAAGCAATACACACACACAAACACACACACACGACACTGGTCTAGTGCAGACCAGAAAGGGAAGAATAAAGAGTTGCCTAGGGCCGAACTTGGCTAGGGAGGAAGACCAAAACGGGAGGAGAAAAGGTTGTCCAGTATGAAGAATATCAGGGACAGAAGGGGGGAACGGAATTGAACGGAAAAACTAAGAAAAACACACATGGTAGGAAGAAGAGAGGGTTGGTCGGAACCATTTACATACACCGTACATGATTGTACACCTTATGATTTCCATGAACTTAATGAGTTCAAGCGAGTGCTGGTGAGTTGTTTGCGTAGCCCCCATGCAGCTCATGCTACCCTCTCTCTCCTTCCCCCACTCAGCTGACAGTCCATTAGGGTACGTACACTTATTAAGTATCAAGTTTGTATCTAAACCTGTTGATATGTATGTATATATGGCTCTGGGCTCTGGCAGATTCTGAAAAAAACGGACCTGATCGAAGCGGGTGGCAAAGAGGTTGCAGGAAGTGAGAATGCCTCCATTGGGCCCCAAGTTGTACTGCTTCATAACTTGCTTGTAAATAACCTAAGCGTGAGGGCAGGAGGGGCACAGTCAACTGACTGATCGCGTACGTGCGGAGCATTGCTTGTTCATATCAACGCCTAGGCAAAGAAAGTGGCAGCTTTATAAGGTTTTAGACCAAAGTGTTTGCAGTGCTGCCCACGCAAGAGGATACGCATGTATGTTTGTGTTGATTATGTGTGTCATTATGTGTGTGCATGTGTATATGTGTGTAGGTGTGTGTATGTGTGTGTATGTGTGTATGTGTGTGTGTGTTTGCGTGTGTGTGTGTGTGTGGTGTGTAGGGGCGTGTGTGCATGCGTGTATGTGTGTGTATGTGCGTGTGTGACTGTGTGTGTGTGCATGTGTGAGAGAGAGAGAGAGAGAGAGAGAGAGAGAGAGAGAGAGAGAGAGAGAGAGAGAGAGAGAGAGAGAGAGAGAGTGAGAGAGCAATGATAGATAGGTGTCCTCGTGCCGACGTAGAGCGCCACTTCTTCAACAGGCACACGGCGCAGAGAAAGCAGTGAAGTGTTTCATTTAATTGAAGAAAACACAAAAATACAGGTCAAGTGCACACCGTGTCCCTGATGTCTATGTTGGCATTGTATGGCACGTGTGTGACCGCGGGATCCATGTTTATGATGTAGGGCGGCTGCTGCTGGGTGTGCAGGTGGGAGTGCAGGCGCTGTATGAGGGTTGTCTTTCCTGACCCAGCCATGCCTGCATGAACAAGAGGGGGCGAAGTATGCATATCAAATGCACAAATGTGTGCGTTATTGCTGTGCGAGAAGGGGTGAGCAAATGCTGTGTGCGCGCATGCTTGCAGACGTATTTGTGCAAGGTGCACGAGCAAGTGAATTGCATTCCTTCATGTTCTTGCTTGGTTTAACGCTTGGTTAACCTTTTTTTGCGGATGCGGAAGCAGATGGACCCGCACCTATAACGAGAATGACCGTGGGCTTAGGTTGCTGCTCCCCTCCCGCTGCTGCATTGCTTCCTGGACCCTGCTGACTACTACTGCTGCTGCTGCTGGGAGCCTGATGAGTGCTACTACTGGTCTCTCCCGTACTTGGCTCATCCATTCTTGAAATAGAAAGCTGGCAAGCTAAAGATTAGATTTATTGTGAAATCCACCACAAGAAACTGATTGGTAAATAAAAACTGCTTTGTTAAAGTAGCTGCTGACCGTCATGACGTGGCCTGGTGAGTGTTCAACGCGTGCACTGTGCGACGCTTGTGTGTAGGGCTGTTGTGTAAGTGCGCATGTGCCCTCATGCTTTGTAAGCGCTCCCTGTACCCTGTACCCATGCCCACAAACCTTCAATGCAGCTGTTCCTGACTACTTCAACCCTCCAAAGGGCGGGCACAAGGTCGTGCTGCAGCAGCCCCAGCATCCTATAGTCCACGCTGACCCAAGTTTTGGCCAAGTTGGTGAGTCTGAGCTAGTTTGAGCTCTTGTTCCTACTTCTCAAAGCTTTGCCTGGCAGTACAGCTAGTATGCAATGTGAAGCGTCAGCTACACAGGTTAGCACATTGGCCTACACGCGTGCGAGCGTGCGCGCTCGCAACCCAACCTGTTCTCTTTTTCCCTCTCCCACCCAGTCTCCAACATGAGACCATCCAGCTGGGCACTGGTGGGTGGCATGGCGCTGTTTGGAGCTGCTGCCGGGTACTATACAGGTGAGAGCAGAAACTGGCGGGTTTCCGGTCCTGACTCACGCCCGGTTTGTTTCTGTCGTTTAACTTTGAAATTTGCTCAATTCACACTGTTTTACCAACGCACGCAGGCGCGAGGAACCATTGGCAAAGACCGGGCATGTACTTCGGGATGGGCGTGCTGGGCAAAACTGGCATGGCCTGGGGCATGGTAGACAGTGCATGTGAGTGTGGAAGGTCTCAATACTGGAAAGAGAAGGGCAGAGCAAAATGGACGATCAAATGAACGTACATCAACACACGCGCGCGCGCGCACACACACACACACACACACACACACACACACACACTTTACACACACACACACATACGAACACACGCACGCACGCATGCGCGCGCGCACACACACACACACACACACACACACACACACACACACACACACACACACACACACACACACAAGCTCTAACACACA
>Ga0307968_1001743_pt1 | contig 17911 bp, 20 predicted proteins | sample OrgLakmetagen650_FD_201834 | JGI IMG/M metagenome (GOLD analysis project Ga0307968, IMG submission 201834) | Saline water microbial communities from Organic Lake, Antarctica - #650 | ecosystem: Environmental > Aquatic > Non-marine Saline and Alkaline > Saline | place: Antarctica: Organic Lake...
TAGTTATTTAGCACCCCCCCACAAATACATTCATGCGCACACACCTTTTTGCAGCCTCTTCCTCAGCGTTCACTGCTGGGCTGTTGCTGGCTAGTAATTTAGCACCCCCCCACACATACATTCATGCGCACACACCTTTTTGCAGCCTCTTCCTCAGCGTTCACTGCTGGGCTGTTGCCAGCTAACGACTGGATGCGGGCTTCAGACCGCTTGATGAAATCTTGTAGCTCACGTGCTTGTTGTGCGTACTGCGAGCGAGAGGGTGTGAGGGGAGGTAGAGGGAGGTTTCAGGAATTGCATGAGCGTGTGAGTCATAGAGTGCAGTGTGCCTGTGAGAATGTGTGGGAGCCATGTACTGGAAGGGTAAAGTATGTGAGGGCCTGGCTATTGAAGTAAAGGAGGAAGGTGCCTTTACTATCATGCCTATGACCTATGACGTATTGAATCTGCGGCACAAGTGCACTTTTTAAAGAGAAGTAGGTATTATTAGCCAACAATAAGACTGTCCTGCTTTGCGTTACAGCGTTTCACCATCATCCCATTCACCTTCAGCGGTCCTCATGCTCGTAACCTATACAGATCTCATGCCATTCAGCCACGGTGCACACTCATGTGATGTTACACCATCACCTTGCCCTCTCAGCCCTCACATCACCCCTTGATCTACACACCTCAGTAACTCAGTACCTCTTGCAGATACCTGCCCTGTGGCTTAGCTCACACTAACGCTATCCACTTGCTCACCTGATCTACTTCTGTGTTGTCCCTGTTCCTGTGTTGTCCCATTTGCTCACCTGATCTTCTTCTGTGTTGTCCCTGTCCTGTGTTGTCCCTGTCTGCTCACCTGATCTGCTTCTGTGTTGTCCCTCTTGATCTTCTGCATCAGCTGCTCCTTCTGCTCCTCAGGCCTCTGCTTGCTACGCTCCTCATCCTGCTGCAGCACAAGCTTCTTCTCGGTCAGGTTGCTGATCTGCTCTTGCAGCTGCAAGGACCTGCACAATTGAAAAACATGCACGGATGCTGGCCACGTGCGCAAGTTTTGCAGATATGGTGTCAAATGTCAAAGGAAGGTGTCAGGCTCCCAGGTCATCCTCAGACTCCAGAACATAAATCTCATTTCCTTGCTTTGAGCGTTGCAACCAACGTATTGCTGAAGTTCGTGAGTTTAAACCAGTTATGTCGTCAAGTCCCAATTTCTATTTCTGCTTGTTTAAAAACGCGATCTGGGCGACGACAAGATCAGAGGTTTTAGATCTTTCAGAAAGAAATAACTTTCTTTGCTTTGTCTGTTGACAGCACGAAATGGATACCCAATACTCCCCAATTGACACAGACACACATGCAAATAGCACAAGCACACCTCACGTGCATACGCAAACCCAACACACACGTGCATACCTTCCACGCACACACACACACTAACCTCACATGCCTGCCCCATGTACTCACAAGCATCTCTTGCTGCACCTACCTTTGCTTCAAAGGATTGCGTCCCAGCTCTCCTTCTTGCACAGCCAGTTGCTTGTCCAGCTCATCAATGGAATCTGTGAGCCAACCATGAGCATAGGATGCTGATAACGTTAAGAATGGTTACAATGGTTACAATGACCACAATGAGGAATGGCTTTCAGCCAGGTTGTTTGGCTGGTCGGCTGCTGACTGATCTCGGCCAGCCACAAATAAATCCATATGCTCAGAAATCAAGATAAAAAGTTTAGTGTTCTGCTGAGAAAGGAAATTATAAACAAGCTGAAGACATTGACATCAGGATGCAGCTATAAGATGTAGTTGGTCAGAGGCAGCCTGCCAAGGCACAGTCTTGCACGCATGCAACTTCACTCACACACATGCACGCCCGATGCAGGGAAAACACATCCATCTGACGAGCACCTGCACATGCAGGGTCGTACCTTCAAAACGTTTGCCCTCTTGGGTGAGAGCAGCCTGCTCTTGGACGAGAGCAAAGTACTGCTGACGCTGGGAGGGAGGCAAGGTGTTGAGCTTGGCGTCCATGCTGCAAGCACAAGCAGCATAAATACACTTATATGTTTAATTGAGTGAAGGCTTGATAGGCAAAGTTCTGCTGACGCTGGGAGGGAGGCAGAGGGTTGAGTGAGCCTCCATGCTGCTGCAAGTAAGAGTAAGCTCTTGTAGCCCAGCTACTATCAAGGTTGATATTGAATTTACTGTTGCACACTGCACACGCTAGAAGTGCAACTGCTTACTCGCTACGCGTACACACGAGCGAATTTGCACGTGTACCTTGTGCTGGAATGGGCACATGACTGCAGCTCTCGACATAAGGCGCTGGAATCTGCTGCTGCAGAGAAGCCTACCAATACAGCAAGCAGTAGACAGCTGCTGCAAAACAACGTGCTTGCCACAAACAGCCTCCTTCAGCAAAATTGCTAGTTATCAGCGCCAGCACCCTCACCCTCAGTTTTTGGCTTGCAGAAAGGTACAGAGTGGCGCGCCTGTAGGTTGCACTCGCAACAAAGCACACACCTGTTTTGGATCTCCTGGAACTTGTTCTCTGCAGCCCTTGTCTTTTGCTCTACAGACAGCCTGTCTGTCAACACGCTGTCCACACGTCGCTGCAGCCCCTCGTTGCGCTCATGTATGGCCTCAAACTCACGGCTGATTTCGTACGTGGGTGTCTGGGAGCCAACCTGCAAGTGCGTGTGGGTGTGGGCATGCGTGTGGGTGTATTTGTGTATGTGTGTGGGTGTGTGGGTGCGCATGTGTACTTTGCATGCCAGCTTCCGCTCCGCTGCTTTATGAATGTTACGCGCACAGCGCAGAGCTCAGGGAACTTGGGTTTCACTGTGCTGGAAAATGCAAAGGCAATTGCTGCACTCTCTGTGTTCTTGGGGCCGAGGTAAGGATCCACCTTACCTTGTCAAGCACAGTGTTGAAGTCCGCCAACGAGTCCTGGTGCAGCTTCACTTCCTTGACCAGGTCCGCGCACCGCTTGTCCATGGCATTGAACTGCGCCTGGCGCTTGGTCAACGCTTCCAGCTCGTCCTGTGTGACAGGACGTTGGAGTATATGTGCGTGTGTAAATGTGTGGGTGCATATTTTTGACAAATGATACAACTATATACACCATGACGCCAAGGCTAACACTTCAGTATCCACTAGGGCTTGAAGACAACCACAGAGCATGTGGCGTTGCACTATGACAGGATGGCATTAAATCGTCAGTGGCTGCTCATTAGACCTTCAGTGGCACACTATCGCAAAGGAACTATCAGTGACTAATGGCCTATGGCACAATAACCACCGGCAAAGGAGAGCAAACACTCATTGATTTCAAAGCGCACGCGTACACATTGCAACGCACCCGCATCTTTTGAGTGACATTCGCAATGTCCAGTCGCTTCTGTCGCAGCTCGTTCACAAAGTAGTTCTTGTCAAGCACCTGGCGTCCTCCCATGGCTGTCTGCTTGCGAACACCCACCACTCCGTGCTGCGTCAGTGGCCTGTTGTCCACCTGCACATCTGCACCTGTGTACATAAATTTGTGTTTGGGTACGTGTTTGTAAAGTGTGTACATGTGTGTGTGTGTGTGTGTGTGTGCATGTGGTGTGTGTTTGCGCGTGCATGTTAACTCCACACGCAAGCGTTGTATACGTGTATATGCGTGTAAGTTGCGTGTGTTGTGTGTGTTTGTGTGTGTGTATGTGTGTACTCGTGCGCGCCCATTTGTCAGTGTAAGTTCATGTGTGTGTGCACGCGTGTATTAATTTGCCTGCAAATTTGCATACACATACCTGTGCGTAGTGAGGTGGCATTGTTCACCCCTCCTACATTTGAGCCTGGCCGAGTCTGGCCTGTGCCCAGGCGCTTGAAGGCTGTGCCTGGTGGGGCTCCTCCGGGTGCTCCCATTGAGCGATTGAGAAGGGAGTTCCCTCCTCCTGTCATGGCTGCAGGTGAAGGAGTGTGCACGCGCAGTAGTTTGCATTACCGTGTGAGGTGTATTGCCTTCCGACTGTTCATTGCCAGGAAAGTAAATCAACGGGCCTCACCTGTCCCTGGACCAGGAAACGTGCCAAACTGCCCCTTTTGTCCTGTGTTGGGCCTGTCTGGCTGGGAGATGATCGAACCGCTTGCCCCCTTGGCTAATCCACCCCCCGCAAAAGAACCACGAGAAGAGGGCCTTTCCATGTTTCCAGCTGACTAACAGACCAGATAGCAACTAAAAGCAAATTCTTGTACTCTGTCCTTGCAGACGAGTCAAGCAACAAACAGGTTTGCCATCACTTGTATAAGGATCGAAGGTTAGCTACCTTACCAAACGACGTCACTAACAGCATTTTAAAGTAACTACATTCATTTTATGAAAACACACTGCTTGCCTGGCCCGGTCCGGAGCTCCAGTCCAGGGATTGTGTTGAGTCAACTGGTTTATGTACATAATATGTACTGAATACTAGACTACAGGGCCGAAAAAAGTGGGAACGCGTTACAGTAACTTCTGGGGAAATCTGTGTGGGAGAGAGACGGAGATGCTGAGCTCACCGTTCTTACCTGCAGTGGGTTCAGGGGTCCATCCTAATTGGGTAAGGAGAAGTAACTTGCATAGCACACACACACACTCTCTCACACACACACACACACACACACACACACACACACACACACACACACACACACACACACACACACACACACACGCACGCACGCACACACACACACACACACACACAGGTGCCCACGTCCTACATTTCACCCTGCTTTGCTCACTTTCAAAACGACGGGACAGCACGATGCCTCAGTAAAACACAAGTTGCGTTACACCTTCAGAAGACTTTCTACGAAGGCCTTGCAAACGATGCCAAGTCCAAAGAGGAAGCCTGGGAGAAGAGGCGTACGGAAATGGTAAGACACTTTTGGCGTGCCCTCCCAAAATCTTTTTTGCACCTACAACAAAAACCCTCAAGATCTAGATTGAGTCGCCTCTATGTTGACTGCTGCACAAAAAATAGGAGGACCAGATGCGGAACTTGAAGGTCCGAAACATGGAGGCAGAGCGGCTGTTCAAGGTATGTCTGCTCATGTTTAGCTAGGACAGGTAAGGCTGCGAAAATTGGTGTGGAGAAATTTTGCAGGGATGGTGAACTTGATCATTTGTTTTGATATTGTTGCGTGATCTGCTAAGATCACTATCCTGTACCTATCTGCATACGACTTATCAACACAGGTGATGTAATGCTATGAGGAATTTCTGTATGAGAGCAAGGTTTGCCGGTTAATGAATGCAGGTTCAAGGACAGCATCTTGACCACCAGCTAAAACGCACAGAGGATAAGCTTGGCCAACTCGAACAGGAACACGAGCGGCTCAAGGGCAGCAGTGTAGAGGAGTTTGACAAGCTCCGAGGAGAGTTTGGCACGCTGCAAAGACACTGCGATGAGCTAGAGGTAATAATATTTATAGACATCTCCTGAGTAGAATCCATGTTGGCTCTCAGCGTGCACCAAACATGTGTACGCAATCAACAACATGCTAGAGCATGCAAGGTCTGGTGCAGGGGAGTGGGAGTGGGAGGGCATTAAAATCAGCCATCACCTAACGATGTAACGATGAAGTAACGATGAAGTAACAATGTAACGATGAAGTAACGATGGAACGATGGAACATCAGCCATCAGCTAACGACGGCATTTTCTCTGTACACATTTTCTCACCACTTCACACTCAAACTACTTGACAGTCATCACGTCAAATCATGCTCAAACATGTGCTAATGCACATGCGCATACACACGTCTTACAGCATGAGCGGAGGGCACTTCAACGCATGCTTGGTGGAGCTGACGTCACTGCAGCAGCCAAAAAAGTGGCTGACAAGAAAATTGGCGAGCTGGAGGGTGCAATAGCTGATATGAAGGAGCGCACACAGCGTGTGATGGCGGACCTGCAGCGCCAAAGGTGACAGTGGTTACGACCCTAGATTGCACAGCTAGCAAACATGCATCCCTGAAGAGTTATCTTGCAGGCACGTCTCGTAATTTTGAACCGTTTGAAACATTTTGAGGCCCGTCAAGGTTGAATGAACCAGATCAGGGCTAGGAGGGTCCCTGTGGTGTGATGAAGCTGATTGGGCTGGAGCTCGCAGGGGGTTTTGGCAGCACAAGACTGCTGGCACTTGCTTGATTTGGTAATGCGCATGCTTTCAGATCATATGCAGGGAATAGCTTAATGCTGCATACCTTGCAATGAGGGATCCGCCCTGTTCCAGTTGTGAAAGTAAGGCTGTACGTCTGGGGAGCTTTTGCCCTTGCTTTTAAATGTTCCGAGGAACCCGGTGCTATACAGTGCTTTCGACTGAAATGATCAGGACTATCCTTTACCTGCGCATGTGCTTATGTTGCGCACAGGGATGATGCCGAGAAGCTGCGTGACCTTTTCTGGCGTGATCTTTCCGGCAAGCAGCAGCAGCTGCAGCTAGAAGAGGAAGCAAGGAAGGCCAGCGATCACAAAGCTAAGCTGCTGTTGCACGATTGGCAGCGCATGGAAGCAGCTCTCAGGCTGGAAAGGCTCGTAAAGTAGGTGCAAGAGTCTTGGCTGCTGCCCATTTCCGTACAGAAGAGTAAAAACAAAATACTCAGGTTAGGGTTTATCCTGGGTCTAACCCACTCCAACGTGATTAAGGTAAACAGCCACTTAGTGTAAATTTTGTGCAGCTGAAAGATGCTGAGATTGTAACGCTACTATGCAGGGAAATGTGGGAGACCTTTCTGTCTGCTTCCAACGCTCTGTAAGGTTTGCTTCTTATGTGCTTCACATCCTGTACAAATGAAACGTGCAAAAGCGCTCCTCGCCACTACAAAGCACGCTGTCATTCCTTCAATTGCATCAGGGCACCATCACACAGCCCCACAAATTGCCCCCTGCCCCATGCAAACGCCTTTTTCCTGCAGTGAACCCCTACGCCATTCAGACCACACTACCACCACCACAACCCACGTGCTGAGCTCTTATGCCGGGCCTGTAGTGGAAGGACGCAGTCAAGACCCCTCCTCAGGACGCCCTGCTTGGCCAGCCCCAGACCAAAGAGCAGCCACACTGACTGCGAGCCCTTCCGGTGAGTTGGATCCCAACAACATGTGAACGCGAGCCTGTTTAGCATCAGTCTCGGCTGATTGCTGGGTAGCGCAGGGCCAATTTCATACCCTATCAGTGGAATTAAGCCTGAAATGTGTAGGGAGCCTCGCCTGACTATAGACCACTGGAATTGATCAGTAGCTATCTTGACACCCGGAACATCACGATGGCTGTGTCGCCGTAGGCTCTCCAATCCCCCGTTTGTTGCATATCCAGTCGCAGATGAGGTGGCTAGGGCACATGGCTGCTAAAATAGAAGCATTTACATTTGAAGCACTTTTAGTGTACCATGTTTTTCATGATTTCATACCTTAGCTTCACAATCTGTGTGTTCATTTCTCTGAGGTTCCCAGTGTGTATGCATACGTCTCAATACATAAGTGCACATACTCACATACATCTACATGCAAATTTGAACTCACACATACATGCCTACACAAAACGCAAATATACACAGGGGTCCACGCCTCGTCCTTTCTTGTTCCTGAGTTAGAGGAGAAGTCTGACAAGCACAGACACAGTGCGGGCAAAAGCAAAGGCTGCAGCAGCGTGGGAACTCAAGGACTGGGGACGACTGGTGGATCACATAGGTACTGATGCACTGCGTTCTACTTGCAAGAAGATGGGTGTCCGTCATCCTAATCCCTTAAGGCCTCCGGATGCTGCTGTAATTCTGATGTAAGCACAGGCTGTGCATTGACATGTGCTTGCGAGCTTAGGCGTGCTGCTCGTGAGGAGCTTGTTGCCTCAGGAAAATTTTGGATTGGCCAGAACTGTGTTTACGCATATTATGACGCAGGTATGACGCACATATGAATTTTTGCCAACGCTGCTTATAGCAGCTGCTATATAAATCAGCTGAGACCTTGTTCACAGCATAGGATGTACTTTGCCGATAAATTTGTTTCCACACATGCCTGCCTCGTGCCCTAGGCCACTAGGGGCAATCAATTGTCTCACAAAATGAACAAACACTCCCACCTTTGCATGTAAACACGTCCAAAGCCTGCAGACTTACCCTGTGTCAGGCAGAAAGGTTTGAGTATCGAGGCATGATCGCATTTATGTAGACAATTACAGACATGCAAACCATGTCAGCTCCGTTCCTCTTGCAGCATAGGAGTAAGCACTTTGGACACCAAGCTCTACAGAGGATCGGTGACCTCCTTTTATACTTTCTATCTCCTATTTATTGTGCACATACACCAGTCATATTTAGGCAATAACTGTATATTTATGCTATATATGACCGTGTATTTGATGAAATTCCTAACACCAAACTTTTCTGGCGAACCCTAATTATATTGAAGTAGCTAGTAATTGAAGTAAAGGTGCTCACTGCAAACCTTTGCAGGTCCACCTCGATGGCATCAGGACCCCTACGGCATAACGATCTGACGCGGCTGAGCCGAGCCTGGGCAACTACAACACAAACAGCAGGCTTCCCACATCCACAGTTTTTAGACAATGAGGCGCGGTGGGTGAGCTAACATACTTACTTAACAAAGAGAGAGGGGGATACATTGACAAAGGTCGAATTGTGGTAAGCACTGCTGGCGGTAACTTAACTCAAGAGCAGAATTTAGCAAATTAGAAAGCTGCAGCAAGCCTTTTTGTCACTACAAATCTACAAAGAGGAGGTGTCTGTAATTAGCAATCACGGCCCTTTTGAGGTGAAATGACGACAAAGCCTGACTTCTCTTTTGCCACAAATCACTTTGCACATTCATACAGACATCTGACAAACCTGCACCCCTTTTACAGCCCAAGATTAAGTCTTCATATCTGCAACCTGGTATAACAGGAGGTTTGCACCCACACATTGTGGCTAATCGGCATTGAACGAGGCTCAACAATGTCTAATTTATTTACCGATTGTCTTGGCTTACACTGTTTTGCAATGGCTTCAATAGGCTAGTTGAAGAGACCGTGACTGGAAAAGGAGATATATTTGTGCATTACAAATGGACCAAGTGTCTGTTCTGTGCTTCTGTACAATCTTGTATACAGTCTTGCACACTGCTCAACACACAAACCTCCCAATGTGCAGGTATAAGGAGAGCTACATATCCAGCAGGCCTTCAGGTACAAAGAAAGGGATACAACGACCCAGCAAAGGAATCCGAGACGCATATGAAGAATCTGGACCCATAAAGGGCAAACGATCTGCACAGCACTGGGCCCCATGAATTTTTCATCTAAAATACTCTGGTTGCTGGCCACTACACAGGCTTTCCTTCCTTCTTTCCTTCCCGTGCTTGACCTTCTCGTATACGTTTTGCCCTTCTTCTCATCAACCTGGTTGCCCCCCCTACTTTCTTACACCTATTTCTTCCAGCCTGCCTCTCTTGCTCCCTTTTTATATATCAACTTTCAGTTCGTTTCAACCTCGTAGTAGGAGGGAGTTTGCTATATCCCTTTGACCTTTGTAATACACTGACAACAACTTGACCCATAAAGGGCAAACGATCTGCACAGCACTGCTGGGCCCCATGAATCCTTTATCTAAGATACTCTGATTGCTGGCCACTATGCAGGTTAACTACAGCAACATATTACGTCGCTTGCATTTAATTAGTGGCCTTCGCCTTCGAACTACCTGATCCCCAATGAAAAGCAAGCCTTTTTTATATGTCCTCCAGGTGTGGCCTTGCATCCATTGGGTGGTGTATTCATACGTGAACTTGTTTTTAATAGATTCTTTTTCTTTTTATTATTTGCTTGGCTTGTTTTTGGTCAAAAGAATCTCCTAAAATGCAGGACACAAAACAATGTCTATTATTAATTCGTGTTAGTGTCTATGGGATAGAAAAACTAACCCAGACAGTGAAAACCACTCCCCACATTGATAAGGAAATGAAAATCAATTTGGTACTGAGCACTGTGAACTTCCTCCTGGTAAATACCAGTAGACAAAAAAAAGGCCCATTCCTAGGCTCAAACAAGCAAAAGCGCCAAGCACGAGACTGCAGAGCTAAGCTAAGGGTCTAACAGACCATCCATCCCGGCCATTGCCAGCCTCAATAGCTATGAACACTCAGCCTAAAGGCAGCTACCTTACATTTTCTTTTATGTTTTTCATAACTGGTGGGATGTGCCCTGTGTTTAACATATTCAGTTTAGTTTATTGGGTTACAAAGCAAGGCCTCCAGTCTGGCATGGCTGCTCAACCTATAGGTCCCAACAAAGATCAATCAAAAAGGTCGACAGCTGCACTAATGAATTTGTAAACCTCTGAGATATGTTGAAAAACCAAACTTTTGATGTCACCATCAGAAATATTATCATGATTGAACTGGTGCCGTAAATGTTCGGTGCACATACATAAAAATATATCGTGTTTGCCATTTGAGTGAAAACTGGGATATTCAAGATGAGAAACGACGTTGCTAACATGTGCACTCATGTCCGGACTCCTGCCGTAAAAACCAGTTTCACACTTCAACCCATGTCCTCGAATCCTGAACTGAGCTACGTTTCTCATGACATTTATGCTCAGAACCATCTTCAAATACTCCGGCAAGACAAATGGTGCACGAGCATCAGGAACCAATCTCTCAGGCAGAGCAAACCAGTTGTGATAAGCCACAGACTTTTTTAAACTGGAGCAAGGATCTTGACCATGTGCCTCTCTCCAAACTGCCTGTTGCCTGAATCTGTCAAGTCTATGCGCAAATTAGATCCAGCTTCCTGTAATGTAAAAAATCACTTTTGTAAGTGCCATTTACCAAAGGCATCCTTCATCTGTCTAGTTTAACAAGCACCAGAATTCCCAAGGGAAATATCTAGGGTTGGCCAGAACCGTATTCGTATAATTATACGTATTTATACGGTACGGTACTATAATACACGCCGTATTTTCCAGCCTCACTCCGTATCCGAATTCCCCCGTATCCAAATTCCGTATTTCCGTATATACGTATTTACGTTCAAAAATAGGGTGCAAAACAGTATCTCAAATTGTATCACCCCCAGACTCAGGTTCGAATTTCAGCAGGAGCAGTCCTTTTTGCTCTTTGGGGTCAATTTTTCCCCCTTTGTTACTCCTTTAATTAAGCATTCCCTTTACTTCCCACTTTGTTTTGATGCACGTTTTTGCATCAGTTACAATGTTTTATTGGTGGTTAGAATACTTGGGCTTCTTTGCACTGGAAATGGCCATTTAGGGGTCTTTTTGGCTTTAAACAGGCTTAGCCCTTCTAACTTTGATATTTTGGCACAATTAAATTGGATATAGGTGTGTAGCTTTTCGAGAGATGCAGAATGACCCTATTTTGATATAATTCTGAGGGGCTTCATTTTCTCTGTATATACGGAATACGGCATTATACGGTATATACGGCAAATACATATGTATACGGCAAATACATACGGTATATGGTATTTGAAAACCTGACATACGGATCTGGCCAACCCTAGAATTATCTGCTTTCATCACATCGCAAAAAGTATTGCTGTTTGAATTAACCATCCTGTTTCAAAATTTGACAGCTGACCTGAACCTGTAAATTTGCAAGGGTTCCTGCGCGCATTCCCGAAGCACACACCAGTTTGCAGAAGTGATTTTAATTCCCAATATTCTCTTTAAAAAACGCCATGTGTGCGACCTGCAATGGGTTGCTGAAACCATTGTCATGCTTCAGAAATTGCGTAGACCAAATCTGACTGGCATACATGCCAGCTGACAACGCATATGTCTTGAAAAGCAGGAACTGCAGAACTTCGGTACGCATTAAAATTAACTATGTAGGATTTCTGCACATTTACTGTAAGTCCTTTCCTGGCAGCATACGGTTCCAGACGTCTCAACATTTTCTGCAATTGAACTGGGTCATTAGCTGTCAGGGTCAGGTTGTCAGCATAGAGCATGTGAGTTACCCTGAGCCCCTCAGTGCCTGTAACAGCACCCATTAATATATTTTCAGCAATAGTTTAAAACACAGGCTCACACAACCCGACTCGACTTCAAGAAGACTTGCAAACCACCGCCAATACACAGATTTATTCGGTCAAATTCAAATAATGTGAAGACAGTTGACCTGATTATCGATTTTGACGGAGGAAGCCCAGCTAAAAAGGCTTCAAGCGTTGCCAACATGACAGGCAAGGGTGCAAGAAAGTGCGACTGCTCCTCAGAATTTTCCTAGCTCGGTTGAAATGCGGTTGAGCGGTTAAAATACGGCTGAAATATTTCAACCGCATTTCAACCACACGCGGCTGAAATCAGCCGTAGATACCAAGGCTCATGATCCTAGTTTTGAGCACTTCTGAGTCTCCAAAGACCTAGATTTCAGCCTTGATTATTGCAGGATTGTCTGACACAAATTTAATGAGCACTTCATCAGAAATGTGTCTGCATTCAAGATAATGGCTCAACTGCAACACAATACAATGGGTCTGGGTGCCATAACTCTCCATCTCCCTGACCAGAATTAAAATGTTCTATTCCTTGTTGCTTGGTGCAAGCAACTACGGATCCCTCTCCCTTAATCATAGTAATTATGTTATCAGATTTCCCCTTATTCTCTTTTGTCTACCCAACAAGCAAAACAGGCACAAACATAACTATACTTGCTTATTACAAACTCGCAAGGAGGAGGACGCCAGACCTTCCCGTTATCTTGCTTAAAGCAGGGCACTAAATACAACAGCACAAGATATCTACTCCACAACCTCCACATCAGTGCTGCAACGTCATAGAAATCTTGAATGCTATAAGACTTGCATTATTGTCTGTTTAGACGCCAGAAAGGAAGAGTTCACTCTGAAATATGCAAGCTTAAATACACGCTGAAATAGCTAATGTTGTAATAGCTAAAACCTACTGTTCAGCTGATCTCTTTGAAGTCTACATCAATGGTCTGTCCGGATGCATCAACTTCATCCACGCGCACAACATCGCCCTCAGGCATCTGAACCTTGATGCCGCAACTAGAACGCTTGCCACCCTCGGAAGCATACTCTACCTGGAAAAGGACAGGTGCACACAAAGAGAAAGATCGTGGCTATATTGATGTCAGAGCTTAAGAAAAAAGTGAACAACGACAGCCGTATCATTTGCAGTGAGCAAATAAAGAGAAGGGGGTGGGGGGCTTATGTGGGTAGCATACAGTTAGAAGGACAAGCAAGAAACCTGCCAATTTGCAGGTCAAAAGCGTTCCACCTAGATCATTGAATTGATCTTTCACTTGTGCTCTCTCTCTCTCTATCTCTCTCTCTCTCTCTCTCTCTCTCTCTCTCTCTCTCTCTTTCTCTCTATATCTCTCTCTCTCTCTCTCTCTCCTTCTCTCTCTGCGGCGGCGCGGCGGCGCTCACCTGGCCATAGGCAATGCCAGTGACAAGCGACCCCCGGATGGGGACCACCAGATCAATTTTTTGCGTTGTTCTACCATTGATGCTCATCGTAGAGGAGGATTGCAAGGAGGGTGGAAGCACCTACGGTCGACAGCAAGGAAGTGCGTGCACGTTGCTAGTGGTATAACCTTTTTCAAGATGCACATTGGGTGCAATACATTGGGTATTACACAAGTACATGTGGCAGGGCCTTTCGTTCTCTAGCTGAGATACTCAACAATAAGCCAGCAAGGCGAAGGAAAAGGGCCCAAAAGTTACTTGCCTGAATACTCCCCATCCTTTGCTTCAGAGCAGGACTGCTTGTGATCCGCCTAGTCGCCTCGTCCAGTACAGACTCCCTTTCTTTACTTGATTTTTCCAACTGCTTTGCAGAATCGGTGAAGGACTGCATAAGTTTGACCTCTCAAAGCAGGCTACCAACAAGTTCATCATGCCACTCAAGTGGTTGCTTAAATTGCAATCTCTCACCTCGCTTCCAATCATATTAAATGCACCGCTCAGCAGAGAACCCGCCGCCCTCCCAAGCAAGCCAGGACCAAACAAATCTGGTAACTCGGCCCCCCCTGGACGTGTCAGATCCTGCTGCGGCCGATCCCTCTGCCGCATGCTTTCCCGCAAGTCCTCACGCGGGGGGGGGGGAGATGGAGGTGCAGTTGGCGGAGGCTGCTGTGATGACTTAGGCACCAGGATGGAGGCGGCAGAGTCCTTGAACTTGTTGAACAATGTCCTGCAGAATGAGAAAGCGAGGAAGGTCTCCTATGATACTCAGTACGCAGATCATTATCTATCTGCTACCTAGGCGGCCGGTGGTTTTTGAGAAAAACACGAGAAGGAAGCCGGCGTGCATAGTCTTTATTAGTCTTTACACCGCAGTGTACTAAAACGAAGCTGAGACACACAGATAATAAGTAAATGGAGAAGGAGTGATTCAATCAACTTGTGGATTGATTATATTGCGGTGACGAGAAAACAGTAATGAAGATCGTTCTAGAATGCTCTACAGCAGCAGAAGAGAAGGAAGTGCATCTTTGCCACCTGTCCCTATGCAAGTGCTTCGCCCTAGGAGAGAAGGGACCGCGTGCACGAGCCAGCCAGAGGTTGCCTACCTTAGTTTCCGGGTTGCCTGTTGGGCGATTTCTCGCCAGGAGACTTCATCATCCCCTCTGCCCTCTCTACCGTTGGTACTGTAGACAGCCGGCCTTTTTGGACCCTGCTTGGCATGAACGGGGAGTGCTGCGAATGGGATCCGCCTGGAAGATAGTCGAGCGCTCGCTAACGGAAGCATTTTTGACTGCATTGTTGCTTTTAAATTACAAGATTCAGTTTCTATTTTCATAGTGAAAGATTGGAAAACTGGGTGCGAATTCCACATTTTATTTATGTAGTCTGGCCGCAATGCTTAGAATATCAGCTCCCATCTCCCAGCTCTTGCGTGGCAACCCACATGTCAGCATTCACCCCCCCCTCTTTCAGGGCGCAACACGCAGCATCAGTGAGGAGAACCTGGGCTCAGGGGGCCAGAGCCAGATTGATGACATGTTTGAGCGGCAAATGAGGAGCGCGTCACGCAAGAAGGAGCATGGCGTGCCCCACCTCCTCCTCTCCACCCGCCGGGAGTCTTTGTCGCTGTACAGGGAGATCCTGCGCTACTCCAACCTGTTTGTGTGGAAGGACCAGCAGGGCCGCATGTTTCGGGACCTCATCAGAGAAAGCACTCGCAAGGTAAGAGACTAATTGCAGCATGCAATAAAGAGAGAGCATAGGACGGAGGGACGTGCCCCCTGTTGAATGCTGCATGCTCGCGAACCAAAGACCTTAGGTTCCTGATAATTTACCTGGGCATCTTGTTCAAGCATCACGTGCTCTTCAACTCCCTGATTTCAGCTCTTTGTTAGGTTCTCAAAGAAGGGGGCGTCTAAACATGCTCCTTTTTGCATTAAGGAGCAACTACCCACATGTCAATTCACCAAATTGAACCCAATCTAGCTTCACACTGTTGCTGATATTATCAGCCAGCAGAGCATGTGCTCATGTTTAATTAAGTCGCCCTGTGTATGGAATGACAGAACTCAATGCACACGTCGTGCACCTAAACCTTGAAGAGTGCTCTCAATGGGGAATGGTGCAATAACTTGCATTTCTCGCCAACCACTGATTTGTTTGCTCCATTGTTCTTGCAATCAGGAGGGTACACAAAAAAATTCATGACAGTCACGTGTAGATTTTGGGCCTCCGGCCCGAATTGCCCCCCCCAACCCCCCTTCCTGACCCCCCACACTAATGAAAAGGGTGTCAATCTGCTCAGAGTTCAAGCAGCTATCTGCCTGCACAGTTCTCATGCCAAATAATGCAATACCTGACGAGCTACAGGGCACAAACTGGTTTGCGCACGCTCTTGCACTGACCACCTGTTTAGTGCACAAATCCAGCCAAAACCTTGACCAAAGCACTTTTTTACTTCAATCATGCAACTTATGCATAATGCAATGTGTAAACCGCAAGTTTAGAATCAATTGCTGGTAATTTGCCTGAACACACACCCGCAGCCTACTTGGGGACATTCCATGCATTTCTATGACCCTTTAATCAAATCACCCAACAAGGGTGCCAATAGACTGGGCTTAAGCTCAGGATTCCAACAATACATTTAATAATTCGTGAAAGTGGCCCAGTAAACTTCTGGAGACCCCCCCTCAAATTCCCTTACCCCCCCTGGACCCCCCCTCCCCGACCCCCTCAGGATCGACTCATTCATATACCAATCGATAGCTCTCGACGATTTTTTTATTATATTTCAATCGACAACGATTTTTTTGTTTGACTCCAATTCATGAAAAATCACATTAATTAATGCTCTGGCTGGTCAGATACAGCATATAGCATATGGCTGCTCAGAAAGTAGGGTTTACACCTCGGTCAATTAGGTATGGCCCTAACTGGCTAGTTTCAAGCTCAGGTGCAATAAATTATGCATATCAGGGCTGAGCTTGAAACTAGCAAGTAGGGGGACTTTACCCTAGGAGCACGCAAAAAATATAACCCATTTTGATCCTCGGTAATTCCCTCTGAAATAATCCTTTGAAATAATCGCGCATAATAGAGTACCGTTTTAACAGGTGGGATGGCCCATGTATTTATTGCACTTCGTAATGAACGTTCTAGGGGGTTGACACACGGCTTCCTCTGCACCTAACCTACTTCAAAAATTGCACTGCACCACATGCACAGGAGTTTGAGGAAGCTCGCTTTGAATCGGACCCCGAGATCGTGAACAAGCTCATCATCACAGGCCGGGATGCTATGCACCGCACGGTCGAGGCTTTTATGCAGAAACGCCAGCAGATCATAGAGGAGGAAGACAAGTCACACAACTCAAGGCATTGACGTGCTGCTGTGGACGTGAGAGACTTACCATAATGGCATGCCGAAACGGTAATTGGACAGATTTAGATTCATCTAAAGAATAGTATGACTGTATGGTTTCTATCAGCTTTTTCCTGCCATCCTAAAACAGTGCAAGTGTTGTTCGCTTCATTTTAATCTCCACCGTCTTCTTTTTTATCCCTAGGTAGCCACTTCCTCTATTGAAAACGTGTTGCTGCATGATTTTATAACCAACCAATTTATTATTTTCCAGTGCTGGTACTGTGTCCTAGCTTGATTATGTCCAGAACTTGCACACAGCAAAAATCTTCGAAATGTGCTGTTTATGCATTTGCTTTTTTCTCTGGCCTGCGTTTGGACTTAACGTCTTTGCCTCATTCAAGTACTACAAGCAATGTCTACTTAATTTGGTCTGTACCGCTCCTGTCTTCTTTCTACATTTCAATTTATCAACTGTTCCTTTTATTCTTTATAAGTGTACCAATGATACTTGAACCTGCATTTGTACAGCTTTGTAAGTTGCTTGCAGTGTTTCACAAATTCCTCCGCAAGCACCATTTTAGACAATATGTCAGCACTTGAAAGACCCTCAAAAACAAGGCTTACAACTTAAGCCGACAGACCTAGGGGTTTTAATGAAGCCTATTTTGGCACAACAGTCGTTGCTTTGCTTGGCTGCAGTATGCTCATACTTATCCTGGTTGGCTTCTAGCTTCTTTTGCCTTTCTTTTAATTGTTTACGCGGTGGGTTGCCTGGTGCGAGCACCTACATAACCCCCTAACTTAAAACTTAATCATGCTAGCTGTGTCATCAATTCTTTTCTTTTATCTGGGTGCCCCCTTTAGTAGCGCAGGTACCCAGGCCTCAATTTTCAGACGGACCCCTGGTTGCCTCTGTCTTGCCTTCCTAGGGTTTACAAAGGGTTTACAAAGGGGGGTAACCGGCAGCCACATGTGTTGGGCTGATAGGCATTGCTGGATCAGCCAGCGTAAAGGAAATGTAAGGTTGTAAAAGAGAATTGGTCTCAGCCAGTGCCATATCGTTCTCTTAGGAAAGCTATAAGT